>Ga0315900_10000626_pt1 | contig 60317 bp, 80 predicted proteins | sample LakEriMetagenome_FD_203521 | JGI IMG/M metagenome (GOLD analysis project Ga0315900, IMG submission 203521) | Freshwater fungal communities from buoy surface, Lake Erie, Ohio, United States - Buoy 12 MA114 | ecosystem: Environmental > Aquatic > Freshwater > Lake > Lake biofilm | place: USA: Lake... | reverse complement strand
ACACCAGCATCTCAGGCCCCGACAGACGCATACGGTTTGGCCCGTATGTTGAACCCTTCCTCCGTGCCTCCGTACTTCTATTCCTTCAGGGATACAGTCATGTACAAGGCAACGCAATTCAAATGGAGCGCAAAGAAAAACGCAGCAGAGATCGTCAACAAGGTGCTGCAACCCGCCATACGCTACACCAAGGATGAATGCCTGGACCTGCCTGAGCTTCTGTACACGACACGTGAGGTAGACCTGACCCCGCAGCAGTCGAAGTACTACAAGATGCTCAAGGACCAATTCATCATGGCAGCGGCAGGGGAGACAGTCACCTCGGTCAACGCAGCGACCAACCTCAACAAGCTGCTTCAGGTAGCCAGCGGGGCTGTGTACACGGACGACGGCAACACCGTCGAGTTCGACATCACGCACCGGTACAACGTGCTGGTGGAAGCCATCGATGAGAGCACCCACAAGGTGCTGGTCTTCGTCCCGTTCCGCCATGCCATCGAGGTTCTGCGCGACAGGCTGCGCAAGGATGGGTACGCAGTGGAGGTGATCCACGGGGGTGTCTCAGTGACCCGCCGCACAGAGATCTTCCAAGCGTTCCAGACCGAGCCCGAGCCGCGCATCCTCCTCATACAGCCTGCGGCTGCATCGCACGGCGTCACCCTGCACGCTGCCAACACGGTGGTGTGGTGGGGTCCTGTCACTTCAAACGAGATCTGGCACCAAGCCAACGCACGGGTGCACCGTGCAGGCCAGAAGAACCCCTGCCTCGTGGTCAGGCTGTGCGGCTGTAACGTCGAGCGCAAGCTCTACGCTGCCCTGGACCTGAAGACTGAGGACATGGACTCCCTTCTCAATTTGTACAAGGAGGAGCTTGACGTTTGAAAAGTTGCGAAGTAAACTTTGGTTTCCCTCACTAGGAGCAGAACATGGACGAGCAAGAAGAACTGCCGCCAACCAAAACTTTGGTCAAGGCGTACATCAAGATGCGCGATGCCCGAGCGGCGTTGAGCGCAGAGTTTGAGGCCAAGGACAAGGACCTCAAAGAACAAATGCGGGTGGTTGAAAACTATCTGCAAGAAGCCTGCAAACGTGCAGGCGGCAACGTCAGCATTCCCGGTGTTGGCGTAGTCATTCGCGGCGTGGATACACGCTACTGGACTTCTGACTGGGAGTCTATGCACAACTTCATCAAGGAGAACAACGCACTAGAACTGCTTGAACGACGCATAGCACAACGCGCTATGGGGGAATTCTTGAAAACCAATCCTGACAAAATGCCTAAGGGCATGAATGTCGAATCGAAGTACACAGTGACCGTAAGGAGGTCTTAAATCATGTCTGAACTCACACTTTTCCAATCTGGCAGCGCTCTTCCTGCGCATCTTCGTCGCGGTGAACTCAGCGGGCTGACCAAGTCCCTGATGGGTGGTGGCAGCAGCAAGCGCATCAGCGTTGAAGGCAGTGTCTTCCGCATGCTGGTTGGTGGCAAAGAGGTTGCGGTTAACGAAGACCGTGCCATGCAGATGATCATCGTCCGTGCTGCTGAAGGGAACTCTCGCACCTACTACGGTGGACAGTACGAGAAGGGCGTCAAGGCCCGCCCCAAGTGCTGGTCCGACGACAGCGTCAAGCCGCACGACAAGGTGCAGAACCCGCAGCACAAGTCCTGCACGGGCTGCCCGCAGGACATCAAGGGCTCTGGTCAGGGTGACTCCAAGGCGTGCCGTTACAGCCGTCGTCTGGCAGTGCTGCTGTCCTCTGATATCCACGGTGACATCTACGCCATGAACATCAACGCATCCAGCCTGTTCGCGCAGGGTGAGGGGCGCAAGATGGGCCTGCAACAGTACGCACGGTTCCTCGGTGGTCACGGTATCGAGGTCAACGCAGTGGTGACTGAGATGCGCTTCGACACGAGCGGCCCGATGAAGCTGGTGTTCAGCGCTGTGCGTCCTCTGGAAGAGGATGAGTGGAAGCTGGTGCAGTCGCGCATGGATGAGCAGGCTGCGATCGACGCAGTGACCATGACCATTGCTGACATCGATGGTGTGGAAGAGGCTGCCCCTGCGGAGTCTCCTGTGTTCATCCAGCCACGCGCTGCGGCACCTGCACAGGCTGAGTTCAAGGTGGACAAGCCCAAGGCCAAGGCCAAGGTGGCTGAGGAAGTCGAGGAGCCCGTGGTTCGGGAGGCGAAGGCACCGGCACCGCCGAATGTCAAGTCCATCCTGTCCGACTGGGGTGATGACGCGGACGACTGAGTAGGGACGGGGGCTACGGCCCCCGCTTTGCCATATGACCTACTCCGCCAAGATCATTCGACTGAACGCGGATGCGGACCCGACGCTGCTGGGTGTCCAACTCGGACGCCTGTGCATCTACCGTCAGCACCCTGTTATGCAAGTCTGCCAAGACCTCGACGTTTCCAAGGCTGCCGTCTATCGGTGGTTCTCGGGTAAACACGAGGTCGGAAAGCACTTGCGCGACAAGGTGCTGGCGTACTATCGTCGCCTCCTTCCTCCGGCCTGATCAGCCGTCCCTTCACCGCACCACGGTCCTGCACCTGTGGTCACCCCCTCGTCACCATGTCTCATCTTGGATTCTTAGAAGGCATTCTTCCAGAAGGAACACGGTACTCTCTCAGGCACATCAACAAAGCATCTGGTTCAGCGTTCAATAAGTTCTACGACTCCGTTGCCAGCATGGCGGAGGCCGTGGCAAATCCGAAGGAAGGCTTTGACATTTACTACGTCACAGCAGGGTTCGGAGCAGGACAAAGCGCGGTATCAGAAAACGCTGTAGCAAAGAGAGAACTGTACGTTGACATCGATTGTGGCCCGACGAAGTCATACGCCGACAAAACTGCGGGCATCGCTGCACTGAAAGATTTCTGTGTAGACACAGATTTGCCAAGACCTACGATTGTGGATTCAGGTAACGGCCTGCATGCACATTGGATTTTCAAAGAAGCCGTGCCTGTGCACGAGTGGATCGGAGCAGCTAACGCGCTAAAAGCGCTGTGCAAAAACAAAGGGTTCGAAGTTGACAACGCATGCACCGCAGACATCGTGCGGGTGCTGCGCATACCGGGCACCGTCAACAGCAAGGGTGGCAACACAGTCGCCCTACTAACCCCGCTCAGGTATTACGATTTTGAGAAGCTGAAAGGCATTCTTGGCGGTGGCCCACCCGTCATGTCGTTTGAGAAAGCCAGAGAGCTTTCGAAGGGCGCATCGTCAAGCGTGACAAAGCATCTGGCAGCAAGTGACCCCAATCGGGTGAGCTTGTTCGAAACAATCTGGATGCGTTCTGTTGGAGGTACGGGCTGTGCTCAAATCAAAAATGCGATTGAGAATTCGGAGACACTTCCCGAGCCTACGTGGCGGGCAGTTCTATCAATCGCTTATCACTCAGAAGACAAAGACTGGGCAATACATAAGGTATCAGAAAATCATCCGAATTATTCTGCGCAAGAGACTGAACAAAAAGCTGCTGCGACAAAAGGTCCATACACTTGCGAGACGTTTCAAGGTCTAGATACAGGGCACCTGTGCAAGGACTGCCCGCAGGCAAGCAAGATCAAGTCCCCGATCCAGTTGGGTGTGCAGATCAAGACAGCACCGGAAGGCCCAGCCAAGGTTGAGATTGCTGGCAGGAAGTTTGAGATCCCTGCCTTCGTGTGGCCCTACAAGCGTGGTGCAAACGGTGGCGTGTATTTGGAAACCACCTCTGACAACGGCACCAAAGATGAACTGATCTACCCGTATGACCTGTATGTGTATCGACGCATGCGGGATTCAGAGATGGGTGACGTGATCTGGATGCGGCACCATCTGCCAAATGATGGCGTGCGCGAATTCATGGTCGCACAGAGAGAAGTAGGTTCCATCGACAAGTTTCGGGACCGTCTCAACGAGCAGGGGGTTGCCGTATTCAACCAAGCGCAACTGGTCAAGTTGCAGGGTTACGTAGCTAAGTCTATTCAGGATCTACAAAATCGAGATAAGGCAGAAGAAATGTATGGCAGATTCGGTTGGACGAAGAACAACACGTTCATCGTAGGTGATCGGGAGTACACAAAGAAGGGTGTGATCTATGCACCTGTGACTCGGAATCTGGAGAAGTACGTACATTGGTTCTCCCCCAAGGGTTCCCTGGAAGAGTGGAAGCGTATCGCTGCTGCCTACGAGGACCCGAGGTTCGACCTGCACGCGTTCGGTGTGCTGGCAGGGTTTGGCAGTGTGCTGATGAACCTGTCGCCTGAGAACGGCGCGGTGGTCAACTACTACTCCAAGCGCAGCGGCACGGGCAAGACCACCATCCTGCGGGTGGTCAACTCGATCTTCGGAGACCCCAAGGCGCTGATGAAGGATGCGCAGGACACGCAGTTGACCAAGGTGCACCGCATGGGTGTGCTGAACGGCATCGCCATGTGCCTTGACGAGATGACCAACACCAGCCCGCAGGAGATGTCGGGGCTGCTCTATGGCAGCACGCAGGGGCGGGCGCGGGATCGTATGGAGGCAGGGCGCAACATGGAGCGTATCAACGATTTGGTCTGGAAGCTGATCACCATCTGGTCGAGCAACACCAACATCGAAGACCGGCTGAGCATGATCAAGGTGGACCCGCAGGGGGAGATGGCCCGCGTCATCGAGTTCTACCTACAGACACCCGTACCCTCTGATGTGCTGGGGGCGCAGAAGTTGTTTAACGGTCTGAGCGATCACTACGGTCACGCAGGTGATGTGTTCTTGAAGTACGTGGTGCCCCATCTCGACGCAGTGCAGAACATCTGGGAAGAGACGCGGGATGTTATCTACACGATGGGTAACTGGACACAGACTGAACGGTATCGTCTTAACGCTGTGATATGCGCTATTGCAGCGGGAGTCGTCACAAACACGTTGGGGCTGACCAACTACAACGTCAAGCGGATCATGCGTACTGTGCTTGACCACATCAAGAATACGGTAGAGCAAGCCAAGCAGCAGTCCACCAAGGCTACGGAAACCTTTGCCTCGTTCATCAACAAGAACGTCGGCAACATGCTGAGCATCGACTCCAGGCAGCGGGCGAATGGCTTGCAGAACGAAGCCTACGTGAAGCCCAAGGGATCGCTGATGATCCGCTACGAGCCTGATACGAAGGACCTGTATATCGTGCAGAAGGACTTCAACAGGTGGTGTGCAGAGATCTATATCAACACACGGGAACTGCCTGACCTGTTCTTCGCAGAGACAGGGCACAAGTTGGAAGTTATCAAGAAGCGTATGGGTGCTGGGTGGGACGCTGACTTTGGCGCAGTCAATGCCTACTGCATAAAGAATGCAGGGGCTGTGCTAGGATTTGCAGACCATGAGATGGTTACCGACAAAGCCACTGAAGATTAAAGGGGCGGAGTTCAACGTACCTCTTGGGCTCAACGTGAATCAGAGCTTCTTCATCCCGTCTCTGAAGCACAAGGAGACCTTCCACAAGGTGGCAGATTACTACTCACCACACTTGTACAAGTTGGTCTGGTCTGAGCGGATTGAGTCGGGAGTGCTTGGCATCCGCGTCTGGCGCGTTGCATAATCGCGTCGCCGGTTAACCGGCGTCTCCCCTAGTGAGTGTTGCCCCCGGGTGTGGCGTAAGCCCCCGGGGGATTTTTTCTCACCGACCCATCTGGATGTCCCGCGCCATCTTGCGCAGAGACTGCGCCTGCTGTGCCAGCTTGTTCTGCTCCACACGCAGTTCATCGATGCGCTTGCGCCGCTCCTCAGGGCTCAGGGTTGTATCCCGATCGATGGTCATGGCAGCTTGGTTCAGAGCGCGAATGCTAGCCATGACACCCTGCACCGGCCCACGGATCGAGTACAGGCCGATGTTGTCCTTGATGAACTGATCCACGTCCTCAGGCTTGCGCTCCATCAGGCGGTTCACCGTGCCGTTGACCTGCTCCACGCGCTTCTCCAAGTCGTAGATGAAGTCAAGCTGACGAGTGCCGATGGGGTCCTTGGTGACTGCGCTCAGACCCGTGAGTTGTGCACCTAGCTGCTGGTTCAGTGGCCGGTCGGTACGCCCGGGGTTGATCATCATGTCAGCCATCGACAGGCCCAGCCCTGCAGCCGTGCCGAAGATACCGCGCACAGCGTTCTCCAGCTTGATCGGAGAGACAGCGAAGGCTTCGATACCTGTGGCGTTGGCAGCGTCCTCCAAGCTCTTGGCAACAGCCTTCATCGCGTCTGACGTGCCTGCACCGTACCGCTCAAACGGACGCAGTGCCTGCTGAGCCTGAGACTCCAGCGGCCTGCCGAGAAACCACGAGTAGTTCACCATGTTCTCGAAGAGCGGGCGCAGCAACTGAGGCGTGATGTTGGGAGATGAGAATACGTCGATGCCTCGGGTCACCATGTTACCAATCACGTCGAGTGCAGCCTGCTCCTCCTCGGTGCCGTACATCTTGTAGTAGCGGACGATGCGCTCAGGGATAGCCTTGAAGAAGAACGCGAGTTCAGCAGGGATTGGGATGGCAGGCACGAAGCCCAGTTCCTTCCCATGGGGCAGTATCCAGTTGGTGTCCCGCACATGGTCAGGCAGGTTCTGGTACTCCTCGTCGTCCTGCATCATCAGGGCGTAGGTCAGACCCATCGCCGTCAGCACACCCATGCGCTTATAGAACATGGACCGTGCCGTGCCTGTGCTCTGCCCAACAACACCCCCAGCCGCTGCCGTTGCCAGCTTGTCCATGCCTCGCGCATAGGCGTTGAAGAAGGGGATCATGCTGATCATGAGGTTCATCGTCTGGGACGAACCACGGCGGCTGAAGTTGATGATCTCCCGTGCAGCAGACTCGGCCTGAGCCTTGTCGCCGTTGGTCTCCTTCATCACCTGATCGTAGACAGCTTGACGCACTGCGAGGTCCGATGCCTTGGCACCGGCTTCCATCACGCGCATGATCTTGGAGCCGAGACCTTCTTCCTTCGCCCCAGCTTCCTCAAGGATGTTCTTGAGATTGCCCTGCTGACTGAAGTCGAATGTGCCGACGATACCGAGGGCTTCCAGATTATTGATGTCCTTGGGTTTTTTCTGGAAGATCTCGTTCACCCAGTTCTTGGGAAAGTTCAGCATCACGCTCTTGACAAGCGCTGCGTTGTTCTTCACTCCTGCGTAGGTATAGGCACGGACGATGTCGTCGAAGACCTGCTTGATCGCAAACGGTGGCATGGATGTCACACCGGCACGCAGGATCTGAGAGCCCTTCTGCAGCAGTTTGAGCGAGTCCGGGATAACCGGGTCTTGAATACTGAACGCGATGAAATGCGCTGGGTCCGGTACGTAGTACTCGACGGGCTTGCCGTTGTCGTAGACGGTGACCATGTCCCCCGGTGAGTCCTTGGCAGGCTTGGTCGGGCGTTTGAACGCTGCACCCATCAGGGTCATGTCCTTGAGTGCACTCAGGGCGGCGTGGTTCTTCATCGCCTCCTTCGTTGCCCAGTCAACCAGCCCGGAGAAGTTCTCGATGGGTGAGGTGGTTTTGCGCTCACTGCCTTCCAACTTGCGGATGTTACGCAGGGCTGCGGCACCACGGTTGGCACCCTTGGTGGACTGATACACCTTCTCGTAGTCACCGAGTCGGTTGAAGGGGATGTAGCCCGTGGCGTCCTTGTAGTCCTGAGCCTGCTCCTTGGAGATGCGCCCTGTCTCAACCAGCGTGTCCAGCAGGTTGAAGCGGATGGTGTCGAGGTCGGCGGAGATCTGCTTGATGAAGTCATCTTTCTGGAAGGCTGCTTCCAGTTCATCGATCTTGGCGTCAGGCAAGAGCAGTTCGACCTGCTCATCCTTGGGCAACGTCTTGTTCATCTCCCGCAGGCCGTGCTCCCGGTGTCCATAGAGCACTGTGTCGAGCTTGGTGCGGAAGGTTTCGTAGGTCTCACCCCGCTGCTTGGCAGCCTCAGCGATACGGTTCAGCACGCCTGTGTAGCTGACGGGTCGGCCCTCGGCATCCTGCAGATCCTTGGCAACGATGAGCCCGCTGTCGAAGCCCAGTCCGCCTTGTTCCTGCACAGCCTTGCTGACGCGCAATGAGTCGAGCGCCCGGGACAGGAGCACCATCGGGTTCAGCCGTCCCTTGGCAGTACGGGTAGCACCACCGTAGGCGTTGACAAAGAAATCTTCCAGCGGGGCCAGCGAGTCGGTGAACTTCATCCGCAGCTTGAGCGCGGGGTTGCCCTTGAGGTCCTGCGCGATGCGCTGGGTCAGCGTCTGACGTTCTTTCTCACCGATGACATCCACATCCTTGACGGCTGCTTCGGTCTGCGGGGTGAGGCGCGGGCTAGCCTGCGGGGTGAGATTGTCTGCAGCCTGCTTCAGTTCAGCAAGTTCGGCGGGGGTAAATCCAGCACCACTGTAGCTGCGAATGTCTACGTTAGTGACTATTACACCTTGCTTGGCAGCAACGTAGATTGTCTTGTTTGCGGTTGACGTACCTTCGTACAGCGCAACAGGGCCTTTGTTCCATACAGGCTTCAGACCACGAGATTCTTTCAGCACCCAACTTGGGATGCCAGTTGTGTTAGCTTGCTTACCGAAAGACAAGCCCTGCCTGTTCGCTTCAGCTATGTATGGAGCCAGAGACTCATCAAGAATCTCTTCGGACACAGCCATCAACCGTGCAAGCGCACTGGTTTCCTTACCCTTCAGCCCAAGCACCTGGGAGACGATGTTGAACATCCGGCTGAGGAACGTGCCGCCAGACGGGTCAGTGATCGACGCTAACCAGTTTTGGGTTTCTCCGTTGGTAAGGCCGTATGCTAGGAGTTCCTTGGGATTCTCCAAAGCATTGAGAATTACACCCTTTTCAGTGGCAGTGAGGGTTTTAGCTCTATACCTTTGGTTATAGATACTAACGAGTTCTTGCTGAAGAGCACGGAGCTTGATTGCCGCTGTGCTTTGTGGAGCATACGTAATTTGGGCTGACGTTACGGCGTGGATTAGCTCGTGTACCAGCGTCTCTTGACTGAGGGTGTTGCTTGGATTGCCTGTAAAGCCATTGAGTGTGACCTTGACAGCCATAGCGTCACCGAGCCCAGCAGGGATCGTTGTTGCAACGCCAAGAGCACCTGTCAGAACCCTACCCTGCGGGGTAAGTTCGAAGCTGAACTGAACACCGTTGTTCGCTAATTCCTCAGCGCGGCGCTTGACTTTGACCAGAATCTGCCGGTCAAGATCATCTCGGGCATTTCTGATCGCGTAGTCGATCGACTCGGTGAAAGACTTCCCACGCAGGGCGTCGTCCATTTGCTTGGAGTTTTCCAAGTCAACGGGGCCGGTGCGGGTCTGTTGGAAGTCAGTGTCTTCACCTTCTTCCCGACCTTCGTCTATTGCTTCTTCAGCCCCCGGCGTACCTTCTTCGGCTGTGACTTCCTCACTGGAGATACCGAATTCTTTCTTCAGAGCAGCACGAAACTCAGGACGCTTAGAACGCTTCTGAACTTCCGCCATGATGGCTGCATGAGTGGGCTCGTTGGCTTTGTTCTCCAAGAACCTGTCCGCACGTACTGCTGCACGTGCTAGCTCAGTATGGTTGGCCTGCTCAAGCCCCTTGCGTGCGATGGGTTCATACCACGTCTGATCAGTAATCAGGGTAGTCTTTGCAGGCTCAACATCTGCACCAGTGCCTGCTTCTGATACAGCTTTGCCGGTGACTATCAGATCCGTCTGCGAAGCCTGATATTTCTTACGAACATCACCTGTGATACCAAGAGCCTTGGCTACCTTCTTGACGCGGTCACCTGAGTTCTCCCCGATCCCTGCCATCTGAGCGGCTTCTTGCGCTGAGGGTGTTTGCGGCAGGTTGTTGGCACCAACGAGGAAGTTGCCGTCTTGGTCCACGCCCAAGTAGTACAGTACCGCACGGGCCATTTGCGGCTCGTTGATCGACTCCAGGGTGCTGCGGATGATCTTGGGGTCGGGCACACCACCCGGCGCACCGTTGACCCCCAGTGCTTCAACACGTGTTGCGACGGAGCCCTTCAGGACTTTCTGCTTGGGTGCAGTGGGCGGCGTTACTGCAGTCGGCTCTGCTCCTTCTCTTCCAGCAGGCCCTGCAACATCCGTGACAGAAGGAACCACTCCATCTGGTTCAGGTCCAACTCCTTCGGCGGTGCTGACGGCAGCGGGTCCGCCAGCCACTGGAACGCCTGCTCCACCTGCTTCTGGCTGAGGTTCTGCAACACTTGGGGTCTCCGGTTGTACTGGTGCCGCTTCGGCGGCGGGCGGTGTTGTCGGTGTGATGGGCGCTTCGCCCACCGGAGCCTCTACCGGGGGCACGGCAGGGGTTTTAACCTCCGGGGGCGGAGCAAACTTGGTCTTGAACTCCGTCAGCTTGGTACGGGATTCCTCAGTACCGTTGCCTCTGGTCAGATAGCTCTCGATGTCAGCAAGGACAGCGTCTCGCTGCGCAGGGTCCTCAAGGTCTTTCCCCAGCATGCGCCGGTAGATCGGCTGCTTCTTGCTGATGCCGAGGGCTTCAATGTCAGCGGGCTGTAAGCCAGTCGCAGGGGGTTCACCCACCTTGCGGACCTTGGGCTCTTCGACGGTCGGCGCTGCCTCAGCGGCGGGGGGTTCAACCGGTACTGCAGGCTCTTCAGTGGGCGCAGGGACTTGCACTTCGGGCGGCACTGCAGGTTCTTCTGCAGGGGCTGCTGCTTCAGCAACAGGTGCGGTTTCCTCGGGCGCTGGGGCCGTGGTAGGCACCGGAGGTGCAGGTTGTTCTGCAGCTTTCGCCGCAGCTTGTTCAGCAGCAAGGCGCTCAGCACGCTCGATGGGTGCTTCACCGGGCAAGGTTCCCGGAGCAGGCTGCGCAGCACGTGCGCGACGCCCCAAGGCCAAGTCCATCAAGCCCTGCACGATGGCACCAGTGGCACCGCCGTAGGCTGCCGATTCACCCAGCCCCTCGATGAGTTCCTGCTCAGGCTTGTAGACGCCCTTGGCGATCAGATTCTGGGCGAAGTTTGACGCTGCTTCCTGAGCAGCTTCCTCACCACCTGCAAGCGCTGCACGCTTGACCACCTGCACACCCTGAGCCGTGGCAGCATCAGGGATACGAGACAGGATGCGGAAGGGTGCGAAGACTTCCATCGCCCCGGGAATAACACCCAGCGCCGTCGCGGTGCTGCGCTGTTCTGCAGTGGCACCTTCCTTCTCGGCACGCCCACGTGCTTCACCAGCACCAGCACCAACACCTAGCCCCGCAGCGCCAATGCGCCCCGCCAGACCAAGGGGACCTGCCAAAAGGAACGGAGCGGTTGAGCCGATGGCTTCACCCAGCTTACGCCCGACTGACTCCTCGTACCCTGCAGAGGCAGCGAACGGTGCCTTGGCTGCGCCAGCGATGCTGGCGATCTTTTCCCGCGCCGTCTTCTCGTAGTCCTCAGGCAAGAGCGCAGAGGCACCCACAGCCGCTGATTCGACCAGCCCTACAGCGCCGGGCACCAAACCCTTGAAGCCTTCTTTGACCTGCCCGAGGACAGTTGTTTCAGGTGCTTTTATCAGCCCTGCAGCAAGAATTCGCTGCTTCGCCTGCTCAGGTGGCAAGTCGTCAGGAATGTTCTGAACTAGCGTACCGTCCGGCAGGCGAATTGCGTAGGGCATGATTACTTGATAGATGCAAAGTCAACGACGCGCTGCCCAGTAGGCGCTGCACCAGTCCCGGATTGAGCCTTGACCGCAGCCAGCAGGGGGTCTAGCCCTTGTACACCAGCAGCCTTGGCAAGCGCAACTTGTTTCTCCAAGAACTCTGCCCGCTTGGCTTCTCTCACTCCAGGCTTCAACGCACTTGACGCACCCTCAGGACTCTTTTCCCACTTCTCAAACTCAGCGCGGGCGTTGTCCATCAGAGTGTCAAATACCCTGCGACTATCCCCGGTCTGTGCGGCTTTAGCAAGACGCTCCCGAGAAGCACGATCCAGCGCACCTTCAGAAACCGTGGTAGCAATACGCTTCTCTTCGATCGCCCGCTGTTTAGCACGGTCTGCTTCAGTGGCACGTTCCTTCTGGATACCAGAACGCAAATCAGTGACCTTCAGTTGGGCCTCAGCAACCTTGAGATCCGCCTGACGTTGCAGATTTACATCACCGCTGCGGTCTGCCACACGCTTATCAGCCAGTGCTTGGTTCAGTTGGTCAATAGCGATCTGCTCTTGACGCCCAAGCTCTTGCACACGTTGCATTTCCTTGCGCTGTTCGCCACGAATAGCCCCAGCTTCCTGACCGATGCTGCTGAACGCATCACCGATACGCTTGCCACCCTTCATCGCGCCGAGCATGCGGAACAAGGCTTCTTGATTGTCGAAGAGACTTTGGGACATAGGAGCCCCCGCAGCTTTTAACATCGCCTGCCGGTCACTTTCACGACGTGCAGCAATATCCTGTGAAGACTTGTACGCAGCCTCGCGTAGCTTCATCAATTCAGGATCAACCGTACCTTGTTGGCGGATTACATCTTGCAGGGCTTTGATCCCGGCGATGCCTTCCGATTCAATCTCAGCCAACCGATCAGGCGCAGGGGTGCCCGTCTGCTCTACAGCACTGCCGAGTTGTTGCAAGGGTGTAGCGGGTGCCGCTTGTGGGCGGTTTTGAGGACGCGCCTGTGAGATACCTGCAGTGGGTCTTTGCGATGCAGGAGGTACGACAGAAGAAACCCCCCGTGTAGGAGCAGTGGGTATATCTCGCTGCCGAGACGTATCTCCATAGGCACGCTCGGTCTCTCGTTTCAGCGTCTCTCCAGCTTCGGTAGGTATCTCCGCCCTATTCGCGGACATTTGTTGCTCAAACTCACGCATCTTTTTGACACGTTCAAGTTTTTCTGCGCGTACAGCAGGGGAGTCATACGGACTCAGGTCAATACCAAGCCTACGAGCATCCATGTAGTCCCGGTCATAACCGAGCGTGAGTCCACCGTTTTCAAACGCCACCGCACCGCCACCTGCGTAGCTGTGCATCTCGCCACCATGCGCTGCCATGACGGGTGCTGCCTGGGCCACCACTGCATCCGCAATCGTGCCTTGCTGACCAGCGTTCTGCTGCATAGCCATCTGGTTCTGCACAGACTTTCGTGCAGCCATCTCTTTCTGCTTCTCAACAATCGCAGCAAGCACTCGGTTTTTGGGGATGGGGGAGTTTGGGTCTCCAAACAGTTGCAGCATCTGCGGGATCTCAAGCCCCACCAAAGACGGCACAAACGCCGTTAGCCCAGGCTTCGGTCCCGACTGGCTAGGCATCATCCCCGGCATCGGTTGTGTTTGCATGGGTGCTTGACCGGGCATCTGTCCTTGCGGCATACCTTGCGGCATCTGCGCCCCTTGTGGCATCTGCGCCCCTTGTGGCATCACCGAACGAATACCTTGCTGCATGTCGATTCCTTACTTCGGGTTCATGGCGTTGTACAGCGCCAGTCCAGCCAGTGCGCCTTGCAGGCCGGTAAACATTCCAGACTGTCCTTGATTCTCAGAGTACGGTGTAGCTTGCAGCGGCAGACCACCCAACAAAGACTGCATGTACGTAGCTTGTTGGTACGGGAACTTCACCGACTCTTGGAACTGCTGATAGCCAAAGTCCAAAGGCTGCTGCATGAACCCTTGCTGAGTAGTGCCCGCGCTCAACTGCGTGTTGAGCCCCTGCAGTCCAGACGTGAACTGTTGTTGCCCCAGGTTACCCAGAGTGTTGGCCGCGCTGAGCATCGGGTTGAGGGACTGCAGGCCCAGGTTTGCCCCGAACTGCCGTGAGGCTTCCGTCTGCTTGGCACCTTCCAGACCGTACTGCGCACCCAACTGAGCGGCGTTCATGCCTTGGCCGTAACCAAACTGCCGTGAGGCTTCAGTGCCCTTTTGTGCCTCCAAACCAAGCTGAGACTCAGCAACACGCTGTGCCTGAGCGCGGTCATATGCGCTCTGCAGGCCCTTGGTCGTGATGTCTTCCATCTGTTGCTGCAGATTACGCTGGCGCTCAGCCTCCATGATGGCTTGACGTGACCCACCATACGCACCGGCCTGAGCCAGACGTGCTTGCTCCGCTTGGCGTCCAATGTCCGCTTGGCGACGCATCTCCCGCGAGGTGATGTCCGTGACGTTTTGCTGGTACGGACTCATGTAGTCTTCAACAGACTTGACCGGACCAAGCTGCGTGTCGTACATACCGGGCGTGTACTCGACCGGCGTCTGATAGAAGTTTGCAAAGCGCCCAGGAGCGTAGTTACCCAGGTTACCGGCGCTGATACCTGCTAGAGCGGCAAGTTGTGAACCCGCTTGGAACTCTGCGGGCAACTGAAGATTGCTGATGCCTTGAAACGCCTGCTGCTGCAGCGGTGACGGTCCTGCAAAACGCTGACCCGTGAACGGCTGATATGGCAGGTTTGCCGCAGCCTCACCCTTTGCCAGCATGTTGTAGACATACGGCGAGAAATTTGGGCTCAGCGTGGACTGAGATGCAGGGATGGTCGTGGTCGTTGCTGTGACAGGCGTAGGGGCAGGAGTGGGTGCAGGAGTAGGTGCGGGTAATTCCACGGGCATTGTCGTAGCCCAATTCTCGTAACCCATATCCCCCATAGTATCGACAAGTTCGTCCGACACTCCTGCGCGTTGCAACTGACCGGGCGTAACTTTCTTTTCATTAAACCAGTCAATCTTTTCCTGACCAGTAAACTTATTCCAACCAGCGGGCAGAGTCAAACCAGCTTTTGCAGCCTGTTGCTGCGGTGTCATTCCCGCATAGCCTTGACTCTTCATCCAGTCAATATCTGCTTGCGACACACCAGCAGCAAGCAGTTGATCTTCGGTTACACCGTTTTGGTTGAACCAGTCAATCTTTTGAGTAGGGGAAAAGGATTCCCAACCAGCGGGCAAATTAGGCATAGCCATCACGCATTCCTTTCAAGCTGGTGCATCAGGGCGTAGAGTTCGTCGGTGTCATATCCTGGCGGGATGTACGCTTCACCGTTGGATAGTCTTGCGGGCGTGCGTCCGTTTTCGCCTTGGATGTAAGCGGGGACTTCATCACTCGTTCCAGTGCCTCGACCACGGACCATTGTCGCATCGGGCAGCAAAGAAGTAATCCCCCCAGCGGCCAGTTTTTCAGCGCCCTTGACAGCTTTTGCGGTCATGACGAACCCGTTGTCCTGCATCGGGAAGGGCCACACTTTGCCGCCGTTGGCGTAAGCCTGCATCAAGCCGCCGTTGGCTGCGTACTGCACAAGCGGGCCGTACTTGCCCTGGACTGTAGTTGGCGTGAGTTGCCTGGACGGGCCTGCGTAGGCTTGCGTTGTGCCACCGCCGTAGCTGGTGCCCTTCTGTCGGTCGAGGTAGCTGAGCAGCGCGAGGAGACCTGCCATGCCCGCCTTTGACGTTGCAAAGTCCATCCCTTTGCCGAGCAAGGACTGAACGCCACCCGCACCCATCAGATCTTTGATGAAGCGGCCAAAGGACACATCACCGCTTGCAGGGCTTGTACGGTATGTTTGGTCTTCAGTCTCTACACCGCCGCCAGACGGCGTGCCTCCAACATCCCCAAAGCCGCCTTCATCTGCATAGGGGTCCCTTGCGTACAAAGGAAGTCCGCTAAAGAAAGATGGCAAATTTTCGTAATCGATAGGATCTTCTCCACCAACAGACCGCCAATCTAACCCCAAAAAATCTTCGTTAGCCATATCAACCTCTCAAATCGTACATCAAGCCAAACGGCGATTCTGGTGTGCCGCGTGCCACGTTAACCTGTGCGGGCGCTTGCCGATCCTGACCTTGTCCACCCATAGCGCCGAGGAGTGCAAACAATGCAGCGAGATCCATGCCGGACTTAGGCGTTGCAGGGGTTGCAGGTTTGGGAGCAGGTGCAGGACTAGGTGATGGTGCGGGACTAGGCGTAGGGGATGGAGCAGGGGCAGGGGTCGGCGGTTGCTCGTAGATTGGCTCAGGAGCAGGAGTGGCGGGCTGCTCGTAGATTGGCTCAGACGGAGTAGTCGCCTTGGGTGCCGTGACGGCGATTGTTTGGCGATACAACTCAGGATAGTACTCCTGCATCAACGTATCAATGGTGCCAGGATCGTCAATGTTGGCCTCAAGGAACCGTGCCATCTCCTGCGGAGGCATAGCTGTTTTTAGCTCAGCAGCACGTTCTTGCTGCTCTGGATACCGTAGCAATATGCTTTCAAGCTCTTCGTAATCTTCGTCAGTTGGCAGTTTGAATGCGGCTGTCGTAGTGTCATCTTTATACGGATCAAGCGCCCAGTCTGGAAGGTTGCCTGCATTGGGGTCTACATACCCCTCACCACCCGGATCAAAGAAACCTTCAATAGCATCTTCGCCAGTTACGTCTGCCAGTTTGCTAAACGGAACACCTGTTTTGCTGGCACCGACAACCTCTCTGAAGATCGCGTAAGGGTCCTCGTTGCGGACAGCCTCACGTATACGGTTTGCCTGCCCAACACCCTTCAAAACGTCAGTGATTTCCCCTGGTACTTTAGGTACGCCAGGAATGTCAGATGCTGCACCTAGTGCGCCCAGGATGTCCTTGTTCTCAATCGCTTTCTGCAGAGCGCTTCCGGTTTTAGCATACCCCCCAACTGTCTTGAGCGTGTCTGCAAGCTCTTTACTCACACCTGGGATGTATCCAGCCCCCGGTAAAATAGACGCCGCGGCCCCAAGGATGTCACCACTTTTTGCTGCCTGCACGCCCTTGTATGCATTTGCCGCAGCAGAAGCGATAGGGCCGAGCCCACCAAAACTAGCGGCCATCAGGCCAAGTTGCGCAAGGGACTTCAGGCCGTACTTGTCGTTATCTGGCTCACTGATCGATGTACCAGTGAAGTTACCTTCGTTGTCGTAGAGATGGTTTAGAAAGTACCCTTCGTACTGTCCAGTCAGCGGTTTGCTGACCATGTAGCCGGTCTGCTTAGATCCGGTTTGGTACTGCGCGTCGCCAGTGCCTTCGTATATACCTTCACTTAGCGGACGAACCTGTATACCATCAAACGTAGCAACGTCGCCCTGGTACTGTGGGCTCTCGTCTATCGAAGAAGGCTGGGAATAGACTGACTGGAACCCCGTCTTCAGGGCCTGATCAAGGTAGCTTTTCGGGTCGTAGGCCATTACGTCAGATCCCAGAATGATAGGCTACCGATGGCGCTATGGGTGCCAGACAGCGTGCGGACGGCCAGCGTGTAGATGTCCGAGGTGCCCGAGATGGTTGCGCCCAACTGCAGATCCCAGTTGTAGTCAGCGCCGCCCGCTACGAGACCGCTGGCTAAGGTGCTTGACAAAACAAACTGCTGCTGCACTATGGTCCCGCCTGTAAACGATGTGGCTGCGAGGTCTTGCTCAACATTGCTGGAATCCGTTGCCGCCCAAGATGCTCCGGTCAGCGTTGGGTTCTTGACCAACACAACCTCAAAGGTCGTGGCCGATGAAGCCGAAGGCAGCACCGAGTATCCGTCAGGAATCACGATAGCGCCAGTCCTTCCCGAGGCAAGCCGCAGGGAAACCAGCGGGACAAAAGTTGTAGAGACAGAGCCGTTTGCCGTTGTCATCCGCACCACGTTGAGCGCGACTTTCTTCTCGTAGCCGCCTTCAGAGATGACCGTGGAACAAATCTGCTTGAGCGTGCTGGCACTTGCCGCAACACCTGTATTGGTGATCTCGTAGCGCACCGGCAGCATGGCCGTGGTCATGTAGACCGACGATAGGTTATTGGCATTCAGGAATGTGTGGCAGATGATGTACTGCCCGTCGATCACAAACCCAACGCGCACGGAACCAACGCCCAACCACTCAAAGTCTTGCCAGAGGATCTGCGCCTTGGTTAAGTCAAGGGTATACCCTGAGTCTCCAGTGCCGTCGAGCCTGTCGCCGTTCCAACTGGACTGAGGCACCGCCGTATCCACGGGCGCACCGGAGGTGTATGTGCGCCTGACGATGTTGATGTCCAGCCCGTTGCGCTCAAGGAAGACACCGTTCTGCTCATTGAAGTACCCCACCCGGGTGCGGACGTTGGCCTTGGCCGTGTCCATCACAAAGGTGTTGAGCGACAGCAGGCCCTTCCCAGGCTGGTACGAGAACGAGCGATAAGTCTGCCGCACCACTGAGCTACCTGAGCTTGTCGTGACATTGAGCAGCACCGTGCTGGCGTTGGCGTCATAGGTCACCGTGCCGCCTGTGGCGGTGGTCTCGTCAAACAGATCGTTCTTGACGTAGCGGTTTTGAGAATCAAAGAGGGTGTAAGGCCCACTGGTGCGCAAGCGACCGAAAGCGTCGGTGTTCGTCCCGCCGATAGATACTGGAACAGCGTTTCCTGTAGTTGTCACGATCTGCTCCAGCAGGTTGTCTAGTTGGTTGAAGTACAGGCGCAGGATATTGACCAGTGAATCAAAGTACTGGCGGTCGTACTCTATCTCCGGCTTAGGTAGCGCCGGAGCCTTGAACCGCTTAACAATAGTGGCCCAAATTGTCACGATTTACGCCCGTCTAAACGCACATCGATTCTGGTAGAACCTAGCTGCCACTGCACACCAATTTGATCAGAAGCTGCTTTAATTGACATCTGCCGACCACGCACGCGGATGTTGACTTGTCCGGTGTACTGGTCAATCGGCACTGTTGCGCTACGCACTACCGGGTAGGAGTTTTCCCCAGCCACTGACATATCAGACGTTACAGACGCAACGGGCACAACGCCCCGGGTATACCCTGAGCCTGAGTTTTGCAGGGGGAGCAGCGTCAGGTTCATCGTCGGGTTATTGGCCGTCGAGCCTGTGAAGTTCACATCAGGCAGAACCCGCCAGACAAAACCAAAGTTGTGCCCATCGTCAATGTCAAATTCTGAAGACGTAATGAACGCGCTGATGGGCTGGGTAGTTGTGGTTGCGTTGTCATCAACGCCGGTCTCTTGGTAAAGCAAGCGGTTGTTGTAGTCCGCAGCGATGGGGACATCGCTTGCTACAGAAGAGTCTAGCCACGCCGTACGTCCGAGAGTGCCGTAATACCAACCTTTTTCTACATAGTTGTAAATTATGTAGCGGTCGATTGCTGTGGAGTTAGCTGAGCAGTAGAACCACCATACTTCATTGAACTGCTCATTTGTCGAAGCAAAGACTTGTTGTGACTGGTTAAAATTAAAGTCGGAGAATACAAACTGGCGCAAGTCGCATACTAGGTTCTGGACGCGACCGTCGTACATATAGAACTTTTCGTTCCCCATCCAGTAGGTAATACCTGCGGCAGTCGCCCAAGATCTGTCGCTGACAATCGATACGTTGTCAGAAAGAAGCTGCGTACCCCACACAATCGGAGGGCCAAGATATTGCAACGAGTAAAGCGCCGTGTCAGTCCAAACCAGCAATTCTTGGCGCACCTGCGCTACTGCTTCGATCCGAGAACCGCTGGACAAGCGCACACTGCCTGCTTGGTTAGTGGCTGATGGCGTCCAGTTAACTGCAGTCTCTTGGTCCGACCACCGAATAAGCATAGGGTCTTGCGTAGACAACCCGTAATCGTTGCAGCCAAAGGCTAGAACAAACCGAGAAGTGTCTGAGACTGCCAACAAACGCTGCACAGTGGGAACATCAGATGCACCCGCCAAGGAAGTTAGCGCTACACCTCGCGTGGTCAAGCCCGCAGTCTGATCCCAGTAATAGAGCGCCCCATCTTTAGGCCCGTAAATCAGGTCTTCACCAAAGTTGTCTTGGTTCCAGATGCGAATTGATGTGGTACTCGTAGACCCAACACCCCAGCCGCCAAGCCCCCAACCACCTCCGCTCCAACCAGTCAAGGCCGTTTGGATAGCGTCACCGACGTTGATCTGGTATGTGCCGACAACTGTTTCCGCTGTCTCCCAAATCTCATAGTCTGGAGTTACAAAGTCGAGGTCCAGATAAATGTCATCGTCTACATTTGCAACGACAGGGAGTACGACGGTATACGTATTCGCATCAATGACTGTTACTTGGTACTCTTGATCAATGACCGCAGCGGTCACATTGCCGCCAAAACCTTGAGCCCCGCTAAAAGTGACGAAGTCGCCTGTGATACAGCCGTGGCCCGGGTCTGTCACGGTCATGATGTTAGACCCTACTGTGACAGATAAACTTATAGTTCCGGGAGTAGTTACACGTCGAATTGGCGTGATGTCGTTGTACGCCCCGCCACCGGCAAGGGCAACATAATACTTTAAGTTTGTGCCAACTCCGGTGTAAACCACACCAGAAAGCGAAGACCACGCAAACAACGAACGGCAAACACCAAGAAATTGATCATTGATGATCTGTTGCCAGCCGCCGATCTTTTCAGGAGTACCTTGGCGAAAACGAATTTTGTCGCAGGAATACCACCCACCCTCGGTGGTGTACCGTGTATTTTCTCTGTTAACGCCTGTGCGCAGTTGGAGTTTCTTCAGTGGCATATTTATCCCAGGAAGAGCGCTTGCTCATCTTTGCGTCTGCGCACAAGCCCCGGCAGTTCTCTGCCGCCACCCTTGGTCCACATCATGAAGGCGTCTGCCGCAGCTTCAAACTCGCCACGGTTGTTCTTCATGCGGATAGTGCTGCGCTGGTAGTTGCCTAACCCGGCGTTGAATGCAAAAGATACCACAGCGTCAAATGCGCCTTGACGACCAACCAGATTAGGAGACAGTCGAAGAGCGCCACGTTCAAACAGTGCAACATCTTCGCGGAAGAGCTGGTCAATCTCATCTTTACTCCAGACGCGATTGTCTTCAGGCTTGAGGAGGAACTCTTTGCGGATCATGCCTTGATAATCACCGACACGGGCTACAGGCAACCGAATCTGTTCTTGATACAGCACATGACCGTAACCAATCGTCCAGATGTGTGCAGGGCAAAGGTAAGGCCTATTCCGATACCCTTCGTATCGGTGCATAAGTGCTTCGCCCCGCGAACTCAGTTTCACTTCTTGCTCCAGCTACGCGTACCGAACCAAAAACCGATAATCCCCCCAAGCATTGCCATCTCGTCATCAGAGAAGATCACCGTAGTGATGCGGATGAGGTCATCCACGTTGTTGATCAACCCCTGCTGATTAAACGCATACCAAGCGATGGCTGCGTTAATGGCGACAAGCTCAAGAATGAAGATGTACGTGACCGTAGGACGGACGGTGCCCACGTAACTAGCGACCCACTTGCTAGCCTTCTCCAAGACCTTCTTGTCATGGTCGAGCGCAGCCTCGGTCATCTTGGCCTCAGTCTGCATGGCGATCTGGTCGGTGCGGATCTCTTCCATGCGGGCCTGGGCAGCATAGCCTTGGGCCGCGAGTTGCAACTCCCGTTCGATCTGCACCCGGGCAAGCGCCAGTTCATGCTTCTGGTCAGCGCGGTTCTGGAAGAAGTCAAGGAGCTTGGGCAGGCCGCTGATCAGCAGGCCGCCGAGCGTGGAGAGGAGGGACAGCATTACTTGGCTCCTTTCGCCATACGTTCGCGCTCTTCAAGCAGACGCACCTTGACCTGAAGCTCATTGATGTGCGCCATTAGTTGCTCTTTCAGGATGGCCCTCTTCTCAGCGGAAACAGGACTGTCTGTAGGCACGCCAGTAGATGTGATGAGCGCAGGCATGCTGCCTTCAATCTTGGTCAGCCGTTCAGAAAAGGAGTTGACCTGCCCGAGCAGCCATGCCAAAGCAGCCACCACAATCGGTATGACGGCTTTGAGGGTATCTGCCCAGGTCATGCTTAACTCCTTGTGGTGACCGTGTCGTCACCCTTGGTGACTGTAACCTTGCCGTCGGCTACGTCAACCCGCATCGCCTGCTCAGGCCGGTCGAGCCTGTCGAGCTTCTCAATCAGGGACTTGATGACCTCAAACTCGGGCTTCTCTTGCTTGGGGTTGGCTCCGGCGATGCCGTTGAGCATCGAGATAAGCGCTGTCAGCGCAGCGCCCAGCAGACCCATCACCGCAGCAATCTTGTCGGAGTCAAGCGCCAAGGAAGCCAAGACACCAATCACCACGATGAACGTGATGTAGAAGAGCCCCTGCTTGCCGATGGCTTTGCCAGCGACTTCCTTGGCTGTGCTCTGCGCTTCAAGCCTGTTTAGTTCGGCACGGGCCTGCTCTTGAAGCAGTTTAATTTCGTCTGCTTGGGTCATGGTCACAAGTTACCTGTGTTTGTTGAGGGGAACTGACGAGATGTTCCGGGCCAAATGATGCGGACTGCGCCGACGTTGCCCAACCCACCGTTCTCGCCGCCCCCGCTCTGCCCACCTCCACCGCCTCCGCCTCCAAACTGCCCGCCATTTGCGCCAGCGCCAATGTTTGGGCCCGTTCCACCTGAGAAACCACCTGAGCCCCCGCCACCACCATTACCGCTCGCTGCACCGCCTGCGCCGCCGCCCCCAGAACCTAAAAGCCCTATACCGCCGCCACCGCCTCCACCACCGGAAACCACATTACCACCACCACCGCCACCTGAGTCGCCAGTGCTATCGTCACCTTGCGTGTTAAAAGGCCCCCCAGCCGCGCCGCCAGTTGTATACCCTGCAGCCCCGCCGCCGCCACCAGAGCCGCCGCTATCCCCCGCGCTTACATTGCCGCCTGAGCGCACTTGAGTACCTACGGAAGTGTCTGGGTTTCCGGGCCCACTTGTGCCGCCTGAAGGTACTCCGCCGCCCCTACCACCTTTTGCAAGAACGGTGCTGCTATTATTAAAATAACTAGAGTCGCCGTAATTACCGGAGTTATTTGACGTTCCTCCAGAACCAGCGTTGCCAACAACTACGGTATAACTAGTCCCTGGAGTAACTGGGTAATTATTTAGGTAGCTTAAATCTCCGCCACCACCACCACCGCCACCGCCAGAAGACCCACTGCTGCCACCACCTCCCCCGCCGCCTCCGCCGACACACACGACGGAAACACTATAGACGCCCTGCGGGCAAGTCCATGAATAAGTTCCGGGCGATGTATAGGCTTGCTGCCCTGCTTTAGCAGTGCCGCCAAAACCAAAACCCTTGGCAGAGGCCGCACCGCAAGTTCCGAGTAATGGCATGATCCGCGCTTAAAACGGTGTTACAGATGCAAAAATAGTATAAGTATTATTAGCTGTTTTTATAATTGTGTACGTGTACACGTTAACAGAGCTAGCTGTTCCTGAAACTGGGCCGCCACCAGCGCCTTGCCATTTCATTAACACAGACCCTGTTAATCCGTCTACTTGCACCCCATTATTGTAGTAGGCAGCTAAACCTTGAGTCACCAAAAATGCAACGGTTACGCTCTGACCTGTAGCAAGCGCCGTGTTTAGGCTAGTGCCGCTTGAAGCGCGGAAGTTCACAGTCCAATTGCCAGAGGCGTTGCTGGTGTAGTACAGCACCGATTGCGTAGTGACGTCGTAATTGATCGTGCCTGTAGCTGCGGTTGCGGAGATGGTAACTACTTCAGCCGCATCGTTAAGTACCATCGCCAGTGCGCTGGTGGAGCCGCTGAATGTCTGAGTGGCTGTAAACGTGTTGGCTGCGTTGGTGACAGGGATATTTGCCCCAGCAAGCGTTGTTGCCCCCGTGCCGCCGTTAGCAATTGCCAGCGTACCTGCAACGCTCACAGCACCGCTTGTGGCCGTGCTAGGCGTCAGTCCAGTTGAGCCAAAACTGATCGTGGTAACCCCGCTTGCAGCCGGGGCGGTTGATTGCCACGTTGTACCGTTGCTTGTGAGGATGTTGCCTGCTGTCCCAGGAGCTACAACTTGAAATGCCGAAGTGCCGTTGCCAAGCAATACGTTGTTAGCCGTAAACGTACCTGCGCCCGTACCACCCGAAGCTACAGGCAATGCCGCACCAAGCGTCAAAGAACCAAAGTAGTTTTGCGCCACTACAACATCTGTGCCGTCGCAGCGCAACGTCATCCGGGCACCGTTGGGCACCGAGATTCCTGAACCAGCAGAAGTCTTGACCGTCTGCGCAAACCCCGTGTTGTTGGCAACGAAGTACAGCTTGCTGACCGCTGGGCAGATGACCTGATACGAAGCACCTGGGGTTCCCCCAAGCACGAGGAACATGGCCCGTGACTCGTCCGATGCGCCGTTGGCCGTAGACAGCGTGTAATTCGCTGCCGTCATCGTGATCGTGGCAGTCCCCGCAACAGAGGTATCCACCAGCGCCGTCAGGCCGTTGTTGACCTGGGTGCCCCATGTCCCCGAGTACTCCCCGGTAGCAGGCTGGACCAGCCGAAGACTTGTGGTGTATGAAGCCATGTGTTAGTTCCAGTTCGGCGTTTGTGTTGTTGCTGGGGGTGCCCAAGCCGCTACCGGCACCGTTACTACAGAAGACCAGTCAGGGTTCTGTGAATTTCCTGGAGTCACCCACACCGGCATCTGCGTATCACTCACCACTCCCCAGCCAGGAACCTGCGGATTGGGCACGAGGCCCCAGACGTTTACGTATCCTACCAGCCCAAGGGCTTGAACACCAGTGGGAACTGTGGTAGCGCCGCCAGTAACGGATACCGTTCCAACCGCGCCCGCTGCCTGGACTCCGGTGACCACCGCCGTCTGTACAAGCTGGATGGTGACGGTGCCAATCTGCCCCGTGGCTTGAACACCCGTGGGGAGCGTCAGCGATGTGCCGGTGATGCTGACTGAACCGACTGAACCCGTGGCTTGAACGCCCGCAGGTAGCGCGGTAGCGCTTGCCAGCACCGTGACCGTACCGACCGCGCCAGTGGCTTGGAGCCCAGTAACCGGGACCGTGATGTCTGTAAAGGCGTTGACCGTGCCAACCTGACCGGTAGCTTGCACACCTGCAGGCAACACAAGGGCTGTGCCTGTAACAGAGGCCGTACCAACTTGCCCTGTAGCCTGGACCCCAGTGGCCTGAACAATCTGGTTCAGCAGAACCGTGACGGTGCCAACCGCACCTGTAGCCTGTACGCCCGTGGGCGTGACCAAAGCCCCTGCAGCAACAATAGCCGTGCCAACCTGCCCGGTGGTCTGAACTCCGGCAGGAGCCACAACGGATGTGCCTGTGACGCTGACAGTGCCTGTCTGGCCTGTGGCTTGGACCCCGGTGACGGCAACGACTGCGCCCGTTGAAATTGTGACGCTGCCAATCTGGCCAGTAGCACTGACGCTAGAGGCAACTACGGTTACGGACGTTGAAACACTCGCCGCATAAAAGACGTTGGTGTTTACATAAAGGTCTGGCGCAAGGGTGTTGACCTGCGTGACTATTGGGTTATAAAAACTATTGGTGTTGGTGTAAAGTGCGGGGGTCAGCGTTACCGCACCGGGCGTAACGGTTGGGCTGTAGAAAGTTTGGCTATTTGTATAAAGACTCGGTGTAACTACATACGCGTCAGCAACAGTCGCCGCAAAAAACACCTGCGGATTGTCATAACGGGTAGGTAAGAGCGTATAAGAGCTTGACGCGCTGCCCGCGTAAAAGGTCTGAGAATTACTGTAAAGCGCGGGTAGCAGCGTTTGGTTCGCCCCGCCTTGCGTAACTGTTGCACTGTAAAATGTTTGGGTGTTGGTCACCAGCCCCGGTGTTAGAGCGTAAGTGACCGCAAGCGTCGGCCCGTAGAAAGTCTGGGTGTTGGTGTAGAGCGCAGGGGTCAGCGCGTAGGTGGCGCTGGCGGCGGAGCTTAAGAATGTCTGCGCATTGATGACAAGCGCCGGTTGCAGCGTGACGGTGCCGCGAGTGACTGTCGGATTAAAGAAGCTCTGGGTGTTGGTGTAGAGCGCAGGGGTGAGGGTGACTACACCGCGCCCAACCGTTGGACTAAAAAACGTCTGGTCGTTGGTAACCAGTGAAGGATCGAGCGTCTGAGTAGCTGGGCCTGCTCCCCCCTGCCCAAGGAGCAGTGGCAACAGCATTTAGAACACCTCAAACGTGATTTCAAACGACAGGTTACCGACCGAGGCTACGGAGCCCTGCACAAAACGCAGGCCTGAGTTTTCACGCACGATCAGGTCAGCGCCCTCGTTGCGCACGAACTCCGCGCCCAAGGTGCCAGCAATACCGGACGGAGCCGATGTTTCCTCGGTGAACACCCAGCGCTGCCCGACCAAGGCACCTGCAGTGGCGCCACCCGTGGGAGATGAACGCGCCGTGATGTTGGCCGACAAGGCAGCGCTGGCGGTGTCCATCTTGCTGATGGTGATGGCCGTCAGCGAGGTGCCATCCGCAGTAGCTGCCGTGCCGCCCGTGCCCACCGCCGTGGTGCGGGTCAGGTTAACCTCGACACCCAGCGTGCCGGTCACAGCGGTGTCGTTGTCAACAAAACAATAGGCCGACAACACGCGAAGCGTCCCACCGCTGCCAGTCGCGTTGAACAAATCGAGGAACACCTTGTTGGCACCTACGGCCTGCGCTGGGCAGATCATGCGGTACTGTGGCAGGCTGCCGGTGAGATGGCCGTCGGGGTAGGCCAACATCACAATTTGGTACTCTTTGGCCGACACCAACTGCGTAGCAACCGTCGCCCCTGTACCTGGGGTAACGTTGATTGAGTCGTTTGGCAGCGCCATAAATTACCTTACAGAGCGAAGATGCCCGAAGCGTTCCAAGTAATCGAGATGTCGCCACCGTTGGGAGTGACCGGCAAACCCGTTACTGATGTGTCGATATATGCTACAAGCGGAGACGTACCAGCGGTGCCAGTATCGATGAAAATAATCAGCGCTTCCACTGAGTTACCGGTCACCGCCGTGAACGTCGGGTTGGTGGATGAATCAAACACACCGTTTGTAAACGTCTTGCCAGTCAAAGTCTGCGGCGTACCCACAGAAGCCGACGAAGCGGAAGACCAGAACTGATGCGCCGAGGAGTAGGTATAAACCCCAGTGTCGATCAGCGCAACTTTGACCGTGCCAGTGGACAGGTTGTTGTTCGTTGCGAACTGCATCAGTTCCTGTTTCCACAACGGGTAGAGGGCATTAGCCATTTCTTACTCCTTAAGCGATGCGGATCAGAGCATCAGAAGCCGTAGCGGCAGGCATCTGCACCGTGAACGTGCCGTTGGTCGAGGTTTTGTCAGACCCGAAGTCCAGCACCGCGATGGCCTTGTTGCTCTTGCTGCTGTTGTAGATCAGCGCCCCACGGGCTGTGATCGTCGCAGACGTAAACGAAATATCCGCAAAGTCCACAAACGCAGTCGTTCCCGACGTAGTGATCGCCGCTCCGGTCAAAGTACCACCGCCTGCAGCGTAGGTTCCACTAGCAGCTACCTCGTTGGTCGAGGAATACACAGTAGTCGTTGCATCCAAGTTTGCGGCGCTGGTGTACAGAGCCAGCTTGATCACATCGGTATCAAGATCCTGAACGCCCCCAAGAGCATCAGCCTTGAAGGAAGTGACCATACATTGCGTGATAGGCATGATGCCTCCTTAGATAACTTTGGTTCTAACCTGCCCACTGCGGTAGGCATCTTGACGGTTCTTGCCGTCACCCAGGTTCTTCAGCAGCGCCAGGGACTGCACATACTGCTTGTCCATCTCGGCCACGATATCGGGCTCTTGCTTCATGAACCGCGCAGCTTCGACCATGACCGCGTTGAACAGCACGGAGTCAAAGTTGTCACCCAACCAAGACGTACCCGCCGTGACAATGCTGACCGGATAGTAGAAGTAGTGCAACTCTGTCGTCAGCCCTGCGCTGGGCGTCGGGCCAAGAATGAACGTCAACTCTGTCAGATTTCCAGAGTCTGGGCCAAACAGTGCGTAGTACTTGGGCGTGCCCGTCGTATTGGGATTGGGGAACGCAGAGCGGATGAAGTTGACATCCTTGTCCAGCAAGTACTCGTAGTTACCCAGAGCATCAATCACCGCAAGGCTGAAGACAGACAGAAAGTCTGTCGGCGCGGCGAGGTACTGATTGCCAGAAGTCAGCGTGCCCGTGACGTTTTTGCGAAGCGCAGGAAGCTGCACCGAGTTGTAGATGCGCTGCTCAGCCAACTCCGTCATCGTGGCGAAGTCGGTTGCGGAAAACGTATTTTCCGTGTAATCGGAAACGGCGGTAATAAGCTCGTTGTACGTCACTTTTTGGACTTCCCGCCAAAAATTTCCAAATTACGCCATCGGCCCGCGAGACATGAAACCGCGAGTAGCGGCACCAGATCCACGTTGCTTGATGCCGGTCGTCTTCGGCCCCGGAGCAGCTTCTTTGGAGAAGTTGCCCACCACCATGCAGATGTCCCGAGGGTTCTCGGCTTCCTGGGGGTATGCCTGCTTGGCAGGCGCAAGTTTCTTGGTCTTCAGCATGATGTCAGCCCGTCTTTTGGTTCATGGCGCGGGAGAGGTTCTTCCCGTACTTCATGCGGTCCTCAGAGGTGGGACCACCCTTTTTGAAGCTTGGCGTCTTGTCGGGATGCAGCCGACGCTCGTGCGTCTTTACTGCTTCTTGCGGGGTCATCTTCTTCATCATCGCTCCTTATGTCACGACCACCGTGACTGTACCTACTAAACCCTGTGGTGCCAAGTCGTTCGGCGTCAGGGCTGCGTCAAAACCTCTAGACCCCCCAACGGGGTTCCAGTTCCACTGAATCACCCGGCTACCTTCGCCAGGGAAACCGTCTTGCAGCACACCTGTACCGGGCGTGGGGTCAACTTGAAGACCTGTATTACCTGATGCGTACCAAGTGTTCGTATCTGGACGCGGATCGCGGATAGCCTGCGGATCTGCAACTGGGAAGGTCCCTAACAAGAGTTGGGGATGGTCCTTGCTCCAACACTGCGGGCACGATTTTATAGCTGTACGCTTTGTTTTGATGACCTCATTCTTCAATTTCTTGAGATCAAAACGAAACCCACAACGATCACAAAATCCAAAACTTTTTGCACCATTTGCAAAACGATTAGACATGCGTCACCTCAAACTTTTTATGTTTACGCACGTTTTCAACACCACGCATGACTTGCAAATTTGAAGGTACGTGTAAACCTGAAACTAGATCTCCCTGCAAAGGAATAATGTGGTCTACATGCCACGGCTCTTTATTTACACGAGTCAGCATTGCTGCTATTGAATAGACACACTGAATCTTCAACTTGTCAAACTTTGTAATCCACTTGGGTGTCCGCTTTAATTTAGCTGCTTTTCTACGTGCGACCGCCGCATTGATAACATCTTTATTACGTTGCGCGTATGCTTTCTTGGCGGCTTTAATTTTTTCAGGATTTTTTGCCCGTTTTTTTGCTGCCTGCTCTTTATTTACAGCGCGTACAGCTTCCAAATTTCTTTCTCGCCACTTTGCAACACGCGCTCTTTGCTCAACTACAAATGCTTCCCCCTTCTTTTCCTTGTACTTTTTGTCGTACACAGCCATCTTATCTTTGTTCTCCGCCTTCCATGCACGACGGTAAGCATTTAGCTCTTCACGACAAGATTCAGCATACGCTTTTTGGTATGCTTTGCGGGCTTCTGGGTCCTTAATCGGCATGATCAAGAAATAAACATCTCTCTTGGGACCAGCCGAATGGCTGCCTTCTCGCGGTCTTCCGTCGAAGCGAGGTCCCAGGCTTCATCATATTGAGCCTTTAGCACCTGCATACGCTCCATCGCGCCAGGAATCTTCATGGACAAGTAGTACGCCAAACCTGCCACCAAAGCATTGAGGAAACGGAAGGGGATGTCCTGCGTGTACGTACCGCCAGCACCAGCATCCTGAATACGGCGCAAGCGCCAGTAAACGAAGGTGTAGGTCTGCGAGTTATCGGGCACCGGCCACACCGTGAATTGGGGAGCATCGGCTTGGCGGTTGATCCACACCTGAATAGGCCTTGCCTGCTGCAGCTTGTTCGGGATGGACGAGTAGGTAGAAACACTGATGCGCGTGATGGTCAGGTCCGTCTGCGTGGAGACGTTACCCGCGCCCGTGCGAATCACATGCTCAATCAAATCCACCGTATCGGCAGGCAGCGTGTAGGTGGCAGTACCGGGTGTCAGGACTTGGGAGCCCTGCTCAATAGTCCACATGTTGATGCCACGGTTCGCCCAGTCTGCAAACAGCAGATTCATGGAACGGCGGGCGGTCCGCAGATCATAGCCTGTGCGCAACTCCGCACCACAACGCTCAAAGGCTTCTTCAACAGCCTCGTTGAGGTCGAGATTAAACGTGGTGGAGCCGGAGGTTGCCATTATCGATGCCTTGCGGTTTTTGCAGCAATCTTGGGAGGCTGTTTGACGAACTGCTTGCCAGCGGCTTTGCCTGCACGTTTGGCTCGGGTTGTGGCAGCGTACTCAGCAGGAGTGAGGGATTTGATCGCGGCCTCAGGGAGGTAGCGTTCGCCGGTCTTGCTAGAAGGTTTGCCACTTTTGGTCGTCCAACGCTGGTTTCCCCAATCCTTCAAGCTCTGCTGCGGGGCCTTCATGTCAGTCCTTGTACGAGCCGCCCTTGGCTTTGTACTGCTTGGCAAGAAGCTGCGCCTTGCGGGCGCTCCACTGGCCTGCAGCGGTGCCTTGCACCGCCCTGGACTTGATGGATTCGAAAAGACTCTTCCGCATCCCAGGCTTGGTGTAGTTGCCAGCTTCGTTCACGCTGCCGCCCTCGGCATACTCCGTGAAGTCCGTGTTGTCCCTGCGGGCACGGCGCTTGCCACCTTCCAGAAAGTCGGTGTTGTCCCGGCGCTTCTTCAGTTCCGGGCGGATAGCGCCCATGCCACGCGAGGCCATCATACAAACTTGCCCCTGGTTTTGCCGTGTTGTGCACAACCGTCAGCGCGGGAGGATGCGGAACCGCCACCTGCGTACTTCTTGGTCATGCCACCTTTGGCAAGCCTGCGGCCCTCGTGGGCTTTCATGCCCGCTTCATTGGCCTTCTCTTGCTTCATGGCGTCCAGATCGGCCTTGATCCCCGCAGGGGGTTTGTCGGCAGGGCGCTTTTTCGCGTGGTACGCGCTCATCTCTTCGGCGGTTGCCCCGCCGATGCCTTTGGATCGCATCATTTCCGGCTCCTTAGCACTTACCGCCGCCCATCATCTTGACCATCGTGCCCTTGGTCCTGCCGTGCTGGGTAACACCATCGGCTGCGCGGGTATATCCACCCTCGGAGTACTTCTTGGTCTTACCCTTGGCTTCTTTCTTCTCGTGCTCAATCATGCTCTTGGGAGCCTTCTTGGCCTTCAGAAAAGCCAATTCCTTACCAACCATCTTCTTCGACTCTTTCATGATGCCTCCTTCGGCATGTGCTTTGGGACCAACAAACTTCTTCGCTACGCTGGGCGGGACATCAGTCTTGCCTGCAAGTGAAGCGTACATAAACCTGCGCTGCTTTTCAGACTGAACCGGCACCTTGTTTGCTCCGCAGAGTATCTAGCTTAGCTTCAATCCTGTCAAAGCGCTCCAGCAACTCTTTCATGTCCGCCCGGAACTCAGACCTCGTGATGTGGTCACGGGCAATCTCTTCCCTAGTTCGGTTGAGCAGGATAGACAACCTATCAAGCTCCTTGAACTTGGCGGACATAAAGAAAGCCACTGCACCAATCAGAATGGTCAGGACGAGGTTCCAGAGTATTGTGGCTTCCATAAATCACTCAACAATTCCATGCCCGCAGGCTTTTGTTGATACGAGAGTTCGGATCTTTGGCCGTCTTCTCGGAAGTCAGCTTATTCTTCATCCCGAGCATTCTTGAGCAAAATGATTTCTTACGCGGGCCACCTTCGGGTTGGGGCGCTTTCAGCCCAGGCTTACCGGGGTTAGCTCGGTTGTAGGAAGCTCGGCCCTTGGCGTTCAGACCGCCTGATTCTGCCTTGCCTTCCTTACGCTGCCAAGCAGGCGACTTAGCCATGATCAGGCCCACATCCTGCTAGGTGACTGAGGGAACACGCGGAAAGCCTCAAGCTCCGGAGCCTCAGCGGTGTGGCGCACGTTGGCGTGCCAGCCGTCCAGCGGAGCCATCTCGTCCACCGGGCCTTCCGGGGTCTTCAGCACCTTGCCCGTGGCCTTGTAGATTTGCCCAACGACATCCACCGCCGCGTACTTGGGCACCAGCACCGTCTCGATTACATCGTCTTGCACGTTGGTCTGCTCGGTGAACAGCGCCGCAGTGGCCTCGGCTTCGTCAGCGAATTTCAGGAAGTAGTCGGTGTACATGGGCACCTCGTTGAATGGGTCGAAGGGGTCGTAGGTCATTTGCGTTTCCTGATCCAGCGCACCAGCGGCATCAACGCCAAGCCGTCCAAGAATCCGCGTAGGAAGTGGGTCATGCTGTGATGGCCTGCAACTGGGCGTTGGACAAACGTGTGGGGTAGTAACTGACTCGGCGCAGGTAGCCGTTGAGAAACAGCGAACCACCCGTTGCGCCCACACCAACGTACAAGCGACTTACTGTCGGCACCGTACCGGACGTATCTGTTTGAACAGCCGCGCCCTGTGTTGTAAAAGCAAAATTGTTTGCAGCGTAGGCAATTGCAGATTTACGAACTGACCCAACACCAAAACTTAATCCGGATGCGCCGTAGAACCCAGCTTGCGAAACGCCGCCAGTATTTATTTCTCCGTATGAATATAGGTTAGCTCCAGTGTTGGTGTTGGCTACGCTAATGACATTGTTGTTGGTGTTATCGGATAGCACAGCGGGAATTGAAAACGAACTAGTCGGCGCATAGCCTGCAACAGCAAACTCTCCGTACAACGTACCCTCCACACTGTTATACCAAGGCGACAACGTATTCACTGAAGCCACATCGGCTGCACGGGTCAGCGCGGTGGTGGTGGTGGGGATGTAGCTGGTGGGGAAGGCTCCGGCTTCGAGTTGAGCGCCCCAGATGAACAGGCCCGAGGTGCCGTTGCCGGTGTAAACGATAGATGTTCCTGAAGGATCTGCGGTGCTAACCGCTGGATAAATAATCGCTATAGGATTTGCAGAAGTGCTGCTAAAAATTCCGCTTAACGTGCATCTATACCAGCCATTTCCAGCATTTTGTATTGTTGCTGTTGCTCCAGAGCCCGTGCCTGCGTTAACAGTTGTCCCAACGGCTCCGGTAGAAAGATTGAAAGACGCAAAAATGCTGTCACTTGCTGCGTTTAAGCGCAACACGATTGCTGATCTTTCCGCCGCTTTAGCGTAGACAGAAAATGATTGTGTAGAGCCAACTACAACTGTAAGAACAGCCGATATTAAAGGGTGACTAGCGCTTGCAGTAGTGTCTTCAACAAGTTTGTCTGCATTTACTGTCCCATCGGGAGATGTGGTTGCATTTGCCGTAATGCTGGAACGTGTCTTCGTCCAAGCAGCGTTGTCAAACTCAGCGCTGTACGTCAGCGCGTTCGTCCTCGCCTCCTCAATCAGCAGCCCCTGAGCCGCCAGCGTGCTGGGGTTGTAGTCGAAGCGTGGGGCGTTGGTCGCTGCGCTGGTCAGCACACCAGCCGAGTTGAAGAACGTGGCCGTGCTGGCACGGGTGAAGGTGATGATGTCGCTGAAGGTCTTGTTGACGAGTGCCATGATCTTCCCCCGTCAAGCAGTGATGGCAATGCCATCGGTTTGAGATAGCCGACGCGGGTAATACGTCACACGCCTAATCCATCCGTTCCACGGTTGACCACCTATGGTATCGCTACCAATGCTCAACCTATTTAAACCGGAGGGCATTGTGCATGTCGTATCTGTTGCAAACGCGGCACCATTAAAAAACCATTGTGAATCATTAGTTTTGTAAGCAATAGCATTTTTTGCCGTTGACATTGAGTATGTACCAGTAACAAAATTTAACTGGTCAACGCCACCAGTTAATATTTCCGGCGTAATGTTTTGACTTCCGTTTATAGCGTAGCCAGCCCAAATAACATTAGCTGACGTTCCGTCAGATAAGCCGGCTGTGTGTGGGAAATTCACAAAATTGCCTGTATATCCCCTAGACGTCTCAACAAACAACGTCCCCTCAGCCGCGTTGTACCAAGGACTCAGCGTATTCACCGACGCCACATCAGCAGAGCGCGTGAGGGCTGTGGTCGTGGTGGGGATCACGCTCGTTGCGAAGGCACCGAGTTCTAACTGCGGCAGGCCGATGCGGAGGGTGATGTCGATGGCTCCCGTGGCATCTAAAGTCAACCGAACAAGTATTCGCTCTGTGGTGGCTTGCGTACTGGCAACCACAATGCTGGCTCTTTGCGTGTTCAGTGCCGCAGATGTTGGTGTAAATGACTGAAACGTGTTTAGAACAAGCGCGCCAGCAGCAGTCCCTTGGCGCATATTTAAACTGCAAGTTACGTTTGTTAGTGAACCACCAACAAGTTTTACATACGCGCTGCCAGTCCAAGCCTGCCCGGAAGAAGCAACAACTTGACTTTCAGAATCCGGCCTAATAACTATCGATCCCGTAAGCGTTCCAGAATATCTATAGTCAATGTACGCAATGCCGTTTTCAGTCCCTGTTCCAACAATTTGCTGTGTAAGTGCTCCGTAGGAAGTAACCCAATTCGTTGGATCTGTCCCAGGCGTACCCGCCACCGCACCCACCATCGTGTTATTCCGAATGGAATTGGTGCGGGACTCCTCAATCAACAAGCCCTGTGCAGCAAGCGTCGAAGGGTTGTAGTCGAACCGAGCCTCGTTGATCGCAGCAGTGGTCAGCGTGCCCGCTGAGTTGAAGTAGGTGCCGGTGGACGCTCGGGTAAACGTCACGATCTGAGAAAACGTCTTTTGCGAAAGGCCCACACCATCCTCCCAGATTGCGTACTGTGCTGCTACCTGATACTCCGGGGTGATGAAGTTGGTGTTCAGCGTGTACCCGTTCGGGTTGTTCGTGTCCGTCACCGTACCCGCAAACGACAGATCCAACGTCGGGCCTAGTTGCCCAAACGGGTTACTCCCCGCACCAGCTTGTCTGAGCGCAGGAAGAGAAAACCCGAAGTTCACCGACATCAGAAGATCCTGACGATGTTTGTCGCAGCCGTGCCAGTCGCCCAGACACGCAACACCTGCACCGGGAGCACCGTGCCCCCAGGCACCGAAGTAAACACCACGTCAGTCCCCTGAGCAGTGGTCACCTTCACGTTGCCCGCCGTGCCAACCCACACAACCGAGGGCTCAACAAAGTTGACCGTATCACTGGGCGTGACAGCGGCTGCGTCACCCGGGTACATCGGGAACGTCGGGGAGTAATTGGTCTTAGCCATGCAAGGCTCCTACAAGAAGGGGGCCGAAGCCCCCGTCATCAGTTTTGGGTAGCAGTCGGGTTTGCTGCGCCGTTGTCGTCACGCACCACGTAACTGATGATGATCGTCGCCGCGCCAGTGGTCAGGCCCGCACCAGCCAGCGTGTAGGTCACGATAGCGTCCGTAGCACCAACATTCAGCCAACCGCCAGGAGTCGTTGCGTTTGCAGTCAGAGCGACGCCGCCTACGCTAGTGATCGTGCCCGTGGTCGTGAAGTCTGTACCACCGATGCTGAGCTTGCAAGTCGTTGCCGCGCTGAAGACCGTCGTGGTCACCACTGCGACAGAAGTCACCTGTGCGCCCGCAGGCAGGACAAAGGCCGTGCCCGTCAGCGTGCCAAACACGACATCAGCAGACTGGGAAACCACCGTGGCCCCCATGTTGCGAATCGTGCCTGCCGTAGTGCCGGTCGTGTTTTTGACAGTGCCCAGCAGCCAAGGGCCGAGATGTGAAGCGAATCCCATGATGTTTCCTCAAATCTGCGCCCGTCGTCTCTGAGGAGAAGTCTGCCGAGTCAGTCGGCGGGCTGGGTTGAAAGCTCGGTCTGCACAGGGTAGCACAAAGGAGGGGCGGGGTCAAGCCCTCCAGACCCAACGCTGATGCCCAACCCCAAATAGTTTTGACCATCCAGCTTCCGCGCAGACTTGCGCTTCTGTTTTGCCGGGGGCGTAGAACTTCCCAAGTACAGGGTGTGTAGGTAGCTTGTGCTTTTGGGTCACGTAGCGCGGAATACGCTCCACCACCCCGTTGGGCACCCACCAGTAATCCGGGGGCGTGATGCTATCCAATGTGAAGCCCGTGGCTTGGTAGAGCTTGCCATCGCCGTAACGCAAGTCACAAAAACTCACAACCTCCTGCGGCTTAACATCGACCAGAAACCGCTGAAACAACTTCCCAAACCCGCCACGCACGCGCCCAACAGACGCATAACGTATGACTTCCCAAGCACTGTCTTGTCGCATGCTGGTCATGCCTGCTGCCCGGGCTTTACCAAAAGAAGCCACCGCTACAAGCTGCGCTCCCAAACGAAGCCCATAGTACATCTGTGCAGCACCAGCACCTTGTATGTGCGTCGCGTCTAAAAATGCACGAGCTTCCGGAGCGGCAAGCAGTTCAATAGCACACTTACGCGCATCAAATTTACTGCCAATACCTAGCATTGCATCCAACCGGCGCAGGATTAGCTCTTTTTTGTCGCGCCACTCGTCGGCAAAAATTTGAATCAGACGAATCCCCTGCGCCGTAGCCGTCTCCCACTTTTCACGGTGGTAGTCTTTGCCTCGTTTCTGTTCTGTGTGCCAGTGCAAGCCGTTTAATTCAACACCAAAATTGTACTCAGGCAAAAAGATGTCAATGTGCTTACGCCCTAGAACAGGTGCGTTACGCTTGATAACAAAACCTTGCTGATACAGGTAGTCAACAAGCTCACGCTCCCACTTTGGATCAACAGCCCCACAGCTTGGGCAACCCTGCCCCCCGAGATGCTTGTTTGGCGTCTGCTCAAAGTCTCCGTGTTGTTTACACGTTATTGTAACCTTGCGGGCAGCCGTTACATACGCAGTTTTAGCGTAGTCATATGCGTCACCGTGCACCAGCTTAGCTTTTTCAAGAAACTGTTCTTGCGTGAGTCTTTGCGCTTCAAACGAACATTGGGCGCAGCCTGAATTTTTTCGCACATTGATGAGCCATGCATCAAACGCTCCGTGTGTAGCGCAAACAAACTGCACCTTGTTGGTGTAGCTCACCGGCCCCTGCCCTAACGTAATTTGTGACCCAAACTTGACTCGCAGTTCTTGCTCAACACTTTCGCGGTTTACACGTTCAATACCCGGGGCTGCTTCACCCGTTTTCTGCCGCTGGCGGTATGCAGCGGTGTACTTTGCAAGCCGCTCAGGCGCTTGCGCTGCAGCCCAACGCTTGGACGCCAAGGCTGTACAAGCAGTGCAAGACCCGCTAGCCACAGCCCGAGGCGCAATGTGCCCCTGCTTACAAGACTCTCCGGTGAAATACCGAGCGACGCCCGCTTGCCGTGCGGCTTCACGAGAGGTTGGCAACTGCTCAATCACTTTTTAACTCCTTACGCCTCAGAAAAAAGGCTTCTTGTTAAGGAGTGATTATGGTGGCAAAGGGCATGCGACACAAGTCAAAACCCCGCAAAATGCTCAACCACTTTTTAACGCCACAAAGCAAAGTCGACAAGAAGTGATTGGGGCAGTGCATGAGGCGCGGGCAAAAGAAAAGGGCCCCGAAGGGCCCTTGGTTTGCGCTAAGTCCTTGATTTACAAGGCTTTTGCGGCTTAGGCTCCCGGCGAACCGAATGCGCCCAAAGGATCCGACACTCCGAATGAATATCTTTCCCGTGCCTTATACCGGTTATTTCCGGTATCAAAGTCGGTATCCATCGAAGTACCCAGAGGCACACGCACAAAGTGCTTCAGGCCGTTAGGAACGTCAGTCTTGAGGAACCACGCGTTGGTGTCGGTCAAGAAATGGTTCACTGTGTAGCCTTCGGGGATCGAACCGTTGTTCTTCAGCGCGTTGATGTCGTTGTCGGTGGTGCCAACACGCAGGCTGGTTTCCAACAGACGAGTAGCAACGAACATGAGGTTCGGCGGGACGATCAGCTTGCGGGGCTTGGCAGCAATCAGCAGACCACGCTCGTCGGTCCAACCAGCGATCTGGATCACAGCCGCTTCGAGGGACGTTTCGTTCAGGTCTGCACCCGTCGCGGGACGGTTGCTGTTGGTGCCGCCAGAGATCAGCGGGTGAGCGGTAGAGAACAGAGGCACGCCGTCGCCGTAGGTAACAGCGCTAGAGAAGCCGTTGTTCAGAGTCGCCGCTGCCTTCACCTGCTTGGTATAAGCCATCGCACGGGCGAGGGCCTTGGTGTACCGAGCAGACAGACTGTCGTACAGGTTGTCTTCCATCGCCTCTTCGGTGATGGAGAAGCCCATAGCGATGGTCTCGTGGTTGTAGCGTGCGGTCCAGGCTTCCTGAGCGTTGTCGTAGCGAATTGCTGCGCCTTCGTTCTTCACCGGGGCGGCGCTGAAGCCAGAGAGCTTGGTCTCCTCTTCAAACGAACGCTCGGAGGTCTCCGTTTCGTAGATCTCCTTGTGCTCTTCGCCGTATCGCTTGTACTCCATGCCAAACAGGGCGTTAAGACCCGGCAGGAGTTCCTTCAGTAGTTGGGCACGTGAAATTGCCATTTTAAGTTACTCCTTATTAGGCGATGTTGTAACGATGAACACCGAAGTTCACCTTCACAAGGACTTCCGGCGTCACAACGATTGCCACTGCGCCCGAAACCGTAGCGGTGGAAGCCGTCACAGTCAAGGTGGTGTTGCCACTGGTGGTCACCGTGGATGCAGCCGTCAAGAACGAACCGGTGTACTGCGTACCGCCGCCAATCGAGTTGAACACTTCCGTGCCAATCGGGAGGACCGTGCCAACCGGCAGACCGCTCACAACCAAAGAGGTCGTGCCCGTGCCAGAGACATAGGTAGCGCCATACAAGGCTTGCGTGTCAGGCACAAGACCCAGCACGCGGAAGCCCGCAGTCGTAGCACCAGCAGCGGTGGCAGCAATCACGCCGTTCTTGGAGTTGCCCGTCGCGGTAGAACCGACGATCAGAGCACCCGAGTTACCGACGAGGTTGGAGCCCACGTTGATGGAGTTGGCAGACGCGATAGCCAACGAGTTTGCACCCGCAGTAACCGCAGTCTTGATAACCACATCGGGATCATCCGCCACATACGCCATGCAATCGCCAGCCAGCGTGGAAGCGGGCCAGTACTGCGAGAAGCGCTTCTGCTTCGTCACCGGATCGGTGTACGTGCAGCCGAGGAAGAAACCAACGATGGTGTTGGTCGAGTTCACCGGCAGCGTCGGAAGGGTCACATTGCCCGTCGTCAGCGTAACCGGATCACCGAAAAAGATGCTCGTGTTGTACCCGTAGTTGATGGGATACATGCGGGTGGAGCCCGCGAACACCTGTCCACCGATCAAATTGACCGGAACGTAGCCGTAAGGCCCGTCTAGGGTAGGGTATGCCATTTGTTACCTCATGGATTAGGAACCGCGTCCGAACGAGACCTCCGAGCGGCGCTCTTTGAACAGAGGCATCCGAGGATCGTTCTCGCGCATGAAGCTGTTGTCCACTGACTGCATCTGTTCCGTAGCTTGACGCTGATAGAACTCGTTGCGTTGGTCAGTGAACTCTTGCGGGGTTTTGCAAAGCAGCAGGCCACCGATCTCAATGCTGTCTGGGAAGCGACCGGAGCCGGTCCCCATCAGTTGAATCTCAGGATGTTCGCTGGCTTTCACGGGCTCCCAGCCCTCGCGGAGTTTGGAGGAGACATTCATCGGGTCGTTGGTCCCGAGAGTGCTGACGCGAATCCAACGGAAAGCATACCCAGGCTCCGGATTCGGATCGGGTAGGAGTTGTGGAGGCATCCATTGCTTGGGCCTTTCAGCCTTTGCGCGGGTGTCAAATTCACGTGGAATACGTTCAGCCATTTTGTTTCCTCATTTCTTCCGCAACCGCACGGGCGTACTGTTCATTTGTCAGTCCGAGCCGCTTGGCGATTTGAACTTGTGATTGCGTCAACACGATCTTTTTGGGCGCTGTGCTTCGCGTGGCGGGTGCTACAACTGCTGCTTTCTTGACCGGCTTTTCCGAGGTGAACGCATCTGGAAAAGTTTGACGGATCTCGTTGTTGATCCGTTGGTAATACTCGTCGCTTGTTGGATCTACTCCGTTACTCACAAGTTCCTTGTCAATCTCTAGCGCTACTGCCCTCATCCTGTTGTTCGTCTCAAACCACGGATTGGCTTTTAACCACGCACGGGCTTTGTCGTCTACAGGAGGCGGTGCAACGCTTGGAGCGGGTTGTACCACAGGTTCCGCAGGCTTTGCAACAGGGGTAGTAGGTTGGGGTTTGAAATTGTTGACTCGCTCAGCCTTGATCTTGGCAGTGGTCAACTCTTCCTGTGCGGCAATGAACGCCTCAGTATCCCCAGCTTCATGCGCAGCTTTGAGCTTTTGCTTGGCCTGTTCAACCTCATTAGCAACTACCTTTTTGGCTTGCTCAAGCAGCGCCTGCTGACCTTGGCCAAGACTTCCCTGGAGGCGTTTGTTCTCCTCGACAAGGTTCTGGGCTAGCTTCAAAGCCTCTTCGCGCTCACGCAGTGCGGCTTCCTTGGCTCGACGCTCCTCGTGATACCCCTTGGAGAAGTGTTGAATGCGCTTCTTGACACCGTCGGAATACTGAGCCAGTTCTTCGTCAGTAACCTCCGAAGGGGCTTCCTTCATGGGTTTACGCCCACGGTCCTCTTCAGGAGTGTCGTCAACGACCTCAATCTCAGGTTCACCTTCGCCTTCAACTTCAAATTGAAGTTCTTCCGGTGCTTCTTTCTTTTCTGCCTCGACTTCGTCGGGGAACTTAAATCCACTCATGTGCTACTCCTTATGCCCGCTTGATACCACGGGGATCTTGCACAACCGCTTCAACGCTGTCGTCGTTGATGATCCGCCACTCGGTGCCATGAATCTTCAGGCGCGTGCCCGTATTTGGTCTCACGAGGACAAAGTCTCCGACTTTGCATGAAGGTCCACTGGGGAATCGTAGAGGGTCTTTGTAGCAATCTGGACCCATTTTGGCGACAAACAGTACTGGGCTCATCACCTCTTCAAAGTGCATGGTCTGGCCTGCCTTGACCAGCCCGCTCTCATACTCTTCATCCGCTTTAGGCAGCATGCAGAGCAGGTGATATGTCACCGGATCAGGCACTTGTCGGGCCTTTTCCTCGTCGGTTTGGGGCAATACCGTGGTGCTTGCACCGTCACTCAGGAGTAGTTCACTCATCGTCGTTTTCCATCTTTCGCACAAGGTCGGTTATGAAGGCATGAGCACGTGAAAGACCCTGGATTTCACCCGTCATGAATTTGTACTCGGAATAGTCTTTTGCCGAGCCTGAGATAAGCGCCTGCGCGATGGATTCGCGGCGCTCCTCAATTTCCTTAACAACCACGTCAAACGCAGTGGTAGCCATTTGTTACTCCTTAGGTTGCGGACGAGATTGCGCGGCCCGCATAGCTTGCTGTCTGGTTTTCAGTGCATCAGACTGGATCTGCTGGCGCATCTTTTGTTGATGTATTTGCTCCTTCTGCTGCAGCTCTTGCTGCGCCCGCATAGCCTTCAGCCGAGGGTCTTCACCCTGATTCTTCTGAGCTTCAAGTTGTAAACGCTGCGCCTCAAGCTGCAGCTTTTGCTGCGCGATCTGGAAGTCCATCTGATCGTTCTGAGCCTTGCGCTGCACCTCGGCCTGCTTCAACTGCAACTCAACCTGCTGCATCTGCAAGACGGGGTCCTGCGCCTGCTGCTGAGCCTGCATCTGTGCAGCCATCGCTTGGTTCTGCACCATCGTGCGTTGTGCAGCGGCAGCAATCAGCGGAGCCAGAGCCTTCTCATCTTCAGGGGCGATGGGCGCGTTGTCCTCCTCATCCAACGTGGGCAGTGGCACACCCAGGGCCATCTCGACCTGAGCCCGGTATGCAAACGCAGCGTGCTCTGCAATGTGCGCCATGAGCGCGGCCATCATCTGCTGCGCCATCGGGTTCTGACCCAGCGTGGCTGCAATCTTGGGGTCCTGCATGAACGCTTGGTGCGTCATGAGGTGCGCCTCGTGATCTTGGTACGCAAACGCCTTGACGGGCTTGCCCCGCAGCACGTTCATGTTCTCCGTCACAGGGTCCTGGGGTTTCTGATCCTCAGGGATGGCAACCAACCGCTCAGCGTTCTTGATCCCCAACACCTCCAGCATCTGTCGGTGCAACTGAGGCAGGTCGTAGATCTGCGGCGCACCTTGAGCCAACTGCAGTGCCGCTTGGTACTGCATGATCCGCTGCGCCATCGTTGCCGCGTTGGGATCGCTGACCGGGATCACCTCTACGAGGTCGTAGTCAGACTGCTTGACCGAACGGTCACCACCTTCAGGGGTGTAGGAATAGTCTGCAGGTAGGAAGTCACGGATGATGCCCTTGAGGAGCTTGAACTCCATCCTCAGACTGGCATGCACGCGGGCCTGGACAGCCGACATCGTCTTGAGTTGGCGCTCAAGAATAGCCAGCGTGGTGCCCACCGGAGCTTGGGCAGACATATCGCTGACCTTTAGATCTGCGATAGCCGCAAGGCGTCTGCCTTCTTCCGTGATGCGCTCCAGCAGGGCGGCCAGAACCTGACTCGGCTCCTTGTACGGCAGGGGCATGATGTTGTCCCTGACCGACCCGCTGGGGATATCCACATCCCTGAATTCACCCGGAGCGATGGGCGTGTCGTCGCCCTTGATCCGCAGGCCCCGACTCTTCAGACCACCGGGCAGGTTGGACAGGGTTCCGGCATCAACAAGCTGTCGAATGATGGAAGTGCCAGCACGAGCATAACCACCGATAAGATGGATATAGCCCAAACCATAAGCACCAAAACCAGGAATGTAGGTGTATTGAACAAAGTGTTGTCGCTTGAGCTTTCTGTCGTCGTCTTCGTTCCAGTTTCGTCGGATTGCCAAAACCGTTTGAGTGCCTCTTTCAACCGTGACCACATACGGTAAAGGAACGTCATTTTCGTATCCCGGCATGTCCCAATCAACGTGAATCTCAAGCACCTGATACCGATCATCATCGGTCAGCGTGTAACCCTGCTCCTCAGCTTTCTTTTTCTCCACATCGCTGAAGAAACGAACCGGCTCCCCAAGCTCAGCGTCACGATAGAACCCTGCTACCTGCAGCTTTTTAAGCTCGTTCTCCGTCTTGCGCATGACGTGTGTCACTCGCTCTGCGGTGTACACGTTCGATGCCCCATAGGGCATGATCAAGTCTTCTGCCGGGACGAACGGAGCAGCGGGTAGCTCCGTGCTCGGGTTCGGGTAGATCTTCTTGAACGCCGCGCCTGCAAGGCCCAGGGAGTACAGCATCCGCTCGTGCTCCGAGCGGTAGTCGATCATCTTCTCGGTCAGCATGTAGTTCATGTCATCGCGGACACGCTCTGCAGCTTCTTCCTTGAGACGGTCAATGGCACCGATGATCTGTGTCTTGACTGGCCCCTGAGCAGGGAAAGTTTCCGTGATCATCTCTGACTGGAATCTGATGGCAGCTTCCGTCAACAGCGGGCTGTACACCCCGCACGCACCGTTCCACGGCTCAGTACGCTCCTCGTACTTCATGCCAAGGACTTCCAAGCCCTTGACAAACATCTCTGTCCAGTCTTTGCGACTGTTGATGTCTGCGTCCACCAAGGAGACAAGCTCAGAGGCCAGCGTCTGAAGCTCACTCTCATCCATGAACTCCGCGAGGTTGGCGTTGAAATCGTCGGCAGTTTCAGGTTCTGCCTCAAGGGTGATTTCTACGTCTCCGGTACGCAGGCTTACAGCCTCAGGGTTCTCAATCTCAATCTCGATGGCAGGACTATCGCCCATCATCTCGGGGTCAAGCGGCATCAATGCGGGGTCAAAATTGGTAGCCATGTCAGTCCTCAGTAATACGCCGCTCTACGAGCAGCATTAAATTCTCGGTCTTGGTAATCGGTTGGCAGTCTGATGAACCCACCCTGCCGGTATCTCGCCAGCACCATTGATAGGCAGTCCACCATGTCGTCATGCGACCCATAGGGAAACGCAACGGATTGCTCGATCACTTCCTCGGCCCAACGGCGTCCTTCAGGATACCAGACCATCCCTGAGCGCAGGATGTCAGACACGGCGTTCAGACGTGCAACCTTGTCCCCGGTGCCCCGGTGCGGCGTGAACTCCTGCACGGGGATGCCCATGCGCCGAAGCTCCTGAAACAGTGGCGTGCCACTGGACTTCTTTTCCACGATGAACGCATCGGGGTCCCAGTCCTTCCACTCCCGAACCGCAAGGTCCTTCAACTCGGGGAACTCCACCCGCACGTTGATTGCGTTCAGCAAGATGATGTGCGACGCACCATCTGTCAGGTTGTCGTCACTGAACACACCGAAGGTCAGCAGGGCTGTGAAGTCAGAGCGGTTGTTCTTTTCCGCCGCTGCGTCCAGCGCCATGATGATGTATTCGCAGGATGGTGGGTCGTCTTTCTTCCACGGCTGCCACCAATCGCGCTGGATGATCGCACCTTGCTCCCCGGTGGGGTTCTGCATGTACTGCGCGTTCCACTGGAACGCAGGCATCGATGCTTTGGTGCGCTCAAGCGCTTCTAGGTCAAACTTCTCAGGCCAGAGCGCTTTTTCAACGACCTCTTCACCATCATCGGTAGGCTTTTTCACCGTCATGATGGCAGGAAATTCAAACACTTCGTACTGGTCTGCCTTGGGGTTATTGGTTCCGTCCTTTATCAGGTGCCCAATCAGGTCATCTTGGTGCCAACGTGTGTGAATTACTGCAATTCGACCGCCTGACATCAGACGTGTACGTGCACCGAAGGCGAACCACTGGTAGGTTTTCTCAAGTTCTTCGAAATTACCCGCCAAAAGGTCCTGTTCTGAGTGCGGATCGTCCACCAATAGCAGGTCAGCACCTCGTCCAGCCAGTGCAGCGCCCACACCAGTAGCAAAATACTCCCCTCCGTGGTTCGTAGACCATCTACCAGCGCTTTTTGAGTCAGCAGCAAGGGTGATTCCAGGAAAAATTGATGTGTACCGGGGATCTGCGATGATATTTCGCACTTTTCTACCAAAGTCCACCGCTAAATCGCCAGTATGGGACACCATCAGCACTTTTTTGCCAGGGAACTTACCCAGAAACCATGCAGGAAACAGTGTACTGACGAGGTGTGACTTGCCGTGCCGGGGTGGAATGGACACGGCAATGCGATCTTTGTGCCCGAAAGCGATCTGAGTCAGCAGTTCAGCCAGCTTTTTATGGTGAGGAGCCACGACGTAGGTCGGGTCCATGTGCTTGCAGAACTCCAGTAGGTTGTCTTGGCAGAGTTTGGCCTGCCTCCTGCGCTCAAGCTCATCAATGATGACGGCGATCTGGCTCTGTTCCTCAGGGCTGAACTGGCTGATGTTGGCAGCCAGGGCCTCGATCTCAGTTTCGGTGAGAAGCTGCACAGTCAGGAGCCAGCTAGCATGGCTTTGGCACTGATGGGTGCGTCGAGCTTGATCGGCGGAGCGATGATCTTGGCATCTTCGGCACCTGATACGTCCATCAGCTTGCGCAGCTTGTCCCGCAGGGAGGTCTCTAGCTCTACGGTGCTGCGGTTGTTGACGGTGATCTCGGTGCGCTCAGTGAACAGCCCCACGTCGCTGACCTTGCCAAGCAGTTCCAAGGCACGCATGCGGATGCGTGCATCGACGTTTTCGGTCTCTACGATCAGCTTGTTCGTGACGAAGTGTCGCAGGCGCTTGGCATCCTTCACCACCTCCATGTCGTAGGCAGTCAGGATTCTTTCTACGAACAGTGCACTGGCAGGGGTGCTGATGGCTGCGTTGACCTCTTCAGAGGGCACTTCCTTGCCTTGGGCCGTTCGACGCAATGCGTTGTGCGTGATGGCTTGGACGAACTCCATGTCCTCGGGTTCGTCTTTGTACCCCACGATGTCCAGCAGGTTGGCTGCGTTCACTGCAGCACGCGCCTTGGCTTTGATTTCTGCGTAGCAGAGCTTGGCAGACTGGGAGCCAGACTTCGTCGGCAGCGGGACGTACTCGTCAGCAGGGCATTCAATCATGGCAGCACGAAGCAGATCTTCGGTGCGCCGAATGTAACGCGAAAAATTTGTGCATGCAAGGGGAGGTAGGAATCCTACCCGGGGGGTGTTTCTATATTGGCAGGGGTGGGGGTGTACCCACCCCCGAATTTATTTTTGTCGTAGCCTAATTCGTAATGTTTATCTTCCATAGCGCTTTACAGCGCTCGTCGTTTATGTGAAACACAGCGCGTAGCGCGGCGGCGGAGTCCCAACGCATACAAGGGGGGTCCGGTGTGGGTGGGTGTTATACGCTGTATAACAGAAAAAACACGGCTTTCCCTAGAGTGTAGGCGTGACAAACCTACACTTCATTAACCCTGATAAAAGGAATGCAAGATGTCACAATTTGATCTGTCCGATGTTGCCCCGATGATCTCCGATGCTGCAAGCTCTGAGCATACTACCCGCGATAAGTGGTCACGCGCTGGTAAGGCTCTCGCAAAGAAACAGATTGTTTCTGGCATGCTGGTTAAGTCTACCGATAAGCATCCTAATGCTTTGTGGAATGAATCGGTGCACGCTCAAGTCCGGGGCTTCATCATCCAGGGCGTGAGCGCATCGAAGAAAGGGATCACGTTCAACACTGTAGTCCCCGGCAGCATATCCGCCGAAAGCCCCAAGGGGTCAAACAAGTGGACTGTCGCGATGCTGTTAGACCTGACCACGGACCAACTGCGAGAGATTGACGACGACGTGTTGAAGGCCCTCCGCCGGGAATATATGCAACTGGTGGATGGCACAATGATGACTCGCATTAAGACCTATATCGATAAGGCTAATGGGGTAGAGAAAAAGCGGGAACCGAAAGTTGAAAAGACAGAGACCCCGGCAGAATCAACTGACCCGATCGTAATCATCCAGGGCATCATAAACAAGGCAACACAGATCGTAGATGTTGCCGATGTTGATAGGTTACAGAATGCCGGACTCGAAATGATCGCCTTGATTCGCAAGCATCGCAAGTGATCGCAGCCCCGCAGGGTACACGCCCTGCGGGGTTTTTTTGTGCCTGCTCGGGACCGGATGTCAAGAGTACGCGAGTGGCACGCCAGCACGCGAGTCCCCACGCCGCGCCTGTACGCGAGTCCCCACGCCGCGCTACGATACCCAAAGCAATGTTATACAGTGTATAACAAACCTAACATGCACTACATGGTAGAGAAGACACCCGGTCCCCTAGAGTCCGCGAGGCTGAGCAGGGGTGGCACGCCAGCAGCCGCTCCGTTCCGTGTTCCGTGTACCTCTCTCTAATATGAATTATTTCTAGAAATAGATAATAACCCTAATTCCTATCCTTTTAGGGAGGATTTCCAAGGGGGGTCCGCCAGCCTTGCCTCACTTTTCCGAGAGGAACCCGGCTACAAACCCTAGAAACCCCAATCAAATCAACAACTTGCGCGTGTTCCGGCCTCAGAACAAACCTCGAAAGTTCCAGAAGAGCCTTCCTGTGTTACACCATGGGTGTTGAAAAGACTAATCCATCAGAGTAACAACGCTAATCCATCGGAACAACAACGCCTTCACTCTCAATGTTCCATGGAGTAACACTCTGTCACACCATCAGAGCAACAACCCGCAATTTGGGCCTGTTTTTGCCCGTTCGCGGGGGGTCTGGGGAGTTCCATTGAAACAACAATTTGCCCCAACCCTTGCGCTTTGATGTTCCGTTGGTGTAGACTAGTGCTTCCTCAACCTCTCCGGAGCCTCCACACCATGCGCTACCCCGACCCCGAACTGCTTGCCCGCCGCTGCATCATCCTCACCAACAAGCGTGGTGAGCCCTACATTGCCTACCGCAGTAACGGGCTCAACCCCCACGATGTCTGGGGCAAGCCTGTGCCCTACTCCGCAGGTATCGTCTTTGGCATTCCTGAGGACGTGATCCTCACGTTCGAAGATTACCTCGCCCCCTTCACCATCTACTCGCCCGCACTGCAACTCACCAGCGACCTGCCTATCGACGCCCCACCCGCAGACATCAAGTTCACACCACACCCAGACGCCAAAGTGCACACACTGCGAAACTACGGGCAACTCGTGGAGAAAAGAGCCCTGTATCACGAGTGGATGGTGCAGACACGTGATAACTCTATCAAGAAGCTATACAAGAAAGCCCTCAAGCGTCTGGGTAAGAGTGAAGACAGTCTCCTACTCATGGAGGACAGACAAATAGTCGTTTTCACTGTAGCCAAACTGATGTGCGTATCACCCGCTTTGGTGAGTAAGATATTGAACCTGCCAATAATCACACAGACTGACGGTGGTCCAAACCTGCGGGCGCTAGGCAGACAGCATAGCTTCCCCAAGTCGATCTCTTCAGAGCACGCATACAAGCTCAAGGCACTGAAGGCTGCTGTACATCGTTGCAGGATAAACGCCCCGGGGACAGCAAATGGTGCTTTCTTTGTCCTGCAGGATCTCTATGTCCAAGGCGAACCGGGCGGGTTCGCTGTCCGCTGTCCTGTGTTGGGTGTTGACCTAGCCTGGGACGAACCTGCTTCGCTCTACACGCCCCGTGTTGGGCGACGTGACACCCGTATCCCTTATGTGTCGGGCAACGTGTTGATGATGAGCATGCTAGCGAGGAAGATGACCGAGGGTATAACGATGGTCCGCTTGGATTACCTGCTGGAGAGCCGCCCTGCCCTGGCTGAGCGGTTCAAAGAATGGACAGAGAGGTACCCGGCCTTGCCAAACGAAAAGACTACTGAAGCTGTCGCCGCTGCGTTACGGAAACCAAGGTCAGCACCAGCCGAACCTCGACACCAACAGAGCCACAACAACACAAACCGAACTCCAACAGAACCAGTAATACCGACACCACCAACAAAAGACCAAATTAATGTGAGGGCAATACTAGGCGGTTGGGGAGATACTGATTAGCATACGAAATACTTGACATAAGGAGCTACTTGGCATATAATAGAGCATCGGCTGGGAAATCAAACATCGCAGACGACAGCCTGCAAGCACTGCTTGCAGCTACGCTCTTTAACAAGCTATACCGGCGTCGGTAGGACTCACGTCCTGCTATTGGCTGGGGTTTTGCACGCTTACTCATAAGTGTGCTGACATTGATAGTGATCTAGCTCGACACCACTGCCAGCGGCAGACCAAATGGGGCGAAGTTCACTCCCTCGACGTATCGGCGGTAAGAGACCGCTCGGTGCGTAGGCCACAGGGGAAAGACCCTGTGCAAAACGACAGATGAAGAACCGCACGGGGGCGGAGGTGGTTAGGAAAGACACCACCCAGCATGCCCCCTGCTTGATGCGCTTCGCGCTTTGCGTCCGGGTACTGGACGGGCAACGAGTGCATCAAGCAGTACGTGCGTGCTGGCCGACGGCCAGCGGTGCTGCGAACACCGAAAGAGTGCTATGAAAACTGAAACATTCCTGCTGCCCACGCACTGGGCCAGCTACCTCATCAACGGCGACGCTACCGGGTACGAAGACGACGAGTTCGAAGAGATCGAGCGGTGGGTGACGACCACTGCCCCGGGCCCGTGCATCGACTGCTCGGACATGGGCTTCCTGTGGCGTGGCGACGACAGCATGCTGGGCTGCGACCGCAGTGAGTATGTCTTCCAGGTCATCGAGCCCGTGCTGGCTGATGGCGAAGTTGTCGGATACCAATGAACCCCAACGCGTGATAAGTAATTCCTAAACGTAAAGGAGAGAAGCGTGAACAAGACACAACTGGCGCAAGCCTTCGTTGCGGGGCAGCATGGCCGCTGCCATAACGCACACACTGACGGGGTGGCATACACCCTGCACAAGTCCCCGATCGCCGTCAAGGAGGGGGACAACGTGGTGTTCCACTGGCACGGGTACTACACAACAAGCACGGCATCGCATATGAACTTCATCCTCAAGGCTCTGGGTGCACCGGTACGTGCATCCTTCGCTCAGGCCCGTGACACAGGGCAGACGCACTTCGTGGTGGCGGTATGAACTGCATCCACTGCGACGATGACATCGACCCGCGCCGTGCGGCCCTGGGCTACAAGCTCTGCTTGTTCTGCGGCGAGGAGGCTGCCCGTGAGGAGCGCAAGGGATGGACCATCGCTCCACTCCATAAATCCAACTACATGTTACTGACAAGTAAAGAGGATCTCAAAGGTATCAACAACAAGGGTGGGCTGCACCGCTGAAAGGAACTGACATGCGACATTGGGAAAAGATTCACACCGACGTTGTCGATGGGTTTGATGTGGCGCTGTACGTAGCACCAGAGGAGGATGATCCTGCGGATCACTTCGACGATGCGGAGACCGTGCAGGACATCCACGAAGGGCGGCTCGATTGGTTCGTTGCCAAGGTAAGCGCATCCAAGCACGGCGTTGTGCTTGCCGATGACTACCTGGGTGCCTGCTGCTACGAGAGCACGAACGCCTTTATCAAGGACCCGTACTACATCGAGATGGTGCAGAACGTCATCATCGACGCCAAGGCAATGATCAAGAAACTGCAAGGAGAAAATTGTGAAAGTAAATGTTGAGGTTACAGACTGCTTCGGACACGAGGCCAACTACTCATGGGTTAAGCGACACACGCTCGACATGATCGATACGCTGTCGAACTACAGCGTAGTGCGCCGAGTGAAGAAACACATCGGCTGGAATGGACACCGATGCACTACCGTTAATCATGGAGACATGATAGAATTAAGACCTTACGGTGTATGTCAAGTGTGCTTTATCACGTTTGACAATTAACCGTGGTTAAGGGTGGCCGCTGCCCTCCAGCGGTAATTAAACGTGTTTAATAGGAGAGAGAAATGTTTGACCTGAATGCAATCGTGAACGCTGCCCTGCAACAAGCCGTGGCCGAGGCCATCAAGCCGCTCGTCGAGCGGATCACTGCGCTGGAGAGCAACCTGCAGGATGTCCTGGTGCTGCGCCTTGCGGCGCTTGAGAACAACCCCGCCATCGGGGTGGACACCACGCTGGAGCAGCGGGTGGTGGCGCTTGAGAACATCACGGCTGAGTTCAGCCCCACGATGCGCCCTGCCGTGGCAGGCGTGATCACCCCCGAGATGATCGTGGAGTCCATGAACAAAGCCGAGTGGCTGTGGGAGAAGGTCAACGCCTATATCGAGACGGGGATCGAAGACCGCATCGAGCGTGCCATTGATGACCACTGCGAGACCTACGACCACGACAGCTATGACAGTTTGTATGGCGACTGGTCCGACTACGACCCTGCGTCGTTCGCCAGTGAGGACGATCTGGAAAGCAAGATCAACGACGTGCTCAACAACGCATCGTTCGAAGTTCGCGTCAGCCTGTAATCAACCCGGGGGCTACGGCCCCCAGTAAGGAGTAACCATGATCAGTATCGCTACCGCTGCCATGCTCGGCAGCATCAACATCAGTGTGTGGGAAGCCCGCAAGCAGGACAAGAAGACCGCCGACGAGGTGACGCAGGCCAAGGGTGCCCGATCGAAACGCGCCGCTACGGTGCACAAGCACCTGTTCAGTGAGTGCCCTGCACTTGAGGCCATCAAGTCCCTGCGTGGCGAGGTGCGCCAGTGGTTCAACACCCAGACCCTGCCGTGGGACGACAACGGACGCAGGCTCATCACCACAGCCCAGTACCTCAATGTCATGGGGCAGGCTGCCAAGTATGAGCAGCGGTTCAACGACCTGATTCAGGTCTTCCTGCGAACCTATTCCACGGAGATCAGCAAGCAGGCTTTCGAGATGGGTGCGTTGTTCGACCGTGCCGAGTACCCGCCCGAGTCCGAGGTGGCTGCCAAGTTCCGCTTCTCGTTCGCCATCGAGCCCGTGCCTGAGTCAGGTGATTTCAGAGTTGATATCGCCAACGAAGCGGCGCAGGAATTGCGGGAGCAGTATGACAAGGCGCTGCAGGCCCGCGTAGCCACTGCCGTGGCCGACGCATGGGATAGGGTGCGCGATCAGGTGAATTGGATTCGTGACCGGATGGCTGCCGTCCTTGAGCATGACCCCGACCAAGTTGAAGAACACAAGACATTCGACTCCGACGGTAACGTCGTAGGGGTGGAAATCAAGAAGAAGCGCCGCCCGAAGCTGTACGACAGCATGCTTGAACAAGGCTTGGAGTTGTGCACTCTGCTCACGTCACTGAATGTGACAGGCGACCCCAAGCTGGAGCAGGCACGACAGGCGCTGGAGACGGCGCTCAGTAGAGTTGACATGGACTCCCTCAAGGAGTCCCCTGAGTTGCAGAAGGCAACCCGTGCAGCGATGGACAACATCCTGTCGGAATTTAGTTTGTGACTGAACGTCACGTGATCATTAAACCGGTTTAATTGGAGGTAGATATGAAACTCAGCATCAATCAATGTGCCAACGCCGTGGCTAACCTTGCCACGCACACCACCGTCCTGATCGAGGGCCCCTCGGGTACAGGCAAGTCCAGCATACTAAACGTCCTCGCGGACCGTTTTCCTTCGCACAAGGCTGTGTACATCGACTGCACGCAGATCGACGTAGGTGACATTCAGATCCCTGCCGTAAATCACAACAACCACACTAGCACGTTCTATCCGAATGAAGTCTTTGGTACACAGAGCGATGAAGCACGCATCATCTGCCTTGACGAATTCGGTAAGGCGTCCCGCTCTGTACAAAACGCTCTTCTCCCGGTGCTGTTGGATCGGCGTGTGGGACACAGGCCCCTGCCGAAGGGGTCGATCGTCTTCGGTACTACGAACCTCTCATCCGAGGGCGTGGGTGATGCGATGCAGATGCACGTCCGCAACCGTATGTCTGTGCTCACGATGCGTAAGCCGACCGCCCCTGAGTGGGTCGAGTGGGGTGTAGCCAACGGTGTGCACCACGCAGTGCTGGCATGGGTGACCGACACGCCGCAGGTGCTGGCTGAGGAAGACACGGTGCAGACCCCTGCCGAGAACCCGTACATCCACCACCGTGGTGAGCAGCGCAAGGCGTTCGTGACTCCTCGCTCCTTGGCTGCGGCTGGCCGCATGCTGAACGACCGTGATGCGGTGGGTGACGACGATGTGATGCGCTGTGCCCTGGCCGGTGCACTGGGTGCCCGTGCGGCGCTGGACCTGATGGCGTATGTGGAGTTGGCAGATGGGCTGCCGTCGTGGGGATCCATCATCGGTGCGCCTGACAAGGCCAAGCTGCCTGCCACGCCGACGACCAACATGATGACTGTGCACCGTGCCGTGCACCGGGTCGAGAAGGACACGCTCGACAACGTGCTGACCTACATGCAGCGCCTGCCCAAGGAGTTGCAGGCTGTGTTCGCTACTAACCTGCTGCGCCAGAAGCACAAGTCAGCGTGGACTGCACTGAACCGTGCGTTCACTCAGTGGTGTGTTACTAACTCTTGGATCTTGAGGTAATCATGAACAACCGACACTTCTTCGCCGCGTCTTTCTGCACGTGGAAAGTTGACACTGACATCGAGCGGCTGATCCGCTTCATGAAGAAGGAGAAGTTCCCCTTCAGTCTGTACCTCGTGCCTGTTGCAATGGACGTGGACTACGACATCGAGAGCTTCAAGCCTATGGTAGAGGGCGTCGTGTTCCTCACCACAATCCACCCGAAGGAGAAGAAATGAACGCTGAAGACAAAATCACCAAGGCACGCACTGCCATCATGCGTGATCCGCGTTTCATGGCTATGAGCGGTGTGCTCATGGTCGGCACCTGGGAGGTACGTGATGACGTGCCAACTGCCGGGACCAATGGCCGGGACGTGGTGTATGGCCGTGCGTTTATCAACGACGCTGACGACAAGCTGACCCGCTTCGTGGTGCTGCACGAGTATTTCCACATCATGCTCATGCACATGACTGTTTGGCAGAAGATGTTTGAGGAGGACCCGCAGACTGCCAACTTCGCAGCGGACGCAGTGATCAACCTGATGCTGCATGACCTCGACCCACGGGGAGACTTCCTCACGGTCTGGGAGAACGCTGTGCTCGATCAGCAGTACCGAGGCATGGACACGGGTGAGATCTACCGTGCCATGAAGAAGCAGGGACAGCAACAGCAACAACCCAAGGGTGCCAACGGTAAGGGGGCCAAGCAGTTCGACAAGCACGAGCCTGCCAAGGCCGACGCTGAGGGTGATGGCGAGGGTATACAGCCGCTGACGGCTGGCGAAGCCGAGGAGGTGAAGCGTACTGTGGACAGTGCCCTGCGTCAGGGTGCGCTCATCGCTGGGAAGATCGGTGCCGATGTGCACCGTGCGTTTGGTGATCTGCTGGAGCCGCAGGTTGATTGGGCTGAGCAGTTGCGTGAGTGGCTGCGTACCACGGCAGCGGGTAACGACCTGTCCACGTGGCGCAAGCCGTCGAGGCGGTGGCTGGCTCAGGATACCTACATGCCCTCGCGTTACACCGAGGCGGTGCGCAGGGTAACCATCGGCGTGGATACGTCAGGGTCCATCAGTCAGGCGCAGCTACAGCGTGCGCTGACCGAGATCATGTGTGCCTGCGAGACGGTGCGCCCTGAGATCGTGGACGTTATCTATTGGGATTCACGTGTAGCAGCACATGAGGTGTACGAGGGTGAGGCTGTGCAGACACTGGCACAGACGACCAAGCCCAAGGGTGGTGGAGGTACCCGCGTCACTTCGATGCGTGAGTACATGGAGCGTGAGGACATCAAGCCCGAGGCGACTATCGTGTTCACCGATGGCTACGTCGAGCCTGACTGGGGTGGGCAGTGGCCGGGGCCGGTGCTGTGGGCTATCAGCACCAAGGGTATGAGAGCACCTTCGGGTGTGTCGTTGTACGTCCCTGTGTAATTAAACGCGTTTAATTTGGGACCGGATGTCGCCCCGCAGCGCGACATTTTATGGAGGCCAACATGGCAACGAAGAAACCTGAGTTTGATTTGGTCCAACTGAACTTCGGCTGGCGCAAGTTTGCCGTCCCTGCTGATGCAGCGATGGAGGTGTTCAAGCTGTTCAGTGGGTACGATGTTTACGAGTTGGAGGACAAGTGGTCCAACGATGGTAACAAGCACATGGCAAAATTGCTGGACATCACTGCCCTGCCGACCATCTCGACCCTCGGACCTGTGCAGTTCCACCAGATGCTTGAGACGGGACGTATGGATGACGAAGAGAGGGAAGCCAAGCGGAAGGCCAAGGCCAATGATTGATGCCCAGCGCAACCTCAGCACAACGTACAGGTTCACCGACGTGGGGGGCCTGTATGAAGTCACGCTGTACCCCAAGGCACCGACGCCTATCGTGACCGAGCGGTATCGTCTGGACATGCTGCCTGAGTGGGTACAGGAGACCATCCACCTACTAGACTGGGCGCACCCTGAGGAGGTGCGAGACGTGGGCAGGAAGGTCGGGATGACTTACTGGATCGATGCAAAACTTGAAGAACCCGCTTGACACGCTGCATGGCAGCGATTAGAGTCAAGTTTCAATCGGAGTGGCCGTCAACCGCAAGCACCAATCGGTGCGATTCAGCATCCCCGCTGCCACTCAGCGGGAGCCGAAGAAGGAAAACAAATGAGCTTCAATATCGAATCTGGTGTGCCGATGGTGTCGAACCGCCGTGGGCGCAAGGCTGTTGAGTTCCCGTTCCATCAGATGGACGTGGGCGACAGCTTCCTCGTGCCCTGCGATGTGAATGCCAAGAACGAACTGAACAACTGGCGTCGCAAGATTGCGATTGCTAAGAAGGCTTTCGGTCAGGGCACGTTCGCTACCGCAACCGTGGGTGATGGCATTCGTGTCTGGCGCACCGCTTAACCACGGTTAACCCCGCACTCAACGCTCTGCTTAGGCAGGGCGTTTTTCATGTCTGTTTAACTTTCAACTAGGAGAAGCAAATGACTGAACTGAAGAAACTCGTCCGCCATTCGCAGGAGTTATGGAACTCCCCACTGGTCCCGCCTGAGATCAATCGGCACAATCGCAAGGCCTGGGTTCGCAGCGTCCTGCGCCTGGGTGACCGTTGGTTGTTGGCCCAGAAAGTCAGGAGGATTCAATGAAAGATGAAGCACCCCCGCCCGCCGAGGCGGCGACTGAAGTCGGCAATGAAGAGCCGAACTTCTACAGCAGTCAGTACATCTTGGAAGAGGTGGGTAAGTTCGCACTGGCTGTTGTGCTTGTCGGCGCTGCAGTAGTTGTGGTTGCGTTTCTTGCAGGGAAATATCTATGAAGCTATCCGTAACTCCAACCCGAATCGAGATCGTCGATGAGGAAATGAAAACGCTCATGGCTACCGTCACGATGGTTGACGGGGTGTGCGTCAAGGTGGAGCTTCCATCTGTTGTTGGCTGGCATGACTGGCTCGACCTGTCGGACGCTGTGCGTAAAGCTATGCACATGATGGGTATGCAGCACGAAGTGCAGGGGAAGGAAGCATGACCGTCAAGTTAAACAACGACCGCTCCGTTGCGGTTGATCAGACTTACTTCTGGCAGCCATTGCATACCTGCCCCTTGTCGGCCAAAGTGCAGCTTCTCACTGACGGTGGCGTTGCTGTTTACGGCCAATACCAGCCCGGTGTTGGCGGGTATGTCGGCTGGGCACCGCTGCCCAAGCGTCCACAGTGGATGGAAGGGAGTCAGCCTCATGGCTACTGACCGCGAACTACTTGAGGCCGCTGCGAAGGCGGCGGGGATTGAGGTTTGGTGGAACGGCAGGACTTGTTTCGTGCTCAAAACCAAGGTGGCGACACATGAATGGAACCCCCTCACCTCTGATGCGGACGCGCTGCGGCTGGCGGTGGAGTTGCGGCTGAATCTGTCACTTGATCGCACCGGCATCAAAGTCTTCCATGACGACAAGCCCTGCATCAAAGCCGGAGGTTGGGAATCACGCGCTGATGAGAACGAAGTTGTACGCCGCGCCATCGTCAGGGCTGCGGCTGAGATTGGAAGGAGCATGAAATGACTGACCTGAGAACCGCCGCCCAGCAGGCGCTGGAGGCGTTGATACAGAGCGCCGACTGCTCGATGGCAAATTTGCGGCGAGACGCCATCGCCGCCCTCCGCGCCGCGCTGGAGCAGCCGGAGCAGGAGCCGGTGGCGTGGGGCGTTGACTGGGGCCGCAACGGCGATCAGGCATGTTGCACGATCATCAAGCAACACGCCGATGGCGTTCAGGAAGTAGTCGCGGTTGAGTACAGCCCACCCCGCCTCGAGATAAAGCAGAAGGCCGAGTGCGACGGAGGCACATGCGGGCTTGGAGGTTACTGCGATGGATGCCCTAATCGTCCGGTGGCGTGGCAATGGTTAAACACTGCGCACTTCCGCAAGAAGATGCCTGCCGATGCTGAACTGCGTGCATGGAATCCCCTCTACACCCACCCACCCCGCCGCGAGTGGCGAGGGCTGACGGATGAGGAGATTGACCAGATGGCGGGCAATACCGTTGATGCGTGGGAATGCGCCCGCGCCATTGAGGCCGCGCTGAAGGAGCGCAACGCATGAGCAGAGAAGTTTGCGGCATCTGCTGGGTGCCCTACGGAGACGATGGCAAGTGCGGCTGTCCACCCTGCGCCACGCAGGACTGCATGCCTAGTAAGTGCAGCCTAGCGGCACAGAACACCGAGCAAGACCGTGTGCTGGTGGAGATGGAGCATGCGCTCAACGAAGCCGATGCCATCATGGACAGTGATGACGAGGAAGCAAACGCTTGGCGTAAACGCTGGGGCTACTTGTGGGGGAGGAAGGTATGAACATCGAAGAAGCATGGCTGGCTTGGATGAAAGCTACACGCAAGACTGACTCACCGCCGACCGTAGAAGACTTTGAGGTCATCAAACGAAGTAGCCATTGGGCAGCGTTTGAAGCTGGGTGCCTGATGGAACGTGAAGCCTGCGCGAAGCTGGCCGACAGCATGAGAGATAAGACATCACGGTACGCTGACTACTTGGGTGATGTGGGAGAAGCAATCAGGAGCAGAACATGAGACGCCAATCCAAATATAAACACCGCGTTACCCGGCAGATGCTGGAGCAGATTCAAGCACGGTATGAACTGTCATATCTGATTGAAAGAGCGGCCCAGGCGTACCGGCGCATGAGCGATGCGATGAAAGAGGTTTACGCCAAGGCTAGGGCTGAGCGGGAGGGGCAGACATGAGTGAACAACCCGAAGCCCTGCGGTTGGCTGATGCGCTGGACAATCCGCCCGGTGCGCCGCTGTTCATGGAAGCCGCCGCCGAACTGCGTCGCCTGCATGCGGTGAATATTGAACTGCTGAGAGAACGAGGGGCAGTCATGACCGAAGTAGACGAAGGGCTCTTCGATGATGTACCTCTGGCAAACAGAGAACGTGACCGGGCGTTTGAGGCGTTTATCAAGCGCAAGGATGTGAAGGCCATGTTCAGCGATGGGTTCCCCTTCCCTCTGAATCGTGGGTACTACGACTTCTGATGCATTGTCTGGGCCAAGGCGTGGGACAAGGGGTTCAAGATCGGATGGGAAGAAAGGGGGAAACATGAGAAGGGATGAAATAGCCCAAATGATGCAAGACAGCAGCGGTATGCACTGGGGGACTGAAGCCCACTTCCAACGCTTCGCCAAACTTGTTTACGAGAAGGCATGGGCTGACACCGCGCTTGCTGCCACCCACACGGTAACTGATGCTGCGATCCTCAAGGAGAGGGAAGCCTGCGCCAAGCTGGCAGAACAAACCGTCTGCGATACGCACCTGCCAACAGGCGTGAAGATCTACGGCACAAGGGTGGCAAAAGCAATCAGAGCAAGGAACAACCCATGAGATACCTAGCCCAAGACTTCGCCCGCTGCATGACCAACCCGCTGCTGGATCAGTGCAAGCAATGCAGACGGAATGTAAACATCAACCCCGTATCCCCAGACGCGCAGCGTCAGTCGTGGATCGGCCCGTGGGTCGGGCATGGTCCGTGCCCTAACGGGGACTTTGTGGAGGTGGAAGATGAGTGAACCTGTTGTGTGGGTATGGGACCATCAGTTAGAGGAACTCAACGATCTTGGTTCGCACAAGAGCATCCGTGCGTGGGCAAGCACAGCAAGCCATCGGTCCGAAGGGCTCACGCCCCTTTACACACACCCACCCATCGAACGCACCCTCACCGACGAGGTCATCGCTGACTTGTGGCACCAGAACGGCGGGTTCCACCATCACTTCGCTCGGGCGGTTGAGCGGTATCTGAAGGGGGAGAAATGAGGTTCGTCAAAGAACACTCCGCCGCTGTGCTGGACTTCTGTAAACACACACGCACCATGAAAGAAATCCGCCAGCAGTTCTACGAGTGGCCGGATCAGGCGCGGTATGCGGTTCACAACCTTGTGAAGAAGGGCTGCCTTATAAATCTCGTACCCGGGCAGCGGTGCGGCATGTACCTCACCAAGAGCAAGCCGCCTGTGCTGCGGATAAAGGCTAAGCCAGTCAAGGCTGTACCTGTACGTAAACAGGTGGCAAATAGTGTGTGGCAACTAGGAGCGATATGAAATGTCCGAAATGCAGCAGTATCCAACAACGAATACCGGAGTCCCGGCGAACGGAGAGCATGGTATGGCGCAGACGGATATGCAAGTCATGCAATCACTCGTGGCTGACGGAGGAGCGGCTGAGTTCAGAGACGCACATGCCTGCGGAGACGCAACAGTTTCTGGACAAAGTGATGCGCAACGCGCCGAAGTCGAGCTACACGAAGAAGCCAAAGGAACCGAAGTTCGATACGTCCGCGCTCCAAAAGCTGCCGTGGTAGGCTGGCCGTTCATGTATTCGTACCGTGGGAACACGGCCTTCATCAACAAAGCAACACCCAAATCCAAGTACCAAGAAGCCTGCGCCGCTGGCGTAGCGTTGTTTTAAGCGGGCGTTGCATAACTGCAAGAGCGGTTTTAGCCTCACAGATGTGAATCCATTTCTTGCGCAGTACACGTTGCCCGCTTGTTTTTGATGCGTGTGCTGCCCCTCCGAAACCCAGAACCGAGGGGGCTGGGAATCTGTGTCTCCCCCTCAACCCCCAACAAAACCTCAACATCATGACAACACTTAAACAAGCCCTAGCTGAACTGAACGCCGAGACGCAAGCCAATGACTACATGGTCGGGGGCGACCATTACAAGAAGCATAGGTTTGAGACTTGGGACGTGATCCTCGACTGGCAGTTAGGCTATCTCGACGGCAACGCTGTCAAGTATCTGTCCCGCTGGCGCTCAAAGGGCGGCGTGCAAGACCTGAAGAAGGCTGCACACTACATCCAGAAACTCATTGAAGTGGAAGAAGCAAATGGCAACACCGGAAAGTAAAGTCAAAGCTCGATGCGTTGACATCATCAAGAAGTACAAGGGCTACTACTTCTTCCCTGCACAGAATGGCTACGGTCGAGCAGGCATACCAGACATCATCGTGTGCTACCGAGGGATGTTCCTGGGTGTAGAATGCAAGGCCGGATTCAACAAACCCACTGCTCTACAAGAGCGTGAGATGGCAGACATCCACCGTGCCGGTGGGTCCGCTATGGTGATCAGAGAAGATACAACTGAACTGC
>Ga0315900_10000623_pt1 | contig 60512 bp, 57 predicted proteins | sample LakEriMetagenome_FD_203521 | JGI IMG/M metagenome (GOLD analysis project Ga0315900, IMG submission 203521) | Freshwater fungal communities from buoy surface, Lake Erie, Ohio, United States - Buoy 12 MA114 | ecosystem: Environmental > Aquatic > Freshwater > Lake > Lake biofilm | place: USA: Lake... | reverse complement strand
TCCGCAAGGTGGCGGCTAAACACCTACGAGGCTTACAGCAAGACGCTGACCGCATCATCAGCTTCTTCCAGAAAGACACCGTACGCTATGCAGCCTGAATCTTCAACACTTGATGGCCGACTCAATATATGACATGAATTATGATATTACATCAACTATAGTTTTACCAAGTCTTCCGACAGGATATTTTTATGAAACTACTGTTGCTCTAGTCACTGAGAATCTATTTGATAATTACCCATTATCATTAGAGTTTCTTGTCTTCTTGGGTTCATCACAGGCCACTGGCATGCGTATCCTTAGAGAGGACGGAACGATTCTTCTGGAGGAGTTGAATCGGTCACCTTACGGCTTTCGACCTGGCAGAGCGGATGAGTCTAATAACTCACTTTTTCAAGCCCCGGATGGATATACTTATTTACTTGCCGTTGGGGTCGGCGGTACTGTCGTTTACAGATTGCCTGGCACACTGCCTTGTGTAACATGTGATGGGACCACGTCAGGGTTTAGCGAAAATGATAGGTCGGATGCCTTTCACTTCTTCGTCTATCCTAATCCCAACCGCGGACAGTTCATCGTTGAGCTGGAACTAACAGGGCTCGTGGGTATGCGGATATTCGATACACGAGGTGCTTTGGTGCACAACGAGGTCTTTACCGCTTCGGGTAGCCGCACCCAGCGCACCTTGGATCTTTCCACGCTGGCCAAGGGCAGCTACACGCTGCTGGTGGAGCACGCAGGTCAACGCGTGAGCCAGACGGTGGTGGTGGAGTGAGCAAGGCACGAGACCCAAGGTAAAAAGCTCAAGGCTCAAGTTGGGGCGCAGAGAACTGGGAGTCCAACCACCGGCCATTCTCGCATCCTTCACGCGCCGCTTATCTTTGAAGGGCTGTACGCCTTCACCGGGCCACGGCACAACCCATGAGCACCAAGGAACTGAAGGAGAGGATGCTCGCACGCATCAAGGACATTCCCGACCAAGCCCCTCCGGGCATGGTGCAGCGTGTGCTGGACGCCATCGAGGAACTGTCCAAAGGGGAGAAGACCTCCATGGAGCGCATGAACTGGTTCCTTCTGAATATCGAGGAGGATAAGGAGCTTCTCCACCGTCTTGCCCAATGATCGGGCGGGAGGAGGCGCTCTTCTACCATCGCTAACTCGTGCGCCGCTTCAGTGGCGCCGATGGGATCCGTGATGAGGGTGTCCTGGCTGCCAGCTTGAACAGGCCATATGCCACCTTCGGAGGTGTGGACCTCTTTCCCGGACCGGAGGATAAAGCAGCCGCACTGCTGCATGGCATTGTCACAGGTCATCCTTTTGTTGATGGGAACAAGCGCACCGGATACGCGCTGGCCCGTCTGTTGCTTCAGGATGCCGGTCTGGACATCCGGGCCTCACAGGCTGAGAAATACGACCTCGTGATCCGCGTGGCCACCGGCGCGTTGGATGCGGAGGGCGTGCGCAACTGGCTGCACGGGCACGTGGTGCCCTTGAGGTGACCCTCAGTCCAGCTTCAGCACCGCCAGGAAGGCCTGCTGCGGCACCTCCACCGTTCCGATCTGCCGCATCCGCTTCTTGCCCTCCTTCTGCTTCTCCAGCAGCTTGCGCTTCCGGCTGATGTCACCGCCGTAGCACTTGGCGGTCACGTCCTTGCGCAGGGCCTTCACGGTCTCGCGGGCCACGATCTTGGCGCCGATGGCAGCCTGGATGGGGATGTCGAACTGCTGGCGGGGCAGGAGCTCCTTCAGCTTGCTGCACATCTTCTTGCCCAGCTCGTGCGCATGGTCTCGGTGGATGAGCGCACTGAGGGCATCGACTTTTTCGCTGTTCAGCAGGATGTCCAGCTTGATCAGGTCGCTCTCCCGCTTGCCCACCGGGTGGTAATCGAAGCTGGCGTAGCCACGGCTGAGGCTCTTCAACTTGTCGTAGAAGTCGAACACCACCTCGCCCAGCGGCAGTTCGAAGGTGAGTTCCACGCGATCGGTGGTGAGGTAGTTCTGCCCGGTGAGGATGCCGCGCTTCTCGATGCACAGCGTCATGATGGCCCCCGTGTACTCGGCCTTGGTGATCACCTGGGCCTTGATGTAGGGTTCCTCGATGGTCTCGATGTGCATCACCTCGGGCAGCTCGCTGGGGTTGTGCACCTCCAGCACCTCGCCGTTGGTCTTGGTCACCGTATAGCCCACGTTGGGCACGGTGGTGATCACCGTCATGTTGAACTCGCGCTCCAGGCGCTCCTGGATGATCTCCATGTGGAGCAGGCCCAGGAAGCCGCAGCGGAAGCCGAAGCCCAGCGCGGCACTGCTCTCCGGCGTCCAGGTAAGGCTGGCGTCGTTGAGCTGGAGCTTCTCCATGGCATCACGCAGCTCCTCGTACTCGTCGGTGTCCACCGGGAAGATGCCGGCCCACACCATGGGCTTCACGTCCTCGAAGCCGTGGATGGCCTCGGTGCACATGCGGTCCTTGTGGGTGATGGTGTCACCCACCTTCACCTCGCTGGCCGTCTTGATGCCGCTGATGATATAGCCCACGTCACCCGCACGCACCTCAGGCCTGGGGCTGATCTCCATCTTCAGGATGCCCACCTCGTCGGCGTTGTACTCCACACCGGTGTTGAAGAACTTCACGCGGTCACCCTTCTTCAGCACGCCATTCATCACGCGGAAGTAGGCGATGATGCCGCGGAAGGGGTTGAACACGCTGTCGAAGATGAGGGCCTGCAACGGGGCGTTCACGTCGCCCTTCGGCGGGGGGATGCGCTCCACCACGGCCTCCAGCACCTTGTCCACGCCCAGTCCGGTCTTGCCGCTGGCGCTCAGGATCTCTTCGCGCTTGCAGCCCAGGAGGTCCACGATCTGGTCCTTCACCTCCTCGGGGTTCGCTGAAGGCAGGTCCATCTTGTTGAGGATGGGGATGATCTCCAGGTCATGCTCCAGCGCCAGGTACAGGTTGCTGATGGTCTGTGCCTGGATGCCCTGGGTGGCGTCCACGATGAGCAGGGCGCCTTCGCAGGCGGCGATGCTGCGGCTCACCTCGTAGCTGAAGTCCACGTGGCCGGGCGTGTCGATCAGGTTCAGGATGAACTTCTTCCCGTTCAGGGAGTAGTCCATCTGGATCGCCTTGCTCTTGATGGTGATGCCCCGCTCACGCTCCAGGTCCATGTCGTCCAGGTTCTGGGCCTGCATGTCGCGTTCGGCGATGGTGCCGGTCATCTGCAGCAGGCGGTCGGCCAGGGTGCTTTTGCCGTGGTCGATGTGGGCGATGATGCAGAAGTTGCGGATGTGTTCCATGGAAAAGGGCCTGGACTGAACGGGCCGGATACCGACCCGGCCATCAAAGGATCGCAAAAGTAGCCGATCGGGCCTTGCGGGCCGGGGATGACGTAACTTGGTGGGGCGCAGTGCCGGCCCTTCAGGCAACTTTTCTCCGCCGGATCGCATCATCCCCCTTGAACGCCATGACGGATGAACAACTGGTGAACGGCTGTCTGCGCGGCGACCAGGTCGCACAAAAGACGCTGTATCAGCAGTTTGCGAGGAAGATGATGAGCATTTGCATGCGCTACGCGAACAGCAGGGACCAGGCCCAGGACATGCTCCAGGACGGCTTCGTGAAGGTGTTCCAGAAGATGGACCACTACCGCGGGGACGGCCCATTGGGCGGATGGATCGCGCGTACCATGGTGAACACGGCCCTGGACCACATCCGCCGCAACAAGCCTTACGATCACAGCCTGGACCTCACGGAGGCCGAGCACCTGCATCAGGAGGACGAACATGTGCTCTCCGGGATGACCACGGACGAGCTGATGGCCCTGATCCAGTCCCTGCCCACCGGCTACCGCACGGTCTTCAACCTGTTCGTCATCGAGGGCTATGCCCACAAGGAGATCGCCGATATGCTCGGCATTTCGGAGAACACCTCCAAGTCGCAATTCATGAAGGCGCGGGCCTACCTGCGCAAGCTGCTGCCCAAGGCGGTGGCCGATACGTACGGACTTGACCATGAAGGATAGCCTCGACCAACTGTTCCGCGCGCGCTTCCAGGGCCATGAGGTCCCGGTGGACCCCGGCGTGTGGAAGGCCATCCAAGGGCAGCTGGCCACCACTGCCGCGTCCGGTGATGGCCTCAACGACCTTTTGAGGGACCGCTTCAATGAACATGAGGTCGACGTGGACCCCTCCGTATGGGAGGGCATCAGTTCCCAGCTGGGGCATGGTGCCGCAGCAGGCACAGCGGTCGGCACCACCACATGGGGCTGGATGGCCGCCGCCGCCGGCACCGTGCTGGTCGCCGTGGGTGCATGGCTCTGGACCGGGCAGGACCAGGACCCGGCCCAGCCTGCTGCAGTGCAAGTGGCTCAGGTGAACGAACCGGTTGTGGCTGCAGGCACCACGGATAAGCTGGCTCCAGAAGGAGTTCAGTCCGCTCAGGTTCAAACGAACGTCACTTCTGATCGACCGCAGGTGACCCAGGTCGACCAGCCTCGGTCCGCTCCTGCGCCAGCCCCGACCAACGCCCCTGACCTTACCACCCCGTCTTCGATGGGAGGGGGAGGGGTTGCCCAGCCCAGTTCAAGTGGTGCCGGTCAGCCCGTCTCGGTTGCCGGTGCTGGTCCACAGCCTCAGGTCGCGACGGGCACCGATCGTGTGGAACAGATCATCCAGGAACTGGCCACGCAGGCCCGTCAGGAGGCAGCCAAGCCGGAAACGGTCCCCGCACCAATGGAGGTCGTCAGCCTGCCCGTTGAGCCCGAGGAGGTGGTGGAGGAAGGCGTTGCCGTGGAGGTTCCCAAGCTCTTCATCCCCAACGTGTTCACACCCAATGGGGATGGCGTGAACGATACGTATCAGGTCGTTGGTGAAGGGTTCGAGCGGATCCTGGTGAAGGTCTTCGCGATGAAGAACAACCAGTTGGTCTTCAGCACCCATACCGGCGAGGCTTGGACCGGCGTGAACTGCGAGGAGGGCATGTACCTCGTTGCGGTGGAGGCGTTGACCTCCGACGGCCGTGCCGTTACCGAAGGCAAAGTGGTTTGGCTTAACAGGACCCCGATGAACTGAGGCGCAGGGGTTACCTGCATGCCGCATAGATTTGACGGCTTGAGATCCGACCACCCTTCAAGGGCGAACAGACCCCACCACTGACCAACTCATGATACGTACCAGCCTGTTGTTCATCCTGTTCACCCTGTGCGGCATGTCAAGGGCACAGGAGTTCCTTATTTCGCAGCCCTCCATCAACGCATGTCAGGGCGCATTCCTGGACAGTGGGGCCAATCCCAGTAATTACGGGAACAATGAGAGCTTCACCTCCACCATCTGTCCAGATGGCTCGGGGCCTGCGATTTCCCTGCAGTGGATCGTGTTCGACCTGAGCACCAACGGCAACGCACCGATCGACCAGATCAGCATCTACGACGGCCCCTCCACCTCGGATCCCTTGATCGGCACCTGGACCGGCTCCGATTCACCCGGGATCGTTTCCGCCAGCTTCGCCAACGTGAACGGCAGTGGTGGCGGCTGCCTGACGGTGGTGTTCACCAGCAACAATAACGGCACGGGAAATTTCGCGGCGAGCATCAGCTGCTTCCAGCCATGCGAGCCTCCCACGGCGGTGGCCACCTTCGGCAGTCCCGTCCCCCTGCTGGCCTGCCAGAACGAGACCATCACCTTCGATGCCAGCGCCTCCACGGCCGCCACAGGCTTCACCATCGTGAGCCAGACCTGGGACTTTGGCGATGGCACCACGGGCACGGGTCCTGTGGTGCAGCACAGCTATGGCACCCCGGGTGAATACGTGGCGCAGGTGGAGGTGGTGGACGATAATGGGTGCGTGAACACCAACCTGGTGGACCTGCAGGTGCTGGTGAGCACCACCCCGTTGTTCACGGGCACCACCCCCAGCACCACCATCTGCCAAGGGGATGAGGTGGCCCTGACCACCTCGCCCACCGCTGTTACCTGGTCCGCGCTGCCCGAGTCGAACCTGGGCGGAGGCATCTTCCTGCCCGACCTGCAAGGCGTACCCTTCGGCACCGGTCTGCAGTTCACGCAGTTCGCGCCGGGCCAGACCCTCACCGATCCGTTGGACCTGGAATCCATCTGCGTGAGTATGGAGCACAGTTACATGGGCGACCTGGTCATCTCCATCACCTGCCCGAACGGCCAGTCCACGGTGCTGCACCAGCAGGGCGGTGGCGGAACCTATATTGGCGTACCCGTGGATGTGGAGAGCACGCCGGATGTGCAGGGAACTTGCTGGGATTACTGCTGGTCTCCCACCGCCACGAATGGAACATGGGCGGATAATTCCGGGGGCACATTGCCTAGCGGCACCTACGAAAGCGTGCAGCCGTTCGGCAACTTGGTGGGTTGCCCCCTGAACGGGACATGGACCTTCACCGTTACGGACCTCTTCGCCATCGACAATGGATTTCTTTGCGATTGGTCCCTGGCGTTCGACCCCTCGCTCTTCCCCAGCCTGACCACCTTCACGCCCATTCTCGGGGTGAACTCACCGGATTCCGCCGGTTGGTCGGGGGGAGGGTTCATTGCGGGCAGCACGCCTACCCAGGGAACGGCAGCACCGGCCAACCCTGGAGCATATCCGTATACGTTCTCGGTCACCGACAACTTCGGATGCACCTACGATACGACCATCACCATCACGGTGACCCCTTCGCCCCAGGGACCCATCACCATCACGGGTGATCCGGTGATCTGTGAGGATGGCATTGCCTACCTCAACGCCCCGGCCGGGTTCGACACCTATGTGTGGTCACCCAACGGCGCTATCGGTCCCAATGTGAACGTGGGTGCGGGTACCTACACCGTCACGGTGGCTTTCGGCAACTGTCCGCTCACCTCCGATCCCTTCACGGTGACCGAGGCGCCCAACCCCGATCCGGTCATCACCGGCCTCAACTTTAGTTGCGGCGGCATCCCGGTGACCCTGTCCACAACGGAGACCTATCCCACCTATCAGTGGTCCACGAATGCTTCGTCGCCCTCGATCAGCGCGACCACTGGAACCTATACCGTGACCGTGACGAACGCTGAGGGCTGTTCGGGCACCTCGGCCCCCTTCGACGTGGTGGTGGCCAATGATCCCACGGCTGCTTTCGTCTTCGATCCGGCCTCTCCGGCGCCCATCGGTTCCACCATCAACTTCGACGCCAGCGGCAGTTCGGGCAACGGAGGTGCCATCGATTCCTACACATGGTCCTTTGGGGAGCCTGATGCCACCGGCAGTGGTGTGGACCCCTCGTGGACCTATGAGGATGCGGGCCTATTCACGATCATCCTGGTGGTGGAGAACGAGTTCGGCTGCCTGGATACCACGAGCGCTTTGCTGACCATCTTCCCTCCGGAGATCAACATCCCGAACGTGTTCACGCCCAATGGCGATGGCAACAACGAGACGTTCAACATCAGCAACATCGAGTTCTGGAACAACGATGTGCGGATCTACAACCGGTGGGGCCAGGTGGTGAAGGAGTTCAGGAACTACCGCAACACGTGGAATGGTTCGGATGTGTCCGATGGTACCTACTTCTATGAGGTGGTGCTGAGCGATGGCCGCGCCTACACCGGCCACCTGACCGTGCTTCGCTGATCGCAACGATGATGAGATCGAAAGGCCCGGCGCAGCCGGGCCTTTCTACTTTTAGCGCCCCGATCCAGGAACGATGAAGGTTATCGAGCATCTGCGCAACGCCAAGGGAACGCTGTTCTCCTTCGAGATACTTCCGCCGCTGAAGGGGAAGGATATCCGTTCCATTTACGAGGGTATCGATCCCCTGCTCCGCTTCAAGCCGAGCTTCATCAATGTGACCTATCACCGCGAGGAGGTCGTCTACAAGGACCTTGGCAACGGGCTCTCGCAGCGCATCCGCGTGCGCAAGCGGCCAGGCACGGTGGGCATCTGCGCCATGATCAAGGCGAAGTACGACATCGATACCGTGCCACACCTGATCTGCGGTGGCTTCAGCCGCGAGGAGACCGAGGATGCGTTGATCGAGATCAACTTCCTGGGCATCGACAATGTGCTGGCCCTGCGCGGCGATGCCATCAAGAACGAGCCCCACTTCATCGCCGAGCGCGACGGGCATCCCCACGCCGTGGACCTCATCCGACAGATCGACGGGCTGAACAAGGGGAAATACCTGCACGATGAGGAGCAGGAGGCGGCCCCCACGGACCTGTGCATCGGGGCGGCCTGCTACCCGGAGAAGCATCCGGAGGCGCTGAACCTCAATGTGGACATCGCCTACCTCAAGCAGAAGGTGGATGCGGGCGCCGAGTACCTCGTCACGCAGATGTTCTTCGACAACGCCAAGTACTTCCACTTCGTGGAGCTGTGTCGCGAGGCAGGCATCACCGTGCCGATCATCCCCGGCCTCAAGCCGATCACCAATCGCCGTCACATCCAGTTCCTGCCCAAGACCTTCCGCGTGGACCTGCCCGATGAGCTGGCCTCCCGGTTGGTGGCCTGTCGCACCGATGCCGAGATCAAGCGGGTGGGGGTGGAATGGACCATAGTGCAAGCCCGTGAGCTGAAGGAGAAGGGCGCGCCCTGCCTGCACTTCTACACCATGGGCCGCGGTGAGGCGGTACAGGCCGTGGTGGAGCAGTTGTTCTGAGCGGAACGGCTGACCCCGACCGTACCTTTGGGATATGCGTGCGGTCATCCTGGGCCTGGTGCTTTCGGCCCTCTTCGGCTCCTTAAAGGCACAAGTGCTGTTCGACAAGCACACGCTTGAGGAGATCGTGGTCTCCGAATCACGGGGACATGCGCCGCACGGCCGTTCGTCCTTTTCTCCTACACGTGGCTTCGACCTGCGCTACCATCGACTGGAACTTGAAGTGGATCCCGCCATCCGGGCGATCGCCGGGCAGGTCACCCACTACTTTGTGACGCTACAGCAACTTGAGGTGGTGGTGCTGGACCTCCGCGATGAACTGCAGGTGACCTCCATCCTTCACCATGGCCTCACGCTGCCGTTCGTGCATCAGGACCATTTGTTGAGCATCACCCTTCCACAGCCCATCGCAGCAGGTGAGCTTGACTCCTTGACGGTGATCTACGCCGGGGTGCCGCCGGAAGGGGAGGGCTTCGGGTCGTTCGTGCAGGCCGAGCACGGTGGGGCCCCCATTCTCTGGACGTTGAGCCAGCCCTATGGGGCCCGCGACTGGTGGCCCTGCAAGCAGGACCTGAACGACAAGGCCGATTCGCTTGATGTGCTCATCACCGTACCCGAAGGCCAGCGTGTGGCCGGCAATGGTCTGCTGGTTGCGGAGACCTTTTTGGGCGACGGGCGCGTCCGTCACCATTGGCGCCATCGCCACCCGATCAACTACTACCTGGTGGCCTTCGCGGTGACGAACTACGCTGTGTACAGCGACCAGGTGCCGCTGCCAGAGGGTAACGTGGAAGTGTTGAACTACGTGTTCCCCGAGGTGTTGGAGGATTCGCAGGCCGCGTCCGTGCGGCTCATTGGCCAGATGCAGTTGTTCAACACCCTGTTCGGGACCTATCCGTTCCTGGATGAGAAGTACGGCCATGCCCAGTTCGGGTGGGGAGGAGGCATGGAGCACCAGACCATGAGCTTCATGGGCAGCCTCAGCTACGAGCTCATGGCCCACGAGCTGGCGCATCAATGGTTCGGCAACAAGGTGACCTGCGGAAGCTGGGAGGACATCTGGTTGAACGAAGGCTTTGCCACCTACCTCAGCGGGTTATGCTACGAGTTCCTGGAGCCGGAATATTGGATGCCCTTCAAGCGGGGACGCCGCGACTTCGTGGTGTCGCAGCCCGATGGCAGTGTGCGCTGCACCGACACCACCCAGATCGCCCGGCTCTTCAGCGGTCGGCTCTCCTATGCCAAAGGCGCCTATGTGTTGCACATGCTGCGTTGGGTCTGTGGCGACAGCGCGTTCTTTGCGGCTTGCCGCAACTACCTGAGCGACCCCCAGCTGGCTCACGGAAGCGCACTTACACCCCAATGGGTGGCCCATCTGGAGGCGGCCAGTGGGCTTGACCTCACCGAGTTCATGGAGGACTGGTACGTGGGGGAGGGGCATCCGCAATACCAGATGAACTGGTCGCAGAACAGTTCGGGACTTGCGGTGGTCGAGCTTGGCCAATCCTCCTCGCACCCCAGCGTGGGCTTCTTTGAGATGCCGGTGCCCGTGCGCTTCAAGAACGCCGAGCAGGATACCACGGTGGTCCTCGATCACACCTTCAGCGGACAGTTCTTCACCGTGCAGCTCCCCTTCCAGGCGGACAGTGCGTTGTTCGACCCCGACCTGTGGCTGCTGCACGGCCAGAGCGTGGTGGTGGGCATGGAAGATGCTGAGGCGCTCTCCGAGCGCCCGGTGATCTACCCGAATCCCTCGCGGAACATGGTGCAGGTGCAGTGGCCTGCCTTACCTGATGGACACTTGGCGTATCTCATCACCGATGCCACCGGCCGCCTGATGCGGCGTGATGGCGGTGCCCTGCGCAACAGCTCGTTGCAAGTATCCGTTGAGGACCTTGCACCGGGTACCTATTGGTTGGTGGTGACCGCCAAAAACGGACGTCTGTCACTCCCCTTCGTGAAGGAGTGATCGCGGCCTACCGGCCCGCCATCATCCGTTCCACGTACTTGCCCAGCACATCGAACTCCACGTTCACCCGATGTCCGGGCCGCAGGTGCTGGAACGTGGTGTGCGTGTAGGTGTACGGGATGATCGCTACACTGAATTGCGCATCATCCAACGAGGCGATCGTCAGGCTCACACCGTTCAGGCAGATACTCCCTTTCGGAACGAGCAGATGACGCTGGGCCGGCGTGCGGAAGGAGAAGCGCCAGCTGCCGCCCAGGTCCTCCACGGCCAGGCATTCGGTCACCGTGTCCACATGGCCCTGCACCAGATGCCCATCCAGCCGGTCGCCCAATCGCAGGCTGCGCTCCAGGTCGATGCCATCGCCGGGCCGAAGGTCGCCGAGGTTCGTGCGGTCCAGGGTCTCCTGCACGGCGGTCACCGTGTAGGTGTCCCCCTCGATGGCCACCACGGTGAGGCAGACCCCGTTGTGTGACACGCTCTGATCGATGCGCAGCTCAGGGGTCATGTGGGCCCGCATTTGGAAATGGCGGTTGCTGCCCTCATCGGACACATGCACCACCGTGCCGACCTCCTCCACGATACCGGTGAACATCAATCCACGGATGAACTGGAGCCGCTGCCCAGGATGTGCACGTAGCCCGTGAGCACCTTGATCTGATCGCCGGCCAAGCGCTCGAACGTCACACGGCAGGTATAGTAGTAAACACCGTCCGGAAGAGTGCCACCGTCCTTGTGAGTGCCGTCCCAGTCGATGTCCGGGTCGGTGGCGGTGAACACCACCTGTCCCCAACGGTTGAAGACCTGCAGGTCGATCTCCTTCACCCCACGATAGGGGAAGGGCCCGAACAGGTCGTTCTGTCCATCGCGGTTCGGGGTGAACACGTTGGGCAGTTCATATCCGGCACATTCATTATCCCCGCAAACGGGTTCACTGAACGCGCTTTCGTTCCCCACACTGTCCACGGCCGTCACCACGTAGCACCCGGCCACGGAGAGCCCGTCGGCATGCGTGAATACCGTGTCCTCCACGGGGATGTTCGTGCCGATAAGGCGGAATGGTCCGCCCAGCGAATCGGTGAAGTACACGTTGTAATACCAGGTGTCCTGGTCCCCACAGGCGTTCACCGGGTTGGTCCAGGTGAGCGTGTTCAGGGGGATGTCGCAGTCATTCTCGATGGTGACCGTTGGAACGCACGGCGGTGTCAGGTCCACCGGCGAGCCGCAGACCTCCTGGCTGAAGTTGATCAAGGGGGCCGTGATGTCCGGGTCGCTGTAGGCCCCCAAGCTCTTCACCAGGTAGCAGTAGGTGGCGCCGTTCTCCAGCCCGGTGTCCGTGTAGCTGCCTGTGGTGCTCGTGCCGATCAGGGTCCAGGTGCCGCCCACATCGCGGTACACCTCGTACAGGCTGTTCGTCCACGGGGTGTTCAGCGACCATTGCACGGTGAGCTGCTCATCGTTCGGCACGGTGGAGATGAACACCGAGGAGGCCGGACTGCTGGAGCCCACCAGGTCGGTGCCATTGTTGCCCCACAATTCCACCCGGTAGACATGAGGCTGGAGCACGGTGTTCAATCCATTGTCCAGGAAGCTGGTGTCCGGATGGTCCAGGAAGGGATGCAACGGGCTGGTCCAGATGAGCGTGTTGGCCGTGGTGAGCCCGGTGCCGCGGTACAGCCTGAACTGGTAGGGACCTGGACGTGCCACGGTGTCCAAGGCGAAGGCATTGCTCCAGCGCACGGTGTCGATGCCTGTGGCCGCATCGGTCTCCCCCACGCTCACATGGGTCATCACCGGCACCTGACGGTCCAGGATGGTGCAGAACTCCACGCTCGCGTAGCTCTGGGCGCCATCGGCAAAGGTGGCCACCACCATGTAGCAGTATTGATTGCCGATCACCAGGTCGCCGGTGTCCACAAAGCTGGTGCTGCCCAGACCGGTGGTGGATCCGATCAGCGAATAGCCGGTGTAGGCCGGCACGCCGGTCTCGCAATTGTCCGGGGTGAAGCCGAAGAGGCCACTGCGGCGGTAGATGAGGTACCCGGTGGCGTTGGTGCATGGGCTGGGTGACCACGATAGCTCGATGGTGTTGCCCACGGGCGTGGCGGCCGGGTCCTCCGGCGCCGGCGCCACCACGGTGATGAGCATGGTGCTGTAATCGTAGAGCTGCACCTCGTCATTGTCGCGGGCGGAGAACACCACTTGGTAGGGTTGGAGCCGTACGTGGCTGCAGTTGGTGCTCCAGTTGAAGGTGCCGGTCACGGATTGGGCCGGGGCCGGACTGTTGAACACGGCCGGGGAGCTGGGCACTTCAAAGGGTTGGCCAAGCGCATCGAGGGTTACCTGCTGGCCGAAGTTCGGGTCGCTGGCCTGCACGGCGAAGCTGAGGAAGGTGCCGGCGGTCACGCAGGTGTCGGGCACCTCCGCGATGTTCGGGGGAACGTTGGAGCAGGGCACCACGGTCACCTGCATATCACGGGTCACCCAGCCCACGTTGCGCCATTCCCCGTTCACCCGCCGCCACTCCCGCACGATGAAGGCGATGTTGTATTCACCAGCCAGGGTGGGGGCATTCCACGTGATGGTGCCGCTCGTGGGGTCGATGCTGTAGTTCGGGCCTGGAAAGGTGTAGCCGGCGATGGGTGCGCAGTTCAGTCCGAGACACACCACGGGTTCATAAGAAAGGCTATCCCCGTCCAGGTCGATGGCCACTGGATTGTGTATCCACGGCTGGTTGATGCAGGCGTTCTGGATGGGGGAGTTCAGGAAGCGTGCACTGCAATTGCCACCGGTGATGGGGGAGATCACCAGTTGGGTCTTCACGCAGAAGGACTGTGCGATCGAGTTGGGCACGTTGATGACCCCGCCGTTGCGGTTCTGGTCGTCGAACTGCAGGGTGAACACGCCCGGGCCGGCATAGAGGTGCGTGGCCACGTAGGTGTTTCGGCGCAGGTCCTGGTCGGGGAAGTTCTCGATCGTGGTGCGGGCGATCGTGTCCAAGGGGGAGCCATCGCCCCAGTCCAGCACCAGTTCGGGCCGGTCGGCCGGTGCACTGAGCTTGGTATGGGTGATGATGGTGGCCTGGTAGGTGAACCCGGAGACCTGGCACACGATGATCTCGCCCGCACGGTTGTGCGTGGCCTCCACCCGCAGGCTGGATGTGAGCACTGCAAGCAGGACCGTAAGAAGGCGTAGGGCGCGCATCGTCACGTACAAAGTTCGTCGATCCCGGGTTGCAACGTGCACCGCAGCTTGTGAATTGCGCCCGCTCACTGGCCCGATCGAACCCCGCCACCGGGTGGGGGCCACCTCCCTGCCGTTCATCACCGGCCCATTACCGTTCATCCCATGGAGGGCATTCACCTGTAACTGGGGCCAGCACAGGCCCGTCCCATGGGTGAATGAACCTTCAAACCACCACCGCCATGAACACCCGTTCCATCCGTCTGCTCCTTGTCTTCGCCTCGGTGCTCACCCTGGGCTACACCCGGGCTGCAGGCCCCGCCAACACCACCTCCGCTGCACCTGCGGTCGCCGGGCTCAGCGCCACCATGGAGCGTGCCCTTGACCACCAGCTGAACAAGCACCTCACGTTTCCTCTTCTGGCCAAGGAAGACATGCTGGGCGAGGTGTTCGTCAGTTTCGTGATCGACAAGGAGGGCAAGGTCGAGGTGGTGCACTGCTCTTCGGACAATGAGGCCTTGAAGGCCTACGTGCTCCGGAAGCTGGCCCGGGTCGATATCGGGGACAACCCCGAAGGCATGTGGAAGACCACCCACCTGCGCATCACCTTCCGCCCGGAGAAGGCTTGACCCCAGCCGCCGTAGAGGAAAGGCCCCGAGATCGGGGCCTTTCTTTTTTTCCAGCCCCCTGTAACTCCGCGTTCCTCGGGCCGTCCTACGAATACAGATCACATTGTCATCATGAGAGCGTTGCACCTCCTTGTCAGCCTGCTGGCCAGTACGGCCGGCCTGATGGCCCAGCCGGACACCCTGGTGGTCCCTGTGCCTCCCACCCCCCCGGCTCCTTCGGTCACCACGGTGGTCGAGCAGCTCGGGTCCGGTCAACGCATCGTGGTGACGGAGGGTGACACCACCATCATCATCACCACCGATGAGGACGGCCGGACGGTGACCAAGGTGATCGTGGGGGAGTTCGTGACCGACAGTGTTCCGGGCCAGGGTCCGACCAGGTTGCACATGGGGATCGATGCGCACGACGGTGCCTACATGAAGGTGGAGAACGGCGACACCACCAAGAACGAGCCCATCACGATCACCATGCGCCGCAAGGTCATCCGCATCTTCTCCGAGGACAGGGAGGTCCCTTCGGACAGCGCGAGAATGGCCGAACGCATCAAGGAGCTGCGCACCGAACGCCGCAACCTTTTCACCTACTGGAGCGGACTTGATCTGGGCCTGAACACCTTGCTGGGCCCCGATGGCAGTTCAGACCTGGACAAGGATGCCGAGTTCATGGAGATCGATCAGGGCCGGTCGCGCTTCTTCGCCATCAACTTCATGGAGCAGAAGATCGAGCTCGGCAGTCCCAACGTGGGTCTGCTCACGGGCCTGGGCTGGGAGTTCGTCAACTACCACCTGAAGAACAACGTGCAACTGCAGTACAATGCGGACTCCGCGTTCGGCGTGGTTTTGGACAGCCCTGAGTACAGCAAGAACAAGTTGCGCCAGATCGGCTTCCGCGTGCCGGTGATGATCGAGTTCAACACGAAGCGGGCGCCGTTGCCCACGGCCGATGAATTGCGATCGAAGAAGGACTTCACCTACGACCGGAAGCGCAACTTCCACCTGGCCGTGGGGGTGATCGGCAGTTGGTACTACGAGAACATGTACAAGCAGAAGTACCGGCAGGATGGGAGCGATCACAAGGACCGCTACATCGGCGACTACCAATTGATGCCGGTGCGGGCCGCCCTCAGCGCGCGGGTGGGTTATGGGGGGCTCAATCTGTTCGCCGAGTATGCGCTCACCCCGCTGTTCAAGGACGGCAAGGGACCGGAGCTCATCCCCCTCAACGTGGGTCTCACCTTGGTCGGGTTCAACTAGCCAAGGGCCGCTGCCAAGGCGGTGGCCCGGCGCTACGAGGGGTTGGACCTGCAGTGCTGCGGGGCCGTCCGCCGAAAGGTGGTCCGGCCCCGCGGCCGTTCCGGGCCGCCTGCGATGGCCGGCGCCGACCTATTTTTGCCGGCCTCCCGTCTGATCCGGGACGAGCCACAGCACCATGGGCCGCATTTTTGAGAAACGGAAGCACAAGATCTTCGCCCGCAACGCGAAGCTCAGCAAGCTCTTCACCCGCATCGGAAAGGAGATCGCCATGGCCGTGAAGGCCGGAGGCCCCAACCCTGATGCCAATTCGCGCCTGAAGGTGGCCATCCAGAACGCCCGGGGTATGAACATGCCCAAGGATAATGTGGACCGCGCCATCAAGAAGGCCGCCGGTGGCGAGGAGGCGGATTACCATGAGGTGACCTACGAAGGGTATGCGCCCGGCGGCGTGGCGGTTTTCGTTGATGCCGCCACCAACAACGTCAACCGTACCGTGGGCAATGTGCGCAGCTACTTCAGCAAGTGTGGAGGCAATCTGGGCACCAGCGGTTCTTTGGGCCACATGTTCGAGCGCAAGGCGGAGTTCGTGATCGACACCGCCGCACTGAAAGGCCGCGACCTCGATGAGTTCGAGATGGAAGTGATCGATGGCGGCGCCGATGATGTGGTGCGTGACGAGGATGGTCTGGTCATTTACGCGCCGTTCCAGTCGTTCGGGCAGATGCAGCAGAAGCTCGACCAGCTCGGGGTGGAGGTGAAAAGCGCCGAACTGAAGCGCTTCCCACTGGTGACCGCTCCGGCGGATATCACCACGGCCCGCGCGGTCCTCAAGCTGGTGGACATGTTGGAGGAGGACGATGATGTGAATGCCGTCTACCACAACATGGACCTCACCGAGGAGGTGGAGGCCGAGCTGGAGAAGGGCTGACCCGTTCTGCTAGGCGTGGGCCGCACGGCCCCTGAAGCGGATGTGGTACACGGTGCCCTCGCTGCTGCTGTCGACCGTCATGCGGCCATTGAGCTGGTCCACCAGGCTCTCGATGAGCGTGGTGCCCAGTGTGGTGCCATCCGGCTGGAGCTTTTCCACGGGAAAGCCCACCCCGTTGTCACCCAGACGCAGGTCATAGGCATCGCCCTCCACCCGGTGGATGGAAAGCCGCACCAGTCCCGCCGACCGGCCTTTGAAGGCGTGTTTGAGCGAATTGGTGATGAGTTCGTTGAGCAGCAGCCCGAGCGGCACCATGGTGGTGAGATCGAAGGCGAGCCCGGGGTCGATCTCGCTTTCATAGCCGATGGTATCGCTCACATCGTTGAGGCGCACCAGGTCCGTGAACAGGTCCTCGATGTACTGGGCCACATCCACGGTGGCCAGCTCGTCGCCCTTGTACAGCTTCTCATGGATGAGGGCCATGGCGTTGACCCGGTTCTGGCTTTGTTCGAACGCCTGCTGGAGCCGGTCGTCGGTGAAGGTGGCGGCCTGGAGACGCAGTAGGCTGGCGATCACCTGCAGGTTGTTCTTCACCCGGTGATGCATCTCCTTGATCAGCATCTGGATCCGCTCGTTGGCCTGCTCCAGCTTCATCTTCTCGCTCTGCAGGGCCCCTGTCTGTTCATCGTCGCGCAGCCGTGCGGCCTTCAGGTTCTCCTTCATGCGCGCCAAGGCCAGGCCCAGCACATCCTGCGCCCCCCGCACGTTCACCGGCGTGTCGTAGTCGCCGCGGCCTATGGATTCAGCGCTGTTCGCGAGTGAGCGGATGTTCATGATGAGTTCGTTGAACGACCGCGCCATCTGGCCTGTCTCGTCGTTGGTGGTCACCGGCACCTCGGCGCTCACATCGCCGGCGGCCAAGGCACGCGCGGCCTGGCCCACCTCGTTCACCGTACTGCGTATTCCCCGCAGGATCATGAATCCCATGATCACGACCGCGCCAACGACTCCGATAAGGGCGCCCAGTACGATAAGCAGGCGCACCTGGGCATCCCGCGAATTCTCTGCGGTGCCCTGCAGGATGAGCGTCAGTGACCGGTCCTCCACCTGCTTGAGCTTGTCCATGGCCTGGAGCGACAGGTCCCACCATTCCTTGGGTGCGATGCCCAGCTGGGTCACCACGCCGTGCTCCTTCACCGTGCCAATGAGGCTGCGTATGAAGTTGACATCCGTTCCCTGGAACAGCTCGCGGTGCAGGGCCAGCACCTCGGGGGGCGCATCCTGCTCGAAGAGCAGCATGTTGGTCTCGTACTGCGACACCTGGCCGGCGAGCTCCCCGAGCTCATTGCGGCTGAGCGCCTCGTCGGAGAACCCGATGCTAATAAGGTCGCGCACCTCACTGAGCGATCCCTTTGCGCTGAGCAGCCGAAGGTGGGCATACATCCGGTCCTTGGTCTCCGGGTCCAGGGCCAGCTTGCCGCGGCGTCCTAGTTCATCCATCACCGCACGTGACATGGTCCGGAAGCGCTGGGCGGTCTCCTCCGCGGAGATGGTGCGGTCCATTACGCGGGACCGCAACAGGTCCATGCCATCGAAAGGCAGCCGCTCCGTGACCGATGGACGGAGGGGTCGGGCGGGGTCCATCAGGGAGGCCAGGGCCGCATCGGTATGGGTGCGCTGCACGTTGAGCTTCATCGCGTTAACCGGGCGGCCAGTGAGGTAGCCCACGGACAGCGCTGCCTCCTTCTGCAGTTCATGGGCCACATTGGCGTAACCGCCGATCAGGTCGGCCTGGGCGTTGATGTAGTCCATCACACGCCGCCGTTTCAGACTGCCATCGACCTGCTTGCCGATCAGCAGCACCATCCCCAGCACCGGGATGCCCAGGGTGATCATGAACTTGATCCGGACCGGCAGATCGGCGAAGCGCAACTGCATGGCCTGCAAAGTACACAAGTGGCCCGCTCCGCGCATCCCCGTTAACTTCGGCGCCGCCCGAAGGGGTCCCGACCATGCAACAACACTTCGACGCGCTTGATGCGCGCATCGCGCAGGCCCTCGAGGGCGGAGGTGCGGAGCGGATCGCCGCCCAGCACAAGAAAGGCAAGCTCACCGCCCGGGAGCGCATCCACCTGCTCCTCGATGAAGGTAGCTTCCAGGAGATCGGCCAGCTCGTTACCCACCGCAGCACCAACTTCGGGCTGGACAAGCAGAAGTTCCTGGGTGATGGTGTGGTGACCGGCTTCGGCACCATCGATGGTCGCCTGGTCTATGTGTTCTCGCAGGACTTCACCGTGCTGGGCGGCTCGCTGGCCGAGGCGCATGCCCAGAAGATCTGCCGCATCATGGACCTGGCCATGCAGAACGGCGCACCCGTGATCGGGCTCAACGACAGCGGCGGAGCCCGCATCCAGGAGGGTGTGGTGTCGTTGGGCGGCTATGCGGACATCTTCTACCGCAACGTGCGCGCCAGCGGGGTCATTCCGCAGATCAGTGCCATCCTGGGCCCCTGTGCGGGAGGCGCAGTGTACAGCCCGGCCCTCACCGATTTCGTGCTCATGGCCGAGGGCACCAGCTACATGTTCGTCACCGGACCCAACGTGGTGAGGACCGTGACCCATGAGGAGGTGAGCAGTGAGGACCTGGGCGGGGCCATCACCCATGCGAGCAAGAGCGGTGTGGCCCACTTCACCGCCGCCAATGAGATCGACGCGATCCGGCAACTGCGCCAGCTGGTGGGGTACATCCCCAGCAACTGTGAGGAGGAGCCGCCTGCACTGCCCTACACCCCGGGTGATGAGCTGCGGCCCGAACTGGATACGATCATTCCCGAGAACCCCAACCAGCCATACGACATCCGGCAGGTGATGAACGCGGTGATCGACCCCGACAGCAGCATGGAGGTGCATGCGGAGTATGCCCGCAACATGGTCATCGGGTTCGCCCGCGTGGGAGGTCGCACGGTGGGCTGTGTGGCCAACCAGCCTGCGGTGCTCGCGGGTGTGCTTGACATCGACGCGAGCATCAAGGCCGCGCGCTTCGTGCGCTTCTGCGACGCGTACAACATTCCCCTGCTGGTGTTCGTGGATGTGCCCGGGTTCCTGCCGGGCACCGACCAGGAATGGCGCGGCATCATCAACCACGGTGCGAAGCTGCTCTACGCGTTCAGCGAGGCCACCGTGCCACGCATCACCGTCATCACCCGCAAGGCGTACGGCGGGGCCTACGATGTGATGAACTCCAAGCACATCGGTTGCGACATGAACTATGCCTGGCCCAGCGCGGAGATCGCCGTGATGGGGGCGAAAGGCGCTGCGGAGATCATCTTCAAAAGCGAGATCGCGAAGGCTGATGATCCCGCGGCCAAGTGGCAGGAGAAGGAGACCCAGTACAAGGAGCAGTTCGCCAATCCCTACGAGGCGGCTGCGCGAGGCTATGTGGATGAGGTGATCCGCCCCTCGCAGACCCGCATGAAGGTGATGGCGGCCTTGGAAATGCTGCGCAACAAGGTGGACAAGCTGCCCCGGAAGAAGCACGGCAACATCCCGCTGTGATAGGTGGCATCCGGAAGCCCTCGCCGATGGCAAGTTGGAGGTGCCGGCGGCACTGGCCGAAGGGCTGGGCAACAAGGCGATCGGCTGTTCGTCAGCCCGTGCACCGTGGATACCCACCGCACCAACCTGATGCGCAAGCTCGGCATCCACAACCTGGCCGGATCGGTGCGGGTGGCCATGAAGGCCGGCCTGGTGAAGTAGGGCCGATCGTTAAGCCTTGTGAACGGGAGCGCGGCCGCTCAACAAGCGGGTGTGCCCTCCTGTTACTTTGTTATCCCTCTTAACCAACGACCATGATCATCAAGTTCGCTTCCGTGGCCGCCATTGCCCTAGTGGCCGCCTTTCCCCACGACCCGCTGCCCGACCTGCAGATCGGAGCTGCCCTGCCCAAGGCCGACCATCGCATGAAGGACGTCTCCGGAAAGGAGGTCGCACTGAAGGAGCTGGTGGGCGGCAAAGGCGTGCTGGTGGTCTTCTCCTGCAACACGTGCCCCTTCGTGGTGGGTTCCGAGGGCAGCGAAGGCTGGGAGGGACGCTATCCGGAGCTCGCCGCCTTTGCCCAGCGCTACGGTGTCGGGGTGGCCTTCATCAACAGCAACGAGGCCAAGCGGAACAATGGTGATTCCTTCGCCGACATGCAGGCCCGGTACAAGGAGAAGGGCTATCTGGGTGCTTACCTGTTGGACAAGGACCACGTGGTGGCCGACGCCTTCGGTGCGCGCACCACACCTCATGTGTTCCTGTTTGACAAGGACATGAAGCTTGTATACAAGGGTGCCATCGACGACAACGTGGCCAAGGCCGCCGAGGTGAAGGAGCGCTGGCTCCACAACGCCATCGAGCGTCTGGCCGAGGGCAAGGCGATCGAGCCGGCCATGACACGCAACATCGGCTGCAGCATCAAGCGCATGCCACACAACCACTGACCGAGGTCGCCACATTGGTGAAAGGCGGGGCGCCGGACCACTTGGCCCGGCGCCCTGCTGTTCATCCCTATCTGCAACTAACAGCACAGCCTGCGGTCCGCACTAGCTGCGGGGCCGCACTGTTGAAAACAAAGGGCCACAGGGCCCCGCACGGCGGCGTTCCTTTGCACGAAACTCCGTTGGCATGAACGTCCTGTTGATCGGTAGCGGTGGCCGTGAGCACGCCATGGCCTGGAAGATCGCCCAGAGCTCCCTGTTGGACAGCCTGTGGGTGGTGCCCGGGAACCCCGGTATGGTGCGTCATGGTCGTATTGCCGAGGTGGACATCAATGACCACAAGGCGCTTCGCCGTTTCCTCTTGGAGAAGTCCATCCGCATCGTTGTGGTGGGCCCGGAGGGACCGCTTGTCGAAGGGCTGCATGACCGCATCGCCGACGATCCCCAGCTGGCCGGCCAGGTCACAGTGATCGGGCCGCGCAAGGAGGCCGCACAGCTCGAAGGCAGCAAGGACTTCGCCAAGGAGTTCATGTTCCGGCACAACATCCCCACGGCAGCCCACCGCACGTTCATGAAAGGCCAATTGCAGGATGCGGTGGCACACCTGGAGCGCATGTCACCACCTTACGTGATCAAGGCCGATGGCCTCGCCGCGGGCAAGGGGGTGGTGATCACCAGTGATCGCAAGGAGGCCACGGCGGTGATCAAGGGCATGCTCGATGGCAGCAGCTTTGGAGCCGCGGGTGAGCGGGTGGTGATCGAGCAGTTCCTGAACGGGGTCGAGCTCAGCGCCTTCCTCATCACCGATGGGGAGGCTTTCAAGATGCTGCCGGCCGCCAAGGACTACAAGCGTTTGGGCGATGGTGACACCGGTCCGAACACCGGTGGCATGGGGGCCGTGTCCCCCGTGCCCTTCGCTGACAAGGAGTTCATGCAGAAGGTACACGATCGCATCGCGGCGCCCACCATCCGCGGTCTTCGCAAGGATGGGATCGCCTACAGCGGCTTCCTGTTCATGGGACTGATGAACGTGAACGGCGAGCCTTACGTGATCGAATACAACGTCCGCATGGGCGATCCGGAGACGGAGGCCGTGCTGCCCCGATTGCGCAGCGACCTCTTGGACCTCTTCGAGGGCATAGCCACAGGGACCCTAAGCGAGCGTCACGTGGACGTGGACGACCGCACGGCCGTGACCATCGTGATCGCTTCGGAGGGCTATCCGGGCAAGGTGGTGACCGGCCGGGCCATTGGAGGTCTGGAGCTGGTGCGTGAGGCCTACGTGTTCCACGCCGGAACCGCCGAAAAGAATGACCAGCTGGTGACCGCAGGGGGACGTGTGCTGGCGGTCACCGCGTTCGGCAAGGACCTGGAGCAGGCCATCGCCTCCGCTTATCGGAGCGCCTCGCTGATCGACTTCGAAGGAAGGGTGATGCGTACGGACATCGGCCATGACCTGGTGCGCATGCGGACGCCCAAAGGGGCGCAGCAGCAGGCCTGACCACTTAGGCGATGGTGCCGTTCTGCTTCGCCTTGCGGTTGTACTTGCCCTGCAGGTTCAGCCAGTAGACCATGCCCACGAACAGCAGCACGGAAATGGCGATGCTCGGCAGCCATCCCATGAACGTGAGGATCTTCAGGGTCCACTCCACGAAATGTCCGATGGCGAAGGAGATCTGTTGCATCGTGCGTAAGCTTGGGGCCGCGCAAATATAGCGCCCGGTACCTTCCACGGCCATCCATGCTCACAGGCCTATTCCGAAGCAACCAGCCCGCCGTACTGCTCAGCGCCTTGGTGCTGGTGCCGCTGCTCTTTGCCGGGGCGTTCACCGGTGCTCCGGTCCCTGAAGGGGTGCATATGGTCCTTTTCCAGGTGTTGCTCGACAAGGCCGGCGCTTCAGTGGCCGCGCAGGGGGGCATCGCCATCGGCCTGGTGCTCATCCTCACCCTGCAACTCGCCTCCTTGGTGAACAACACCGAGCAGACCGACCGTCGCAATCACCTGGTGGTCTTTCTGTTCCCTGTCCTTTTCGCCTTGTTCCACCGATCCGTGCTGCTTGATCCTGCACTGGCCGGTATGCCACTGGTGATCTGGGCCATGCGGAGGGCCTGGTCCATTTCCAACGCGGGACCAGCGCTGGGTCCACTGTTCGATGCCGGGCTCCTGCTCGGGCTGTCGGCGCTCGTCTACCTGCCGTATGCGTTCCTGGTGGTGGTGGTCTGGGCCTCCGTGTCCGTGATCAGGCCCTTCCAATGGCGGGAATACCTGGCTCCTGCGTTGGGTGCCGCCGTGGTGTTCTACCTGGCCTGGGGCGTGCTTCATTTGAACGGTCTCACCCCATGGCGCCCGCTGCTCACGGTGGCCGATCCCCGACCCTTGGGCCTGGACGCTTCACCCTTGACCTGGCGGATGCTCCGGGCAGTGGTCCTCTTCTTGGTGCTCTTGACCGCTCTGTACGAGTTCATGGTGAGTTACCAGCGGGGGGTGATGCAGGTGAAGAACCTCCGGTCCTCCTTTCTGGCCCTGGGGGCCGCCCTTTCGGTGGTGGTTGGTGGGGTGCATGCGTTGAACAACGCCTTTCCACCGGTTCTACTGGCCGCTCCCGTCTCAGTGGTGGCCGTGCATGGCTTTCTGGGGAACCGCCGCATGGCGTTGCGGGAACTGGCCTTGTGGGTGCTGTTGGCGCTCGCCCTCTGGGCCCAGTGGACCTGAGGTCCGGTGGACCGGTGCCTGCCGACTACCTTTGCCACGGCTTGCAACCATGCGGGCCAGTGCTCCTGATGAAGTTCGGCGTGGTGACCTTCCCTGGCTCCAATTGCGATGAGGACATGATCAACGTCCTGGAGTCGCTCACCAGCAAACCCGTGGAACGTCTCTGGCACAAGGAGCATGACCTGCGCGGTGTGGACATGGTGGTGCTGCCCGGCGGGTTCTCCTACGGCGACTACCTGCGCAGTGGGGCCATTGCCCGCTTCTCGCCCATCATGCAGGAAGTGGCCGCCCATGCCGCCAAAGGTGGCCTCGTGTTCGGGGTGTGCAACGGTTTCCAGGTGCTGTGCGAGGCTGGCCTGGTTCCGGGTGCACTGCTCCACAACGTGGGTCAGAAGTTCATCTCGAAGAACGTCTTCATCCGCCGCGGTACCGCCAACACCGCCCTCACGAATGCCGTGCCCGACAAGGCGCTGAAGATCCCCATCGCGCACGGCGAAGGCCGCTACCACGCCGATGCCGCCACCCTGAAAGCGCTGAAGGACAACGACCAGGTGCTTTTCCGCTATTGCGATGCCGAAGGCCGCATCACCGATGCCGCCAACCCCAACGGCAGCCAGGACAACATCGCCGGGGTGTGCAACAAGGGGCGGAATGTCTTCGGCATGATGCCCCATCCGGAGCGTGCTTGTGATGAGCGCCTTGGCAATACGGACGGACGGTCACTCTTCGCCTCCCTGTTGAAGGAGGTGCTCGCCTAAGGAACGGTCGCCCGGAACCGCGGGGCGATGGTGCCCAGCCGGGACAGGTCGGCGACCTGCACCACTGGCCCACCGCGGACACCGCGCCATCCAGCGAACTCATGACCTGCGGCCGGCTTGATAGCTAATGTGGCCGGTATTCCCGAAAGGCATAGCACCTGACGCCTTCCGGGAGGTAGGACCATGCCATCCAGCAGCACACGTCCCTGGTCTGGTGTCGGCACCTCCACGGTCACACGTGCCACACGTCTGCCTGTTCGCTGTCCGAGGTAGGTGAACAGGTGTTCGGGGCGCTGGGAAACGAAGGCATTCATCGCTTCCAGGCACGCTGTGGGTGAAGGCCGGTCCAACTCGGCGGACCAGCGGGCCTGGTCAGCTTCGAGCAGGTGTGCGTCCGCTGAGTGGATGCTGTCCGCGAGGTGGGTGAGATGGTCGGACGCCAACACCGATGCTTGCAGCGCAGTAAGGCGGGCCAGCAGGCGCACCTGCAATTCTGGGTGATCCAGGAGTTGTGGTACGAAGGGTGTCTCGGGCTGGCTGGCTGCGCACATCCGCTCCACGCTGTTCTCATCGGCCGGTGCCCAGAGGTCCATGTCGAAAAGCACCCAACGCCAGCGTCCACCCGGCAGCCGGGGGCGGTAGCAGCGCACGTTCAGGTCGTGGTCCGCGCGGCCCGTGTACAGGTCCATGCAGGCGAGGTCGGTGAGGCTCCCCAGGTCCAGCATCGCTTCGAGGCTGTCGATCGGAGCGCCCGCGAGCAGGGCATCCCGTGCTGCCAGGAATCGCTTGTCGTTGCCCGAGCGCTCCACAAGGGCAGGACCTTCCAGCACATCCACGGCCTCTGCCCCACTACGCTGGGCCAGCCATTGCGCATCCTTGGGCGGCATGCGCCGATAGAGCCCCCAGTGCGTGCCGTTCAACCAGAGGTCCACCGGTTCCGAAGGCTGCACCTCCAGCGCGAGACCATGCTGCCGCACCACCACCTCCATCAGGCGGTTGCGCAGGTAGGCGTGTGGCCCGGCATCGGCGCGCAGCATCAGTTCATCGCAGCGGGTCCCATCCGCAAAGGCGAACAGCCCATCATCCTGCGCGTATAGCTTCAACGACCGCTTGGCCAGTCCGCGCGAACCGCTGCCGCTGATGCGTAGCTGCACACCGGACATACGCCCGTCGATGTCCTGGTAATGTCCCGGCCGTTCCCAGTCGCCGCCTTGGCGGGTGTGGTTGGCCTGGGCACCGCTCACCAGGATGCCGAGGCTGTCGCTCCACAGGTGATGCGGGTCGGCCACCAGGTCCACGCGTTCCACCGGCCGGTGCTGCACATCCACCACCACGCAGCGCTCGGGGCCGGCGAGCTTGCCGGGGGCGAAGACCTGGGCGCGCAGCACCGAGGTCCGGTCCACCCGGACCGGTCCGGTGGCGGTCAACGCTTGCGGCCGTGAGGGGTCCGATCCATCGAGGGTGTAGCGCACGGTGCAGTTCTCCGGCGCCACCAGGTGAACGGCACAAGGACCTGCGGAGCACGCGTCGAGGCCCTCCACTTCGGGCAATGGCGCCCTTCCGCGCAGTGGTCCCTCCGCGCCGGGGCGGTTGGTCAGTCCGGGACTGGTGCGGGTGAAGAAGCTCCATTCCGCAGCACCATCGGGCAGGCGACCCACACCCACATCGGTCGGCAGGGGCGGGTAGGTGAAGAGGTCGGTGATGGTGAAGCCGTCCGCTCCGATCAGCAGCACCGTACCGCCCTCGCGGTCCAGGGTGAAGCCGAGGTGCTCGGGTCCGCGTTCGGGATGCGCATCGGCCAGCAGCACCAGGTAGGCCTTGGGCGGGAGCGAGAGCGGGGCATCGATCACATGCTGCCGGCCCCGGTAGGCGATGCGCATGCCGGCCAGCTGTGCGGTGCGGTTGCCGGCGTTGTACAGTTCGATCCAATCCGGTGTGCTGCCGTTCACCTCCAGCGTGCTGTGGTTGGAGGCCAGCAGCTCATTGATCACCACGCGGGGCTGGGCATCGGCCAGGTAAGCCGAGAGAAGGAGGCCGATGGATGCCGCGATACGCACCCGCCGAAATTAGGGGGTTCGCCCCGGTGGGTTCAAAGGGCCTTGCGGGTGACGAAGTACCGCCAGGCCACGATGGCCTTCTGGAGCTTCGTGAGCCGCGTAAGGTCCTTGTCCCAAAGCTTGGGCAGCAGCAGCCGGTTGAGGCGGGCAAGCAGGCGGAAGAACGCGCGTTCCATGGCTCAGTGGTGCTGGAGGTCGCAGGGCTCGTGCGCCCATTCCAGTTCGATGGTGGCGTGGTGGATGCCCAGGGCACGCAGTTCATCCCGCGCCTTGCACTTGATGGCCTGCGCCTGCGGAAGGTCCTCCGCGTCCACCACGATGTGCACGGTATGCACCACGAAGCTGCCATCGAGCGTCCAGGTGTGCTGGTCGTGCAGGTCCTTCACATGGGGGATGGCCAGGAGGCGCGTGCGCACCTCCTGCATGTCAATGCCCGCCGGTATCTCCTGCATGAGGATGCCCGTTCCCTTGCGCAGGGTGCCGATGGCGTTCACCAGGATGAACATGCTGATGGCCACGCTGAGCAGCGGGTCCACAATGGTCCAGCCGGTGAAGTGGATGATGATCGCGCCGATCAGCACGGCCGCCCAGCCGAGGACATCCTCCAGCAGGTGCAGGTAGGCGCCGCGTTCGTTCAGGGTGCCGCCGCCATGCAGCTTCCATGCCGCGAGGCCGTTCATCGTTAGGCCGAACAAGGCGATGCCGATCATGCCGGTGGCATCCGGTGCTCCAGGGTCCCAGAGCTTGGGCACGCTCACGGAAAGCATGATCACGGCCCCGATGATCAGCACCACGCTGGTGAGCCACCCGCCCAGCATGCTGTACCGGCCATACCCGTAGCTGTATTGCGCATCCCGGCCCCGCAGGGCCAAGCGCTGCAGGTACCACGCGGTCCCCAGCACCAGGCAGTCGCCGGCATCGTGCAGGGCATCGGTCAGTACGGCGATGCTGTGGGTCCAGAGGCCACCGGCCACCTCCAGCAGGGTAAAGGCCAGATTGATGAAGAAGGCCGTGCCCAGCGCCCGCGCCCCCGCGGCGTTCACATGCCCATGCAGGTGCTCATGGTGGTGATGGCCCGCGTGATCATGAACATGGACGTGCGCCATGTGGCGAAGGTAGTCGCCTCACCCCACGATGACCCGGCCCGTGCGCTTGGCCAGTTTCTTCTTCGTCTCGTTGAGGTGCATGATCTCGTGCATCAGCGCCATCATGGAGAGCTCATCCGCAGTGCGGAGCTTTTCCTGACGTTCCTTCAGCATCCGGTCCACACGGCGCTCCTTCAGGATGTCGATGGCCTCCTCCAGCGCATCGTACAGCTGTTCGCTCTCGCGCTTCACATGGATCTTGTGGCGCTCCTTCCAGTTGGGGCTCAGCACATGCCGTTCGGTGAGCAGGTCGATCGCGATGCGGCGCCAGTGTTCCTGGTCATGACCCACGTACCGGCCGGGGTCCACCGCATGGCCCAGGTTGCGGGTGTGGCGGTAATCCAGGTAGATCTCCCGGAACAGCGCATCGTCGAAGAGGATGTCGTCGTGCGCGAGCAGCTCGAACATCAGTTCGGCCAGGCTCATCTCGTCCTCGGCCGCATTGCCGTTCTCGTCCTGCACCGGCACGCGGACCTGCTCGTGACCGTAAGAGAGCAGCATCCGCAGCAGGTCGCGTTCCTGAGGGGTGGTGCCGAGGTCCTCCACGGTGGGCTGCGGCGCGGCGATCTCCGGGGCGACCAGCTCCTCCGGTACGGCCTGGTCGCCGCCAAGCTTCTTCCGGAACTGCCGCCGCAGCACCTTGTTGGTCTCGCTGATCAGCGCCTGCTCGGGGATCTCCAGCAGCCGGCTGCACTGCTGCAGGTAAAGCGAACGCAGCACCTGGTCGGGCACCAGGGCGATGCTCTCCACGATGTCGTGGATGGCGGCCGCCTTCTTCACCGGGTCGCTGCCCACATCCTGCATCAGCAGCCCGGCCTTGAACACCAGGAAATCCTGCGCGGTGTTCGTCAGGTGGTCCAGCACCTCGCTGCTGCTGTGGCCCTTGGCGAAGCTGTCGGGGTCCTCGCCCTCGGGGAAGGTCACCACCTTCACGTTGAGGCCCTCCTTCAGTACCAGGTCGATGCCGCGCAGGCTGGCCTTCATGCCCGCCGCATCGCCATCGTAGAGGATGCACACCGTGGGCGCATAGCGCTTGATCAGGCGCACCTGGTCCTCGGTGAGGCTTGTGCCGCTGCTGGCCACCACGCTGGTGATGCCCGCCTGATGCAGGCTGATCACATCGGTGTAGCCCTCCACCAGGTAGCAGAGCTGCTGCTCCACGATGGCTTTCTTGGCCAGGTAGATCCCGTAGAGCGACCGGCTCTTGTTGTAGAGCGCGCTCTCGGGGCTGTTGAAGTACTTGGGCAGCTTCTTGTCGCTGCGCAACGTGCGGGCACCAAAGGCGATGGGCTGGCCGCTGAGCCCCTGCACGGGGAAGGTGACGCGTCCGGCGAAGAAGTCCCAGGCCGTGCCATCCTCGCGCCGCTTGATCCAGCCGGCTTTCTCCAGCACCTCGGGGTCGAAGCCGTGGGCCAGCGCCGCGCTCGCGAAGGTGCTTCCCTGCTCCGGTACATAGCCGAGCTGGAAAGCGCGGATGGTGGCATCGGTGAAGCCGCGCTCGTGGAAGTAGGAGAGGCCGATGCGCCGGCCTTCGTCCGTGTTCCAGAGCTGGTCCACGCTCCAGTTCAGCGCCCACTGCTGCACCACGGCGAGGCTCTCTCGCTCGCTCTGCTCCAGCTGTTGTTCGGGCGTGCTCTCCTCCTCCGGCAGCTCGATCTGGTAGCGCTTGGCCAGCCAGCGGATCGCCTCCACGTAGCTGAGGTGCTCGTGTTTCTGGAGGAAGGTGATGGCATCGCCGCTCTCCCCACAACCGAAGCACTTGAAGATGCCGAGGTTGGGGCTGACGTTGAAGCTGGGCGTCTTCTCGTTGTGGAAGGGGCAGAGACCCAGGTAGCGGGGGCCCTTGCGCTTCAGGGCCACGAACTCGCCCACCACCTCCTCCACGCGGACGGCGTCCTTCACCTGTTGGATGGCGTGCGGGGAGATCATGGCGGGCGGAGCGGGACGCGAATTTACCGTGCCCGTACCCCGCTGGGCCGCCTGTTCATGCATTCCGTTCGGGACCTCAGGCCGGGTGCTGTGCGTCAGTGGGTTGGTGCGGTGATCCCACAACGATCCCACAGGCTGTCCACAGCCGGATCAGCGCTGCGCCACCCCGGTGCTGTCGTAGGTCACGCGCTTCACCTCCTTGCCCATGAGGTCGTAGAAGACCCAATCACCCACGGTAAGGCCTTGGTGGTAGGTGCCGGTGTAGTAGGGCATGCCGTTGGCGTGGTATACCTCGGTGGGGCCCTCCTCCTTGCCGTTGAGGTAGGTCACTCGGCTGCGCACGCTGCCATCGGGGAAGTAGGAGGTCCACAGGCCGCTGCGCGCGCCATTGGTCATGTCGCCTTCCATGCGCCCTCCATCCTTGGTGTGGATCATCTGCGGGCCATTGGCCGCTGCGGCCGGGTCGCTGGCCGTGGTGTCCGCAGTGGGCGGGTTTACGGGCGTTCCGGCAGTCGGCGAGGTGCACCCCTGGGCCAGGGCCAGCATCAGGATGAAGCAGGAGCTGCGGAGCATGAGGGTCACGGTCATTTGATGCGTTCCACAGTGAGCTGCACGAGGGCCTCCAGGCTGTCCCGTGCGTCATTCTTCGGAAAGGTGTGCAGTACGGCAAGGGCCTCGTCGCGGTAGGCGTACATGCGCTCCCGGGCGTGGTCGATGCCTCCGGCCCTGGCCACCAGCTGCACCACGCGGGCCACGGCCTTGCTGTCCTCGTTGTTGTTCTTCACGGTGTTCACCATCCACCGGCGGTCGGCAGCGGAAACGTGCTGCAGGGCATGGATCAGCGGCAGGGTGAGCTTCTTCTCCTTGATGTCCAACCCCGTGGGCTTGCCGGTCTCGCCTCCGCTGCCGTAGTCGAAGAGGTCATCCTTGATCTGGAAGGCGATGCCGACCAGTTCCCCGAATTTCCGCATCCGCTCCACCTCGTCCGCGGGCCGCCCGGCCGCACTGGCCCCGCTGGCGCAGCAGGCGGCGATCAGGCTGGCGGTCTTCTGCCGGATGATGGTGAAGTAGACCTCCTCGCTGAAATTGAGGTTGCGGCTCTTCTCCAGTTGGAGCAGCTCGCCTTCGCTCATCTCGCGCACCGCATGGCTCACGATGCGTAGCAGTTCGAACTCGCCCTTGTCGATGGCCAGGAGCAGGCCGCGGCTCAGCAGGTAATCGCCCACCAGCACGGCGATCTTGTTCTTCCACAGGGCGTTGATGCTGAAGAAGCCGCGCCGCAGGGGGCTGCCGTCCACCACATCGTCGTGCACCAGGGTCGCGGTATGCAGCAGTTCGATGAGGCTGGCCGCGGTGAAGGCGCTCTCGTTCACCGGCCCGAAGAGACGGGCGCTGAGCAGCGTGAACATGGGCCGCATCTGCTTGCCCTTGCGCTTCACGATGTAGTGCATGATGCGGTCCAGCAGGGCGGCACGGCTGCGCATGGCCTCGCGGAAATGGGGCTCGAAGGCCTTCATCTCCGCGGCGATGGGCCGCTGGATCTCGTCGATGGACAGCATCGGGGCGCCTAAGTTCGGCACGATCGGCGTTCCGGGAGCGCGGGCACGCAACCGGTGATCGGTTCCTGCGTCCTTGCTGAGGACGTGCCGCTGCCGCCTACCTTCGCTCAACATGCCGATGCCCCGCCCTGTTCACCGCACCTGGACGACCCTGGTCCTGGCCCTTGTGGCCACGGCGGCCCTCGCACAGCCCCAGAAGACCAAGGTGGTGCTGTACAAGGACCGGCTGGCGGCCCAGTTCGACACGGTGGATTGCGTGAAGAACGTGGTCAAGATCAACCCGCTGCTCTTCTTCCGCGGCGAGATCCCCATCTATTACGAGCGCGCACTCACCCCGAGCCTCAGCCTCGAGGTGGGCTTCGGGGTCACCCTGCGGGACTACCTCGCACTGGGCTTCACCGAGGATGCCGATGATTTCGGTGCCGGCACGCAGATCATTCCCAACCCCAGCTTCCATATCGCCGCCCGGTTCTACCTCGTGCACGACCTGGAACCGCAGGGATGGTACCTGCAGCCGGAGTTCGCCCATCTGGTCTACACCAAGGACATCCAGATGAAGGGCGATGATGGCCAGTTCACGGGCGAGGAACTGCGCGATGAGCGCACCTACAACGACCTGCGCCTGCTGGCCGGTTACCAAGTGCTGGGCCTCAGCAGCAACTGGCTCATGGACTTCTACGGTGGGATCGGGTTCCGCTCGCGCAACCGCATCATGGTGAGCGAGACGCTCGACCTGGCCTCGCAGGTCTACGACTACGAGGTCACCGAGGAGACCGACAACGTGCCGATGTTCTACCTCGGGCTCAAGCTCGGCCTCGGCTGGTAGGACCTACTTCATCACACGTTCGCCTTCCTTCAACGCCGGTTCGTTCTTGTTGGCGAGCTGCCCGCAGGCCGCATCGATGTCGCGCCCTCGGCTGCGGCGGATCCGCGCAATGATGCCCTTCTTGTCCAGGTACTGCTGGAAGGCTTCGGCGTCCTGGGCGTCCGTGCGACCGAAACCGCCCTCATCGATGGGGTTGTATTCGATCAGGTTCACCTTGGCGTGCACGTCGCTGGCATACTTCACCAGTTCCTGCGCGTCGGCCAGCGAATCGTTGAAGCCGCGCAACAGGATGTACTCGAAGGTGACCGGCTGGCGTGTGACCCGCGTGTAGTAGCGGAGCGCCTCCTTCAGTTCGCTCAGGGAGTTCTGCTCGTTGATGGGCATGATGCGGTCGCGCTTCGCATCGTTGGCCGCGTGCAGGCTCAGCGCCAGGTTGAACTTGGTGCCATCATCGGCCAGCTTGCGGATCATCTTGGCGATGCCCGCGGTGCTCACCGTGATGCGCTTGGCGCTCATGCCCAGGCCGTCGGGTGCGGTGATGCGCTCGGCGCTGCGCAGGGTGTTGGCGTAGTTGAGCAGCGGCTCGCCCATGCCCATGTACACGATGTTCGTGAGCCCCTGCTGGTAATACTTGTGCGCGAGCTGGTCGATCAGCACCACCTGGTCCACGATCTCGCCGGCGCTGAGGTTGCGGATGCGCTTGAGCTTGCCGGTGGCGCAGAAACTGCACGTGAGGCTGCACCCGATCTGGCTGCTGATGCAGGCCGTGAGCCGGGTGGGGGTGGGGATGAGCACACCTTCCACCACATGGCCGTCATGGGTCTTGAACGCACATTTCACCGTGCCATCCTGGCTGCGCTGTTCCTCGGCCAGCACCAGCGGACGCAGCACGCAACGCTCCGCCAGTTGGGCCCGGAACGTTTTGGGCAGGTCGCTCAGGTCGTCCCAGCTCCGCGCCTTCTTCTTCCACAGCCACTCCCACAGCTGCTTGGCGCGGTAGGGCTTCTCGCCCAGCTCCGCCACCAGGGCCTGCACCTCCTCCAAGGAGAGGTCGCGGATGTCTGTCGTTGTGGACATGGACCGCTAAGGTACGGGGCATGAACGGCCATGACCTCAGTAGCCACATGCCTCCCAGCTACCTCGCTCGATGTAGCAGCCGAAGTCATCATGCACACAGTCATCGTGATCGGTGCGGTATTCAATGATCGGGAACAGTACGAAGGCCTTGGCGGTCGTTAGCGCGCCATAGCCACAGCCGGTCGCGCCGTTCGGCCGGAAGTATTGGTTCACCAGGAACATTCCCTGCAGCGTGTCCGCTTGAGGCACAGCCTTGGTGCCCGCGAAAGAAAGGGCGAAGAACAGGCCTCCCAGGGAAGCGGTGAGGGTGATCGGAAGGGCCAGGAGCAGGCCCAGCAGCGCTGGACCCATGGCGTTGAGCCAGGTGGGGCGGAACCGATCGGAAAGAGCCAGATGGACGAACCATAGGACACTTGCGAAGAACACCACCACATCGGTCCAAAAGCCATAGAGCGAAAGGGGCGTGAACACCACCACCAACTGCCACAGCCCAAGCCCGAGCAGGAACCAGTGGTTACGCAGGAACGCCATCTCACCAGGAACGCATGGGTCCGGAGGGGAAGTCTACCCCCGCGCCCCCAGCACCAGTTCCGCCACCTGCAGGTCGAAGGGCGTGGTCACCTTGATGTTGTGGTCCTCGCCTTCCACCAGGTGCACCTCCACACCGAGGCGTTCCACCAGGGTGGCCTCGTCAGTGAAGGCGGGATCGTAGGGCAGCTCGAAGGCCCGGCGCAGCAGCGGGACCCGGAAGCATTGCGGGGTCTGCACGGCGCGCAGGCGGGTGCGGTCGATGGCCTGGGAGCCTTCCTCCGTGAGCTCGCGCACCGAGGGGGCGATGGGCACTACGGGGATCGCTGCTCCATGCGCTTCGGCGGCGTTGAAGCAGCGGGCGATGAGCGCGGTGCTCACCAGCGGGCGCACGCCGTCGTGCACTGCGACCAGCCCGTCGTGGTCCACGGTCCGCAGGCCCTCCAGGGTGCTGTGGAAGCGCTCGGCGCCCCCGGCCACCAGGGTGTGCGGCACATCGAACGCGTGCTCGGCGCACAGGTCCTCCCAAGTGGTGTGGTGGTCGGCCGGCAGCACCAGCACCAGCGGCATGGCGGCATCGAAGGCGTGGAAGGCCCGCAGGGTGTGGAAGAGCAGCGGCTCACCGTGCAGCAGCAGGAACTGCTTGGGGATGGCCGCGCCCATGCGCTTGCCCGATCCGCCGGCCACGATGATGGTACTGTGATCCATGAGTCTTGCCGCAAAGGAACGCAGAGGCGCTTAAAACAGAGGGCCGCATTCTCAGCGGCCCTCTGCGTCTTTGCGACTCTGCGGTGAAAGATCAAATGATCAGCATCGCATCCCCGTAGGAGAAGAAGCGGTACTTGTCCTTGATGGCCACCTTGTAGGCCTCCCACACGTGCTCGTAGCCCCCGAAGGCGGCCACCTGCATGAGCAAGGTGCTCTCGGGCATGTGGAAGTTGGTCACCATGCTGTCGGCAATGCTGAAGTCGTAGGGCGGGAAGATGAACTTGTTCGTCCACCCGTTCATCGGCTTCATGTGGTTCTCGGTGCTCACGCTGCTCTCGATGGCGCGCATGGTGGTGGTGCCCACGGCACACACACGCTTGCGCGCGTCCTTGGCGCGGTTCACGATGTCGCAGGCCTCCTTGGTGATGATCACCTGCTCGCTGTCCATCTTGTGCTTGGTGAGGTCCTCCACCTCCACCGGGCGGAAGCTGCCGAGGCCCACGTGCAGGGTCACCTCGGAGAAGTGGATGCCCTTCAGCTCCATGCGCTTCATCAGCTCGCGGCTGAAGTGCAGGCCGGCGGTGGGGGCCGCCACGGCGCCTTCCTCCTTGGCGTAGATGGTCTGGTAGCGCTCGGCATCGCTGGGCTCGGTCTCGCGCTTGATGTAGCGTGGCAGCGGGGTCTCGCCCATCTCGGTGATGGTCTGCTTGAACTCCTCGTACGTGCCGTCGAACAGGAAGCGCAGCGTGCGGCCGCGGCTGGTGGTGTTGTCGATCACCTCCGCCACCAGCTCATCGTCCTTGCCGAAGTAGAGCTTGTTGCCGATGCGGATCTTGCGGGCGGGGTCCACGATCACGTCCCACAGCAGGCTGTCGCGGTTCAGTTCGCGCAGCATGAACACCTCGATCTTGGCGCCGGTCTTCTCTTTGTTGCCCCACATGCGGGCGGGGAACACCTTGGTGTTGTTCAGGATGAAGGTGTCGCCCTCATCAAAGTAGTCCAGGATGTTCTTGAACTTCTTGTGCTCGATCTTCCCGTCCTTCCTGTGCAGCACCATCAGCTTGCTGCCATCACGGTCCTTGGTGGGGTATAGGGCGATCTGCTCCTTGGGGAGGTCGAACTTGAATGCGGTAAGTTTCATGGGTGGGGAACGGGGCTTACGGGCCCGGTGGATGGTGAAATGGGGGCCGAAGATAAGTCGATCGTTAAGCGAACGTCAACGCGGCGGAGGACTTGATACAGGAAGGGTTTTCGACGGATCGAGCGCGCCGTTCGTCGGCCTATTTTCAGCCCCTGTCGGGAAGCGGGGCGATCCGTTGGGCCCACACCGCGGGCGGATCGGCATCGGCCACGGTATAGGGACCGATGGCCGTGCGGCGCAGGGCGCTGAGGTGTCCGCCGCAGCCGAGCACCTGGCCCACGTCGTGCGCGAGGGACCGGATGTAGGTGCCCTTGCTCACATGCACCTCGAAGTCCACCTCGGCATCGCGGATGGCGGTCACCTCCAGCCGGGAGATGAGCACCTTCACGGCAGGCATCTCCACCTGGGCACCCTCGCGGGCCAGGAAGTAGCCGCGCTCTCCTTCATGCCGTTTGGCGGAGTAGAGGGGAGGGCGCTGCATCACCTCGCCGGTGAAGCGGCCGAAGGCGGCCCGGATGGTGGCCTCGTCCAAGTGGTCCCAGGGTCCGGCCGGTTCGGGTGTGGTCTCCAGGTCGTAGCTGGGGGTCACGCTGCCGAGGGTTACCGTGCCGGTGTACACCTTCTCCAGCCCCGTGAGGGTGGGCAGCTGCTTGGTGCGCGGCCCGTAGGCCATGATCAGCAAGCCGCTGGCCAGGGGGTCCAGGGTGCCCGCGTGGCCCACCTTGAAGTTCCTGCGCTGCACCACGCTGCGCATGGCCCCGCGGATCTTGTTCACCGCATCGAAGCTGGTCCAGCCCAGGGGCTTGTCCACCAGGATCAGACCGCCCTCCTCAGGGGTGAACACATGGTCCGCCGTGGTGTGCCCCGTTGCCGCCGCCATCACATCATCTGCATGGACACGCCCGCCAGGTGGAGGCCGATGATGAGCCCGCCCACGGCGATGCGGTACCAGCCGAAGGCCCGGAACCCGTGCTGGCTCACGAAGGCCACGAAGGAGCGGATGGCGACGATGGCCACCACGAAGGCCACCACGTTCCCCACCGCGAAGAGCTGAAGGTGCTCACTGGTGATCGTCCCCCCATCCTCCAGGTAGTCGTGGATGCTCTTCACCGTGGCGCCGAACATGGTGGGCACGGCAAGAAAGAAGCTGAACTCGGCCGCGTGCCGCCGGGTGAGCCCCTGCGTCATGCCGCCGATGATGGTGGCCGCCGAGCGCGACACGCCCGGCACCATGGCCAGGCACTGCCAAAGCCCGATCACCGCGGCCTTGCCGTAGGTCATGGGTTGCTGGCCGGTGGCCGTTCCGCCCGGTGCCCACCGGTCAATGAACAGGAACACGATGCCGCCCAGGAAGAGCATTACGCCCACCACCAGCACGTTCTCAAGCAGCAGGTCCACGGTGTCCTTGAAGAGCAGCCCGAAGATCACTGCTGGAATGAAGCCCACGAAGAGCTTGGTGTAGAAGTCGATGCTCTGGAAGAAGCGCTTCCAGTAGAGGGCGATCACGGACACGATGGCCCCGAACTGGATGGCCACGGTGAAGAGCTTCACGAACTCGTCCTGCTGGATCCCCATGATGGTGGACCCGATGATCATGTGCCCCGTGCTGGAAACGGGCAGGTACTCGGTAAGGCCCTCGATGATCGCGAGGACGATGGCCTGGACCAGGGTCATTGCGCGGCGCCGTTGCCCTTGTCGCGCTTCAGGATGGCGAAGGCGATGAACAGGTAGCCGCTGAGGACCACGATGGGCGCCACGGTGATGCGCCGCTTGCTGAAGATCTCCTCGGCATCAAAGGCATTCGGGTCGCCGTTGCCGCCGCCGGCCATCAGCAGGTAGCCCACCACCACCACGGCCAGCCCGATGAGCAGCAGGCGGTAGTTCGTGGTCGTGAACGGCAGGTCGTTGAAGTGGTTCTGCTTGGCCATCAGCTCCAGTGTAGGTCCTCGGAATTCATGCGAAGGTAGCGGCCCACGGCGAACCAGGTGGAGACCACCGAGATGAGCAGGCCCAGCCCCACCACCCCCGCGAAGAGCAGGCCCAGTGTCACCACGTTGGTGAAGGCGAGCAGGTCGGGTACATGGCGCTGCGCCAGTTGCAGCAGCCCCACGAGCAACCCGATGGCCAGCACTCCGCCCAGGAGGCCCTGCCACAGGCTCTGCCCCATGAAGGGCCGTTTGATGAACCATTGCGTGGCGCCCACCAGATGCATGGTGCGGATCAGGAAGCGCTTGCTGTAGATGGCCAGGCGGATGGTGTTGTTGATCAGCGCGATGGCGATCACCAGCAGCAGCGCCGTAAAGCCCAGCACGATGAGGGTGAGCCGCCCCATGTTGGCATCGATGTTCTCCACCACCGCGGCGTTGTAGGCCACCTCGTCCACGCGGCGATCCTGTTTCAGGTGCTCCACGATCCACTTCAGGCTGTCGGGCTGCGCATAGGCGGCGTCCAGGTTCAGTTCCACCGAGGCCAGCAGTGGGTTGCTGCCGAGCACGCCGAGGAAGTCCTCGCCGAGGTCATCCTTCAGCTGTTCAGCCGCTTCCTCTGCGGTGACGTAGCGCGTGGCCTTGGCGAAGGGCTCGGTGTCCAGCTCCTTGCGGAACTGCATGATGTCCACCTCCTTCAGGTCGCGCTTCAGGAAGAGCTCCACCCGCACGTTCTCGCGGAAGTAGCGCTCCAGGGCCTGTGCGTTCAGCACCAGGAAGCCCAGCACACCCAGCATGAACAGCACCAGCGCGATGCCGATCACCGTGCTCACGCTGGCGGTGCGGGTGCGGGCCTTGTAGTGGCGGTCTACTCCCATGGCGGGCAAATGTAGGGGCGGCCAAGGCACGGCCTCTACATTTGCCGGCTGTAGCACCGGACCATGCAGTACGACCATACGAACATCGAGCGGAAGTGGCAGGATGAATGGCGCAAGCGCGGCACCTACCGGGTGACCAACGATCCGTCCAGGCCCAAGTACTACGTGCTCGACATGTTCCCCTATCCCAGCGGTGCCGGCCTGCATGTGGGGCACCCGCTCGGGTACATCGCCAGTGACATCGTGGCGCGCTACAAGCGGCACAGCGGCTTCAATGTGCTGCACCCCATGGGCTACGACAGCTTCGGCCTGCCCGCCGAGCAGTACGCCATCCAGACCGGCCAGCATCCCGCCAAGACCACCGAGATCAACCTGGCGCGTTACCGCGAACAGCTGGACCGCATCGGATTCAGCTTCGATTGGGACCGCGAGGTGCGTACCAGCGATCCGTCCTTCTACAAGTGGACGCAGTGGATCTTCCTGCAGCTCTTCGACAGCTGGTACGACCACGCGCAGCAGAAGGCCCGTCCCATCAGCGAGCTCATCGCTTGTTTCGCCGAGCGGGGCAGCGCCGGCCAGGATACCAGCGTGCTTACCGGCGACATCGAACAGTTCGTAGGCGGCTTCTCCGCGGCGGAATGGAACGCCTTCGACGAGCGCACCAGGCAGATGGTGCTGCAGCATTTCCGGCTGGCCTACCTCAGCGATGCCTGGGTGAACTGGTGCCCCGCGCTGGGCACTGTGCTCGCCAACGATGAGGTGAAGGACGGGGTGAGCGAGCGCGGCGGCCACCCCGTGGAGCGCAAGCGCATGAAGCAGTGGAGCCTGCGCATCACGGCTTACGCCCAGCGCCTGCTCGATGGGCTGGACGGGCTCGACTGGAGCGAGAGCATCAAGGAGGCCCAGCGCAACTGGATCGGCCGCAGCGAAGGTGCCACCGTACGCTTCCCCATCGGCGAGGATTGCATCGAGGTCTTCACCACCCGCCCCGACACGCTCTTCGGCGTCACCTTCATCACCCTGGCCCCGGAGCATGTGCTGGTGAGCAAGTTCACCACGCCCGACCGCAAAGCCGAGGTGGAGGCGTACGTGAACACCGCCAAGAACCGCAGTGAGCGTGAGCGCCAGGCCGAGGTGGACAAGGTGAGCGGTGTGTTCACCGGCAGCTACGCGAAGCATCCCTTTACCGGCGTCGATGTGCCCGTGTGGGTGGGCGATTACGTGCTGGCCGGCTACGGCACCGGTGCCGTGATGGCCGTGCCCGGCGGCGACCAGCGCGACTGGCGCTTCGCGAAGCACTTCGGCCTGCCCATCATCGCGGTCACCGAAGGCGCCGACATCGAGAAAGAGGCCGACGAGCGCAAGGACGCCACCATCTGCAGCGAAGGCTTCCTGAAGGGACTGAAGGTGCCGCAAGCCATCACCCGCGCCATCCAGGAACTGGAGAAGCTGGGTGCCGGCGAGGGCCGCATCAACTTCCGCCTGCGCGATGCCGCCTTCGGGCGCCAGCGCTACTGGGGCGAGCCGATCCCCATCTATTACCAGGACGGCATCCCTTACCCGCTTCCCGAGAGCGAACTGCCCCTGAAGCTCCCCGAGGTGGACAAGTTCCTGCCCACGGAGGATGGCGAACCACCGCTGGCCCGCGCCGCCAACTGGAGCTACAACGGCTTCCCGTTGGAGACCACCACCATGCCCGGCTGGGCCGGCAGCAGCTGGTACTTCCTGCGCTACATGGACCCGCAGAACGAGGGCCGTTTCGCATCGCCCGAGGCGATCAACTACTGGCAGCAGGTGGACCTCTACGTGGGCGGCAGCGAGCACGCCACCGGCCACCTGCTCTACTTCCGCTTCTGGACCAAGTTCCTGCACGACCGCGGCTGGATCACCTTCGAGGAGCCCGCGAAGAAGCTGGTGAACCAGGGGATGATCCAGGGGGTGTCGGCGATTGCGCGGGCCTCAAAAGGCACGTCTTCACTCGGCAACCAACGCTCTGATGGCTGGCAAGTATTCACCAAGGATGGGGAGATTCGTGAAGTTCTGGTGAGCGACGATATGGTCCGATACTTCTTCAGTGCGGACCTTTCCCCTGAGATACTTGATGCATCGCAACAGGGTTCAAGGGACGCGACCTATGACTACAGCTTTGATGTGAACTATTGCAAGGATGGGCGCATCGACTTTGTAGAAATGATGAATCGGGAGACACGTGAAGATGTTCTGAATGGTGCTTTTGTGACTTGGGATGGTGTATGGTACCGAGGGAAGTTGTATCCCTTCTTGAATGCCGCGAAGCCTTCAAGCATTCCTGATCGACCAGACTTCACATTACGAGGTCTTACGGAGTTTTCGGTACGGCCAGAGGTCGAGAAGATGTCCAAGTCGAAGTTCAACGTGGTGAACCCCGACGACATCATCGCCAAGTACGGGGCCGACACGCTGCGGCTGTATGAGATGTTCCTGGGCCCGCTGGAGCAGAGCAAGCCCTGGGATACCAACGGCATCGAGGGCACCTTCCGCTTCCTCCGGAAGTTCTGGAACCTGTTCCATGGTGCAGGTGATGCTTTCGGCGTGACCGACGATGCCCCCACCAAACCCGAACTGAAGGTCCTCCATGCCACCCTGAAAAAGGTGACCGAGGACATCGAGAAGATGAGCTTCAACACCAGCGTGGCGCAGTTCATGATAGCGGTGAACGAGCTCGGTAGCCTGAAGTGCACCAAACGCACGGTGCTGGAACCGCTGGTGATCGCGCTGGCGCCCTTCGCGCCGCACATCGCCGAGGAGCTGTGGGAGAAGCTGGGCCATGCCACCAGCGTCACCACCGCACCCTGGCCGCAGTGGAGCGCCGAGCACCTGGTGGAGGACAGCTTCAGCTACCCCATCAGCTTCAATGGCAAGACCCGCCTGCAGCTGGAGTTCCCCATCGCCCTGGATGCCAAGGAGGTGGAGGCTGCCGTATTGGCGAATCCCGAAGTGCAGGCCAAGCTCGGCGGTCAGGCCCCAAAGAAGGTGATCGTGGTGCCCAAGCGCATCGTGAACATCGTGGTGTAAGGGGTTGCGAGTTAGGGAGTTGCGTGTTGCGTGTTGGGCCGGAGAACCCGCCACCCGCCACTCCGCTACACGCAACAGGCGCGTCGGCCCGCGCTTGGCCTTCCCGCCTTTCGGCACGTACCTTGCGATATGCCCGGCATGGCACGCACGTCCACCTTCCTGCTGGCTGGTCTGAGCCTCTTCACCATGGGCTTTGCGCAGACCGAACGGCCCACCCCGGCGTCCGCTGGCAACCCGGCCCCGGCCGCCCGCGAGGCCCAGCCGCTGCGCACCCTGAAGCACAATGCCTTCAAACCGGGCGAGAAGCTCACCTATGTCGTGCACTACGGCTGGCTCAACGCCGGTGAGGCTGTGGTGGAGCTGAAGGAGAGCCCCCGCGACATCAACGGTCGCAAGGTGCTCCACGCCGTGGGACGCGGTCGCAGCCTGGGTGCCTTCAACACCTTCTACAAGGTGGACGACCTGTACGAGAGCTTCATCGATGCCCAGGGGGTCTTCCCGTGGGTCTTCCTCCGCCGCGTGAGCGAGGGGGGCTACGAGTTCAGCCAGGACTACGCCTACCGCCAGCAGTACCGCGAGGTGGTGACCCAGAAGAAGGTGACCCACCCCGTGCCCGCCAACGTGCAGGACATGCTCAGCGCCTTCTACTACGCCCGCACGCTGGACTTCACCAATGCCAAGGTGGGCGATGTGTTCGTGATCGAGACCTTCCTGGATGATGAACTGTGGCCCCTGCGCATGAAGTACATGGGCAAGGAGACCATCAAGTTGCGGAACGGCAAGTATCGCTGCCTCAAGTTCCAGCCGGTGGTGCAGGAAGGCCGCATCTTCAAGGGCAACGACGACCTCAACGTGTGGGTGACCGATGATGGCAACCGCATCCCGGTGCTGGCCCAGGCCAAGGTGCTCGTGGGTTCCATCAAGATGGAACTGAGCGGCTACGAGGGCCTCGTGCACCCCATCGCCAAGCTGTAGTTCGGCTGTTATCCACGGTCGTTCCGTGGAAACGCTTCGGAGGACCCCGGTGCATACATCGGGGTCCTTCGCTTTCTTGCCGCCCAATGAAACGGTGGGTGAAGTGGGGCGTGGTGGCGATGCCGGTGGCGGCCATCACCTATGTGCTGATCGGGGTGGACGTGCGTCCCCATGTGGAGTACGTGCCCGAGCCGGTGGTGGAGGAGGTGGACAGCACCCTGCTGCCGCCCGATGTGTATGGCATCCCCATGTCGGGCTATGTGCTCCATGAGGGCCAGGTGCAGGCCGGCGCCACCTTCGGCGATCTGCTGGCCCAGCATGGTGTGCCCATGACCACCGTGCACGAGCTGGTGGAGGTGGCCAAGCCGAACTTCGATGTGCGCCGGCTGCGCAGCGGGCACCCCTATGCCTTCATCTTCTCCGCCGACAGTGCGAAGCGCCCCGCCTACTTTGTCTATGAGGCGGACCGGGTGGAGTACGTGGTGTTCGGGCTGGAGGACAGCCTGCATGTGCGTGTGGGCCATCGTCCGGTGACCACCACCGAGCACCGCATCGCCTGCACGGTTACAGGTGCCCTCTACAACGATCTGTCCCGCGCCGGTGCCGACCCTGCGCTCGCGATGCAGCTCGCCGAGGTCTTCGCGTGGACGGTGGACTTCTACCGCATCCAGAAGGACGACGTGTTCTCCGTGGTGTACAGCGAGGAGACGGTGGACGGCAAGCGCCACGGGAACCCGCACATCAAGGCCGCCCGTTACACCAGCGGGGGAAAGGTGAAGGAGGCCTTCCTGTTCGGACAGGGAAAGGAGGCGCAGTACTTTGATGGGGAGGGCCACAGCCAGCGCAAGGCCTTCCTTAAGGCCCCGCTCAAGTTCAGCCGGATCACCTCAGGCTTCAGCAAGCGGCGCCTGCACCCGGTGCAGAAGGTGATGAAGGCCCACCTGGGTACCGATTACGCCGCTCCCTATGGCACGCCGATCCTCGCCGTGGGCGATGGTGTGGTGGAGAAGGCCGGCCGCACCGGGGGCAACGGCAACTTCGTGAAGGTCCGCCACAACGGCACCTACAGCACGCAATACCTGCACATGCGCAAGATCCTGGTGAAGCAGGGGCAGCGCGTGGCACAGGGTGATGTGATCGGCGAGGTGGGCAGCACGGGCCTGGCCACCGGTCCGCATGTGTGCTTTCGCTTCTGGAAGAACGGGGTGCAGGTGGACCACCGGCAGGAGGAGTTCCCTAGTGCCGAGCCCGTGGCCGCGGACCAACGTCCGGCCTTCGAGCGCCTGCGTGATTCGCTGATGGTGCAACTGGACGACGCCGAACTGGCCCTGGCCCAGGGCCGCCTCGTCAATTTCTGATCCCGGCCAGCTCCAGGATCTTCCGATAGGTGTGCGTGCCGCCTGGTGATCGCGCCGTGGCGTTGAGCAGGGCCTTGGCCAGCACGTCATGCGGCATCGGCTTGTAGCGTGCCGGCAACAGCGGGGCGAAGAGCTGGCCCAGCACGATCCCGATCCGCTCGCCGAAACGCTTCTCCTTCCGCGGACCGGTGAGGATGGAGGGATGGAACAGGTGCAGCGCAGGCAGTGCCATCGCCTTCAATTCACGCTCCATCTCGCCCTTCACCCGGTTATAGAAGATGCGCGAGCCGGCATCCGCGCCGATGGCGCTCACCACGCACATCACCGGTACCCCCTGCGCCTTGGCCCACCGCCCCAGACCCACGACCAGGTCCTTGTCCACGTGGATGAACTTCGACTGGTCGCCTCCCACGTTGCGGATGGTGGTGCCCAGGCAGCAGACCAACGCATCGACCCGTTCCTTCCGCAGGCCTTCCAGCAGGTCGGGGTGCGTCCACTCGGTCAGCTTGGGAAGGGAGAGCCCCAGTGGCCGCCGCGCCAGCACGATCACCTTGGTGAAGCGGGCATCTTCCAGCGCGACCCGGAGGGTGGTGCTGCCGATGAGGCCGGTAGCCCCGGCGATCAGGATCGATGACATGGAGGCAAGTTATTCAAGCTTCGTCGGAGAATGTGGTGAGTTCGTCGGATCGTTGGAACCTGGGCCGGGGAGCTCCGTTCACAGGAACCTCTCAACCCGATATCCCCATGGAACCGAAGTACCGCACCCTGCTGCAAGCCGCTGTCCTGATCACCCTGCTGGCCGTGATCGTGTACCACTACGAACCGACCCCGGAGCCGCTGATCACGGCCGAGATGTCGGTACGCTGACCGCTGCGGTCCGCTTGATGAACATGTAGCCACCCTTGGTGGCGCCCCACACCTGCCTGCCGTTGGCATCCCAGCCACGGTCCCAGCTCACCATGCGGTCGGCGCTGAGCACCACCTCGCTGGTGGTGGTGCTGGCGCCTTCGCGGGTGCTGGGGCAGCGCCCCTCCTCCGTGCTGCCCACATAGGTGTTGCCGCGACGGTGCAGGGTGATGTCGCAGCCCTCCAGGGCCACCAGTGAATCAGCGGACAGCATGGCCAGCTTCGCAGGGTCCTTGTAGGCGCCGAAGAAGGATGAGCCGCCCTTGATCGTGAGGATGCGGCTGATGAAGGTGCTGTCGTTCACCTCGCGCAGGTGGTAGACCCGCTGGCGGTAGGGCTTCTCCTTGCTGGCCGCCGTGGCTTGTTCCACGTAGAACCAAGCACCATCGCGGCGCTTGGGCCAGATGCGCACCATCTCCAGTTCGATCTCGAAGTAGCTGCTGTCCGCCTGTGCCTGTGCCGCGCTGGTGTAGGAACCGGCCATGGTGTAGGCCAGTTGCTCCAGGGCGCGGGTGCGTTGAGCGTGCGACCAGCAGGGCAGCACAAGAAGGGAAAGGAGGACGGATCGGCGCATGGCGGTGGGAAGTTAGCCCTCCGCCTCCACCCACATCCCGTGCTCCTTGATCAGCGCGATCAGCTCGTCCACGGCATGCTCGCTGGGTACGTTGCGCTTCACCACTTCCTTCTCGCGGTACAGGGTGATCACGCCCGGACCCGTGCCCACGTAGCCGAAGTCGGCGTCGGCCATCTCGCCGGGGCCGTTCACGATGCAGCCCATGATGCCGATCTTGACACCCTTCAGGTGGCTGGTCCGCGCGCGGATCTTGGCCGTGGTCTCCTGCAGGTCGAAGAGCGTGCGGCCGCAGCTGGGGCAGCTGATGTACTCGGTCTTGCTGGTGCGTGTGCGCGTGGCCTGTAGGATGCCGAAGGCCGTGCGGCACACCAGGTCTTCGCGACCGCCTAGCTCGTCGGCGATGAAGACCCCATCGCCCAGTCCGTCGATCAGCAGCGGACCCATGTCGGTACTGCTGCGCAGGACGAGCGTATCGTTGGGGATCGCGCCGTAGGCCCGCCCGATGACCACCGGCACCGGACATTCCTGTGCGATCAGCTCAAAGAACAGGCGACGTTGCTCGGCCATGCCATGCGCGTTGTGCGTGTCGATGAGCAGCACGGCGGTGGGGTCGGCCTTGAGCGCGGCAATGAAGGAGTGGTCCAGGTCCGACAATGTGGCGTACACCAGGTTGAACTGCGGGTGGCGTTCCGCTCCGCCGAGGTAGTCCTTCTTCGTGAGGAAGGGGTAATGCCGTTCCTTGCTCTTGTTCGTGAGCCAGGTGGCGTGTTCCTGTACGATGCCCAGCGTGCCCGGGATCTCGAAGTTGATGGTGTGCTTGCCGATGAAGGCATAGTCACAGGCCTGGTCGGTGATGTTCCACTTATCCAGCGGCACACTGTAGCGGTAGCCCCAGGCAAAGAGGGTGGCAGGAGTGATCGCCGCGCGGCCGCTGAGGTCGGCCATCACCACGGGCACATGGCGCGCGCCGATGTTGAGCACCTCGCGGCTGTGACGGCGCTGGTGGCTGAAGGGGTCCACAGGCACCTGCGCCACTTCGGGGATCGGTGCGTGGTTGCGTCGGTCGTTGTAGCGGTCAACCAAGGCGCGCGCCACGGGGATCTCGAACTCGGGGTCCTCGGTGAGGCTCACGCGCACGGTGTCGCCGATGCCATCCTCCAGCAGGGCGCCGATCCCTGCCGCGCTCTTGATGCGCCCGTCCTCGCCATCACCGGCCTCGGTGACGCCCAGGTGCAGCGGGTAGTCCCAGCCCTCGGTCATCATGCGATGCACCAGCAGGCGGTAGGCCTGCACCATCACCTGCACGTTGCTGGCCTTCATGCTCAGCACGATCTCGTGGTAGTTCTCGTCGCGGCAGATGCGCAGGAATTCGAAGGCGCTCTCCACCATGCCCTCGGGCGTGTCGCCGTAGCGGTTCAGGATGCGGTCGCTGAGGCTGCCGTGGTTGGTGCCGATGCGCATGGCCGTGCCGTGCTCCTTGCAGATGCGCACCAGTGGGGTGAACCGCTCGCGGATGCGCTCCAGTTCCTCGGCGTATTCGGCATCGCTGTACTCGCGCACATCGAACTTCTTCTTGTCGGCATAGTTGCCGGGGTTCACGCGCACCTTCTCCACGATGCGGGCGGCCACCTCGGCGGCGTTGGGCGTGAAGTGGATATCGGCCACCAAGGGGGCGCTGAAGCCCGCCGCACGGATCTGCTTCTTGATCTCGGCCAGGTTCTCCGCGTCCTTCTTGCTGGGCGCGGTGATGCGCACCAGCTCGCAGCCCGCCTCGATCATGCGGATGCTCTGGGCCACGGTGGCGGCCGTGTCCATGGTATCCGTGGTGGTCATGCTCTGCACCCGGATGGGGTTGTGGCCCCCGATGCCGATGTCGCCGATGCGCACGGCGCGCGTTCTCCACCGTTCGTAGCGGGTGAGGCTGGGACAGTACTGGCTGGGGGCGAGGAGGGTGGAGGACATGTACCGGTGGCCGCTGGGTGTGCCGCAGCGAAGATACCGGGGAACACCCTGGAGGTGCCTTCGGTTCAGTCCTTCAGGGGTGCGGCGGGTCGGTTCGTGCCGTTCTCGTCCACAAAGGTCCATCCGGCGTTCTCCACGACGGCCCTGAGGATCACCAGGAACTCCCCCTTTTGCTCCTCTGCTTTCCGGAACAACCCGCTGGAGGGGATCTTCGCTTGGATGCGCTGTTTGGCTTGGGCGTTCATGCGCGTATGATCGGCAGCGGTGAAGGCATTGAACGTGCCCTCATCCAGGTCGTAGTACTTCACATCGTGCTCCAGTGAGAGGAGCTTGGGCTTTCCCATACCCGTGAAACGGACCGTGCGGGTCGCCTCGTCGAATGCCAGCCCCAAGCCTTCCAGGTCATAGCCCACCGATGCCCGGGCCTTCACCAACAGCATGGCCTGCTTCCGGTTCCACGGCAGGTCCTTCGTCCAATCGAACCAAGCAGCATTGGCATCGCTGAAGGTGATGACCTCGCTGAAGTCACCTTCCACCGTGACCAGCTTCATCACAGGCCGCACCCGTTCCAAGAGCACGGTAGCCTCCACCCGCTCGGTGGTGCTCTCGGGTTTGTAGGCCTCCCGGGTCAGGAAGAACACGAGCAGGCCTGCGGCCAGCAGGATCAACAGGCCTTTGATGCGGTCCATGGAGCGAAGTTCGTCATCCCTGCGTGAGTGGATCGGGTTCCACCACTTCGGACCGCGTGCGACGCCGCTGGAGCCAGCCGTTCACGAAAAGGCAGCCCAGGATCAGTGCGATGCCGAAGTAGGATCCCGGGGTCATCTTCTCCTCGCTTCCCCAGATGAGCAGGGCGATGAGAATGGTATAGACCGGTTCCAGGTTCACGGTGAGCATGACGGTGAAGGGTGAGAGCTGGCGCATGACGGCGATGCCCGCCACGAAGGCGAAGGAGGTGCACACGAAGCCGAGCAGCAGCTGGTAGATGATGTCGCTGGTGGGCAGGTCCCACAGGGGCGGAGGCAGGTCGCCCTTCCAGGCCAGCCACCCGCCGATCACCAGCACCACCGCGGCCATCTCGTAGAAGCCGATGCGGATGGCGTTGTCGCGCAGCACGAGCTTGGCGTTGATGATGTTGAACCAGGCGCTCAGCAGGGCACTGAGGGTGGCCACCGCAATGCCCAAGCGGTGCTCGGTCTCCAGCCCGAAGATCAGGAATAGCGCGGCCATCACCACCAGGCCCAGCACCACCTCATAGGCCCTGATCTTCCGTTTGAACCAGAAGGGTTCCAGCAGTGCCGTGAACACCGTGCTGGTGCTGAGGCAGGCGGCGGCGATGCTGGCGGTGCTGATCTTGATGGCCCCGTAGAAGGTGATCCAGTGGGCGGTGATGATCACACCGGTGAGCAGGTGATGTTTCAGGTCGGGCGTGCGCGGCGAGATGGTGTGGCGCATCCACCACGCGGCCAGGGCCAGGCCCACCATGCCGATCACGGTGCGGGTGTAGACCAGGTGCAGGGTGTCCTGCTGGATGAGCTTGCCGAGAATGCCCGTGAAGCCCCAGATGAAGACCACCAGGTGGAGGAGCAACAGGGCGTTGCGGCGGGCGTGCATGGCGGACGGTGCGGCAAGTTAGGCGTCCGCCGCGCTGCTCAATGGATGGCGTTGAGCTTCTCGCGCAGGCTGTTCACCAGGGTCTCCTGGCGGGTGATGGCCTCCTGCTTGCGGGCCTGGTCCTCCACGTTCTTCTGCACGGCAAGGGTCAGTTCCTCCTCCTTCTTCTTCATGGCGCGCTCGGTCTCCAGGGCTTTGCGCTCGTCATCCTGCGCCCGGGTCTGCTGCTTCAGCAGGTTGTTCAGCTCCTTGGAGGCCTCGTCGCTCGGAGCATCCGCCACCTGCTGGCGCTGGGCATCGATACGCGGGCCGAGCTCATCGCGGCGTTTGCGGGCATCCTCTTGTTCGCTCACGGCCTCGGCGGCGCGCTGGCGGCTCTTCTCGATGCTGCTCTCCGCGCGCTCCTTCTCCCGCTGCAGGTTGGCCAGGTCGGTGCGCAGACGGGCCAGCCCCTTCTCGGCATCGGTGAGTTCCTGCTGGGCCAGCTGTCGGCGTAGCGCGGTGGAATGCTGCTGCACATAGGCCTTGGCGGCATCGTGGATGCGCTGCTCGCTGGCCGGTCCCACCCATCCGGCGGTGGTGAGGATGGCCACATGGGCCGTGAGCAGGGGGCTGTCCTTCCGCTGTTCGGCCTTCACCAATACACGCACCGTGTCCGGACTGATCTGCGGCAGCATCGCGGCGGCGGCGATCACCTCCTTCTTGTTCGAGACATCCTTGCTGATCCGCTTCAGCTCATCACGCCAGTAGCTCTCCACGTATTTCACGTCCGTGCCCTCGAACACGAAGGTGTAGGTGGGATGCACACCACTGCTGAACCGGTGGGACGATACCTCCACCGTGGTCTGGGCCAGGAGGCCTGGCCCGGAGGCCAGCAGGGCAAGGGTCAGCGCAAGGGTCTTCATGGCGCACGATGAACAGCAAGGGCCATGCCGCAAGGGTCAATCCGCGTCGTCATCCACGTGCGAGACACCACCGCTCACCACGAACTTCATCACATCGGCGGCGCGGGCGTCCAGCGGGGTCACGTTGGCGCGGGGCACGATGAAGAGGTTGCCGCTCCAGTTGAACGCGTGGGGCAGGTACACAGCCACTTTGCCGGGGCCCACACCGAGATGTTCCAGTTCGTCCTGAGTGATGAACCCGAGCCGCTCCACATCATAGCCGCTGCCCAGCTTCACCAGCACGGGCCGGTCGAACTTCCGCTTGTTGCCCACAATGGCCTCCACCAGGTCCTTGAGCGCGTCGTAGAGGGTCTTCAGGAAGGGGATACGCTGCAGCAGTTCCTCGCCGAGGTTGGCGATGGGCTGGTAGAGGAAGGTGCTGCCCAGCCAGCCCACCACGGTGATGCCCGCCACCAGGATCAGCAGGCCCAGCCCGGGGATCTCGGTCTTGATGATGCCGTCCAGGAAGGCGAGCGACTGCCAGATGGCCCACAGCATGATGGTGACCGGCACCAACAGCAGCAGGCCCCGGAAGAAGTAGCCCAGAACGTAGTGGCCGATGCGGCGGGGGGTCAGGCTCATGGCGCGGTAAAACTAAGCCCCGCTCAGCGCAGGGAGGCACGCACCTTCAACGGGAGCGAGGCCATCACCAGGGCATGGCTGTGGTCCGCCAGCTCCAGCAGCAGCTTGTCCGGCACGCTGCCATCGGTGAGCACCGTGTTCCAGTGCCGCTTGTTCATGTGGTAGCCCGGGGTGATGCCCGGGTACCGTTCGCGCAGCTCCACGGCCCGCTCCGGATCGCACTTCAGGTTCACGCTCACGAAAAGGTCCACGTCCATCAGGGCGAAGATCTTCCCCCCAACGCGGAAGGCCAGGATGTTCTCGTCAAAAGGCAGGTCCTCGGTGAAACCGGGCAGGCGTGCGCAGTGATCGCGGAACTCCGCCAGGGTCATGGCAGCAGGGCGTAGAGCACCGGCCGGCTCGGAGCGGCGTCGTTCATCAGGTGCGGCAATTGCAGCTCCAGCAGGTACTCGCCGTCGCGCACTGTGGAGGGTGCGAAGAGCAGCTCGGTGATGGTCCGCTCCAGGTCGATGGTGTTGGGATAGTCCCAGAAGGCGTGGTGCGCGGCCAGCACGCCACCGTCCTCCTCGCGGTCCACGCTGGGCAGGTCCAGGAGCAGGTGCTTCACGCCGATGCTGCGGAGCCAGGCACACGCCGTGCTCTGCAGGTAGCAGGGATTGGTACCGCTCCAGTCGCGCCGAGCCCGGTCGTCCGTGTGGGGCAGGGTGCGCAGGACCAGGGCCTCGGGTGGGCGTTCGTTCACCACGTTGCGCAGCTGCTCCAGGGTGATGACGTGGTCCACTTTGGCATCGGGTGCGCGCCGCGTCTCGGGCAGCAGGCTGACCAACTGTGCGGTGAAGAAGTACCGGGAGAGCATTCCGCCCACGGGATGGCCCTCGGGACTGATGTGCCCCACGCTCTCGGTGTGCGTGCCGTGCCCGTGCGGGTTGAAGTGGACGTTGCGGAAGTTCACCGGGGAGCCGGCCTTCACGGCGTAGGTGATGTCGCCATTCCGGACGGGTTCCATGCGCACGGGGTCCACCCACCAGGCACGCAACTGGTCAGGACCGTCGTGCAAGGGCAGCGACAGGTCGATGGGCTTCGACAGGTCCACCCGGAAGGTGCGTCCCTTATGGCTGATCTCGGCGATCATCGTCCGTTACGAACAGGTCCGAAGCGATGCGGTCGGCGAAGTGCCGGCCCGCTTTGCTCAAAACTAAGCGCCCGTCCTTCACCAGCAGGTGACCGCGTTGCATGTGGGCTTCGGCGGCCTTCCGGTTCAGGACCAGGGCGTCCAGTTCAAGCTCCTCGATCCGAACGCCCGCGATGGTACGCAGGCCGGTCAACAAAAGTTCGTTCGTGCGTTGTGCGGGGGTGAGCAGTTCCTCCTCCCAGTAGGGACCTCCCTCCAGCATTGCAGCGATGTAGCGCGCGTTGTTGGCCACGTTCCAGCGGCGACGGCGGCCGTCGAAGGAATGGGCCGAAGGGCCGATGCCGAGGTAGGGCACCCCCTCCCAATAGCTGGTGTTATGGCGGGAGAAGTGGCCGGGCAGCCCGAAGTTGCTGATCTCGTAGTGCACGAGCCCGGCCAGCTCCATGCGTTCCATCAGCCGGTCGAACTGGGCGCTTTGGGCATCGTCGCCGGGCATGTTCACCATGCGCTTGCCCACCTGATGGGCCAGCGCGGTTCGGGGTTCCACGGTGAGGCAGTAGGCGCTCAGGTGCGGCATACCCCGGTCCAGGGCGATGGTGAGCTGTTCGTCCCACTCCGCAAGGGTCATGTCAGGCAGGCCGTAGATCAGGTCGATGGTCCACGAGCGGAAGCCGGCCTTGTCAATGAGGTCGATGCTGCGCAGGGCCTGTTCCGCGTTGTGCGCACGCCCCATCCAAGTGAGCCGGTCCTCGCGGAAGCTCTGCGTCCCCAAGCTCAGCCGGTTGATGCCCATCCCCTTCCATTGGACCAGCCGCTCGGACGTGATATCGTCAGGGTTGGCCTCCAAAGTCACTTCGGCATCCCCCTCCACGCCGAAGAGCTGGCGGGCCTGTTCGAGGAAGGCGTCGATCTCCGCAGGCTCCAGCAGGCTGGGCGTGCCGCCACCGAAGTAGATGGTGCCCAATGGGCCTTCCACTGCGGATGCACGATCCGCCAGTTCGCGATGCATCGCATCGAGCAGGGCAGGGCGCCGGTCCAGCGAGGTGCTGAAGTGGAAGTCGCAGTACGTGCAGGCCTTCCGGCAGAACGGGATATGGAGGTAGAGGCCGGACATGAGAGGTGCAGGGGCAGGGGCGGGGGCAGGGGCAGCTTATCACGAACGCTTGCTACAGTACTTCTCCGGGTGTTCGATCATGTCGCCAAGCATCCGTCCCACTTCTTCGGAGATCTCGCGTATCGGTGCGATATCCGCATCCGTAACATAACTGCAGGCCACGGCGTGTTCCAGCCACACCTGTGTCTCTGTGTTCTCGCCATCTGCATCGGTCATCTTGGAGACGAAGTGAGCGGGGTATCGCTTCTTGCGGTATCCTTCGGCGTATTGAGCTGAGACCGAGCGTGATGAACGCCTCACTTGGTCGGTCAAGGAGAATTTCTCCTCAGCAGGGAAGCGCTTGCTTAGGATGAAGACCATGCGGGCCATCTCAAAGGCCTTCTTGTATACCGTCATGTCCCGGAATCCGCCCATACCTGGTAGTTTCCACGAAGCTAGTTCGCTACCACGGGTGTTCCTGCTCCTGCTCCTGCCCCTGTTCCTGCCCCTGCTTTTGGTGTTCAGATATCTGGAACGGACACGTCGAAGTTCGGGGTTGTAGCCCGCAGCGCTATTCGCTCACCAGCTTCCCGCTCAACACCCCCTGGTTCAAGGTGATGCGGAAGGTGGTCCCCTTGCCCGGCGTGCTCTGCTTCACGAAGATGCGCCCACCGTGGTACTGTTCGATGATACGCCGGCTCAGCGAAAGACCCAGGCCCCAGCCGCGCTTCTTGGTGGTGAAGCCGGGTTGGAACACCGTGGCGTGCTGGGCGGCCGGAATGCCCTTGCCGGTATCGGTCACATCCACATGCACCTCTCCGTCCTCCGGCACCACCTCCAGGGTGATGGACCCTTCGCCCTCCATGGCGTCCACCGCATTGCGGATCAGGTTCTCGATCACCCAACTGAAGAGGGCGCGGTTCAGGGGCACCTGCAGCTCGGTATCAGCCGGGGCCAGTACATCGATGCGCACACGGCCCGGCAGCCGGGGCCGCAGGTAGAGCACGGTGGCGCGCAGGGTGTGATAGAGCTTCTCAGGCTCCAGGCTCGGGGCTGAACCGATCTTGCTGAAGCGCTCGGTGATCACCTGCAGACGGTCCAGGTCCTTGCGCATCTCGGCCAGCGCCTCGGGGTCGGTGCCCTGTTCCTTCAGCAGTTCCATCCAAGCCATGAGCGAGCTGAGCGGCGTGCCCAGCTGGTGCGCGGTCTCCTTGGCCATACCCACCCACACCTGGTTCTGCTCGGCATTGCGGAAGATGCTGAACAGCGCATAGGCCACGAGCAGGAAGAGACCGAGGATGATGAGCTGCACGTAGGGGAAGTAGCGCAGCTGGGTGATCACCAGCGATTCCTCGTAGAAGATGTAGTGCCGGCCCTTGCCCGGTAGCTGGATGGCGATGGGCGGATTGGCCTTCTCCATCTGGGCGATGCGCGCCAGGAGGGCACTGCTGTCGGCGGCCACCTCCGGTTCGATGTTGCTGTGCTCGATCACCCGGAGACGCGTGCTGTCGGTGTAGATCACCGGCACGGCCGCGGTGCTCATCACCGTTTCGCTGATGAACGACCGGATGATCCCGTCCATCACCTCCTGCAGCTCGGTGAAGACCCGCGAATCCTTGTAATGCAGGTATTGCTTCTGGTTGCCGAACACCGCGATCTCGATGGGCGGCCGTAGCGCGGCCATGGCCTTCATCTCCGCATGGAGCAGGGCGGGGTCCTTGGCGATGCGGTCCTCCAGGTTGCGGTGGAACTTCACCTCGCCCTGCGCATCGGTGATGATCACCGGCACCGTGGTGTTGTCGCTCACCACCTTCAGGTAGAAGGAGAGGTCCGCGCTGTTCTCGCTCACCAGCCGCAGCATGGCCTCGGCCCAGAGCTCCACCTTCTTGCGCTCCTCCTCCCGCAGCCGCTCGAAGAGCTTCTCGGTGTAGTTCACCAGTTCCGCGCGGTTCTGCACGGCCTCGGCCCAGAGCCGCACCTTGCGCCGCTCCTCGGCCCGGACGCGTTCCACGATGCGGTTGCTGTACCACAACGAAGCACCCACGATGAGCATGGCCACCGCAGCGAGCACCAGTTTCCAGCGTTGTTTGCGCGAATAGAGGTCCACTTGGGTGTGAAGTTCGCCAATGCGGGCGATGGGGGATCAGTCCTCGATGATGATGATGCGTTCCTGCTCGTCCTTGTCCTGGGTGTCCTTCACCAGCCGGTCCAGCCCTTTCCGGGGCCGCTCCTTGGGCTGCGGTGCGGCGGGCACGCTGTCCTCCTCCCATTGCACCTCGAACCGCGGCGCGGTCACGGGGTCGGTGGTGGTGCGTTCAGGGGAAGTGCCACCTGGCCGGAAGATGTTGAGCTCTTCGCGGAGTATGCTGCGGAGCTCCTCCTTTTCCTGGTCGAACTGCTTTTTGCGGCGCGCGGCGGCCATGGCCCCGTCGTTGGCGAACTGCGGGTCGGTGGCGGTGCCGTACATGTGCAGGAAGATGCGCATGCCGGTGCCGTCGTCGGCGATCGGACCGAATTCATCCTCGCTGGCCTTTCCCATGCGGAAGAGCTCGCTCAGGCGGAAGTTGAGGTGGTGGTCGATGCGGTCGTCGAACCAGTGCGTGCCGCTGAGCTCGATGTCCATGGCCGAGCTCTTCACCTCCATGGCGGGGATGTGCACGGCGCCATTGCGGATCTCGATCTGGTTCTCGAGCCGCTCAAAGCGGATGTCGGCGAGCCGTCGGCGCAGCTCCTGGGTGTTCACGAAGGGGGTGACGAGCTTGTTCTTCTGCAGATGGTCGGCCACGGCGATCAGCGGCGCATGGCCTTTGATGCCTCCGTTCTCCACGGCGATGTCGATCACACACACCAGACGGTCCATGTCCAGGGCCAGCGCGGGTGAGAGCGGGGCCTGGAGCGCCACTTGGGCGCGGGTCCTACCGCTCAGGTGACGGTGTCCGATGAAGTCCTGCCCGAAGTCACGGAACTCGGCGAAGAGCTGCTTCACGTCGATGTCCTGGAAGGTGGCGTGGATGGACAAGGGGTAGCTGCCCGCATCAGGCCCGCCACGGGCATCGAGCTCGAGGTCGCCGAGCACGGCCCCCGAGGCGGTATGCAGGCTTACCGGGGCGATCACCAGACGCTGGTCCACAATACGCAAGGTGCCATTGATGTCCGTGGCGATGAAGTCCTCGAAGACCAGGGTGCCGATCCGGGCCTGCAGGTCCAGTGCGATAAGGCGTGGCAGGGTAAGGCGGTAGTCGCTTCCCCCAGTGCTGCCCTCATCACGCAACAGGGCGGCCAGGTCCATGCGCTCCGAGCGTGCCTTGGCCTCGATGAGCAGCCGTTGGTCATCGAACAGCAGGTAGGGCATCAGGTTCCGCAAGGTGCCGCTCAATTCCAGCGGTTGGTCCATGAGGAGCGCCGTGAGGCCCTGCACGGTGGCATCGTTGCCGTTCAGGGTCAGTTCGGCGTTCAGGCCGGTCACCCGGTGGCGCAGGCCCTTGAGCTTGAGGGTGGCCCCGTGCAGGCTGGCGCTGCCCGCGATGCGCAGGGCGCGCAGGTCCGCGGCCTTGATCGCACCCACGTCCCGGAGCTTGCCGTCCACGTTGGCATCGAGCTTCAGCCGCCCCTCCACCTGTTCCAAGGTGTCCACACCGGCAAAGCGCAGCAGGTCGGCCAGGTCCATATCGGCCTGGATATCGGCCTTCACTGCAGCGTTGGTAAGGCCGTTGCTCTGCCAGTCGGCACGCAGGGAGCCACTGCCTGTGCGGGCCGAAAGCCCCTTCACCAGGATCCGCCGCGGGGTGCCGTCCGGGGTCAGGTCCAGGGCCAGCTCCCCATGGATGTCGCTGAAGGTGGTGCCACTGGTCCGTTCCTTCATTTTCCCCTTGCTCACCTTGGCCCCCACGTGGAGCGAAGGCCCCGCGCCACCGATGGGGCCTGCATAGCGCAGGGCCAGGTCCACATCGCCGTCCATGCCGTAGCGGGTGAAGCGCTTGGCCAGCTCGGTGGGCAGCAGGCCGATGGCATCGCCGAGGTCCACGCCCAGGCCCTTGGTCTTCAGGTCAAGCTCATCGCCCTTGGGGCCGGGCACCAGGTCAAGCGTCACTTCCAAGGGCACGTTGTTGGACAGGAGCTCGCCCTTGGTGATGTGGAAGCCACCGTCCGCACCGCCGAAGGTGAGGGCAACGTTCAACGTGGCCTGGCGGTCCTGCAGCACGGGACGACCCTCCTGTTGCCAGTCGAGCAGGTGCAGGTCACCGGCCAGGGTCATGCGGTTCTCCGCCTCCGTGAAGCGTCCACGGAGCGCCAGTTCATCCGAGGTTGCCGTGATGGCCAGCGCGGACCGTGCATCGCGGTAGCGGACCAGTGCCCCGTCCACGCTCACGCGTTCCAGTTCGATGGATGAGGATGTCGCAGTGGAGTCGCTCTTCCAGATGGTGTAGTTATCGCGACCCTCCGCATCGAGCGACGGGTAGATCCGCACCTCGGTGCCGTGGATGCCTTTCAGCGTATAGCGCCCCTGGAACAGGTCCCACAGGCTGAACTCGAGGAAGAGCTCCTGGGCGTGGAGCAGGGTGTCGGGCTCGGTCCCATCATGCCGCACCTCGCGGGCAAGCACGTCGGTCAACCGGATGCTGGCCTCCGGGAAGCGCGCGATCAGCGTGAGGTCCATGTCGCTCACGGTCACCGGCGCGTTGAGGCGTTCGTTGAGCGCGCCCACCAGCTTCGCCTTGGCCTCGGCATCGTACACGTTGGCCAGCACCACCAAGGTACCGATGGCCAGGGCGAACAGGCCGGCCAGGACCAGGAACACGGTACGGAGGCGACGGAGCATGGCGGAACGCGCAAGGTACCCGGGGCACCCTGCACGCTAACGGCAATTCCCGTGCAGTTCGTTCACAACCCCGTGTTACTGGGGCTCAGCGACGTTTCGTCAGGAAGAGCACCTCCTTCTCGGTGAGGTGGCGCCACTTGCCGCGGGGCAGGTCCTTCTTCGTGAGCCCGGCGAACACCACCCGGTCCAGCTTCACCACCTCGTAGCCCAGCGCCTCGAACATGCGGCGGACAATGCGGTTGCGGCCCATGTGGAGCTTGAGGCCCACCTCCTTCTTGGAGGAGCCTTGCACATAGGTGGCCTCATCGGCCTGCGCTGGTCCATCCTCCAGCTCCAGCCCGGCCACCAATTGTTCCAGGTGGGCCTTGGTCACCGACATGTCGAGCGTTACGTGGTAGATCTTCTCCGCGCCATGGCTGGGGTGGGTGAGCCGCTTGGCCAGGTCGCCGTCGTTGGTCATCAGCAGCACGCCCGTGGTGTTGCGGTCCAGCCGGCCCACGGGGTAGAGGCGTTCAGGGCAGGCGTTCTCCACCAGGGCCATCACGGTGCGGCGGTCCTGCGGGTCGTCCGTGGTGGTGATGAAGTCCTTCGGCTTGTTCAGCAGCACGTAGCGCTTCTGCTCCATGCTGAGGCGCTGGCCGCCGTAGTGCACCTTGTCGCCGGGGCGCACCTTGGTGCCCAGTTCGGTCACCACCTTTCCGTTGATGGTGACCACGCCGGCCTTGATCAGGTCGTCGGCCTCGCGACGGCTGGCCACGCCGGCCTGGGCCAGGTAGCGGTTCAGGCGGATGAGCCCATCGCCTTCGGCGTCGGCCTTGCGACCCCGGCGGCTGTTGGGGTCGGGGCCGCGGCCTGTGGTGCGTTTGGTGGAGGGGTCGCGCTCGCGTTCGGCCCAGGGACGAGGCCCGGCTTTGCGGGTGGGGCGCTGGGACCTCCCTTCGCCCTCCTCGCGGAACGGACGGCGGGTGGCTCCGGCGCGCTCGCCACTGCCGCTCCGTGGTGCACGGCGCTCATCCCGCTCATCCCCGCGGTCGGGACGTGGTCGGGCAGGACGGGAGGAGGTGGGTCGTGCGGATGGACGACGGGGTGCCTGGCCTTCACGGTCATCCCGGAACGGACGGCGGGTGGCTCCGGCGCGTTCGCCACTGCCACTGCGTGGTGCACGGCGTTCATCCCGCTCATCCCCGCGGTCGGGACGTGGTCTGGCAGGACGGGAGGAGGTGGGTCGTGCGGATGGCCGGCGGGGTGCCTGGCCTTCACGGTCATCCCGGAACGGACGGCGCGAGGCTCCGGGGCGTTCGCCGCCGCCTCCGCGGGGACCGCGACGCTCTTCAGGCTCATCGCCGCGATCGCTGCGGGAGCGGTCGGTCCGGTCGGAGGTGGAACGGGGGGCGGGCCGGGAGGACTTGCGGGGCGCGCCGGGGCGGGCAGGGCCCTTGCCGGGGCGGTGCGGGCCGCGGCCGCGGTCAGAACGGTCGGTCATGGAGGGTGGGGTAGAACGCTTCGGGGACGTGGTGAATGTAGGGTTTGCCGCCGGGGTGGAGGATGATACTGATGATATCGAACCGTAGGCCAAGGGTGCAGCCGGTCTCCTGCACATAGGCGTTCGCGGCTTTGATCAGGTGGCCACGCTTGCCCTTCTTCACCGCTTCGGCGGGCTGGCCGTACTGGTCGCTGCTGCGGGTCTTCACCTCCACGATCACCAGTTCCGGACCCTTCCGTGCGATGATGTCCAGCTCGTGCTTGCCGTGTTTCCAGTTCCGTTCAAGCACCTCATAGCCAGCATCTCCCAGAAAGCGGCATGCGAGTTGCTCCCCTTCGGCGCCGGTTCGGTTGTGCTCAGCCATCTGTTGGATCATCAGAACGTAACCCTTTCGGCAAGACTCCGTTCAAGGCCAAAATTGGACAACATTTCGATGATCCCGTCCCGAACGACCACCACCATGAGCGCCATCATCCGATCGATTAGCCTGTTCGCCCTGGCCTTCCTGGCCGGTGCCACGCTCGTTTCCGCCCAACCCTTCGAGGGCGTCATCGAATTCACCAAGACCACCGGACCGGTGGTCACCACCTATCGCTACTACGTGAAGGGTGACCGCATCCGCATCGAGGAGATCAGCGCGCGCGGCGAAGTGCAGGGCATCATGCTGGTGGATACCCGCGACAAGACCGTCACGGCCATCAGCCCCGAGCGCAAGCTGTACATGGACGTGCCCAACATGCGCCTTCCCAAGGAGGTGGAGACCGAGGTGAAGAAGACCGGCGAGATGAAGGACATGGCCGGTTACAAGTGCGAGAAGTGGGTGGTGAAGAGCGTGAAGGAGGACCGTGTGCTCACCTACTGGGTCGCGGCCGATGAGTTCACCTTCTTCGTGCCCCTGCTGGAAACGCTGAACCGCAAGGATGAGCAGGCCGTGTTCTTCCTGGAAGTGAAGGACAACCGCGGCGTGTTCCCCATGCTGGGCGTGGAGCACAAGATGGACGGCGCCGAGGTGAGCCGCCTGGAGGTGACCAAGGTGACCAAGGGTGCGCAGAAGCCCGGCCTGTTCCAGATCCCGGCCGGCTACAACAAATTCGAGCGGAACTAAAGAGGCCGCAGAGGCGCTGAGGCGCAGAGAACGCCTCTTTGGACTGACGTTCCCCCTTCGAAGCTCAGCGTTGCACCGGAAGCGGTGGCGCTGAGCTTCGGCTTTTCAGCCGTTCACGAATGTCACTCCGGGTTCGACCCGGAGTCGCGGGGATCTACACCACACATTGCTCGACTCCGGCTCAGGGCCGGCGTGACAGCGTAGAATGGTTCACGCATCGGCCCGCTGGCCGAACGTCAACGTGGCGCCTTCCGCCGTCACCGTGAGCCGGGCGGGCTGCCCGAACACCAGCGCCCGGTTATCGTTGATGTGGCCGGCCGGGAAACCGAAGCACACGGGGTACCTGGTATCGCCCAAGGCATCGGCGATGATCCGCTCGGCGCTTTTCCCGAAGGGGTCTTCCGGGTTCTTGTCGCGCATATCGCTCATTCCCCCCACGATGAGCCCGGTGAGGTCCTTGAACCAGCCCGCCAGCCGCAGGTTCTGCACCATGCGGTCCACGTGGTACAGCAGCTCGTCCAGGTCCTCGATGAACAGGATCTTGCCGCGCGGGTCGATGTCGTAGGGCGTGCCGCGCAGGGCGTAG
>Ga0315900_10000621_pt1 | contig 60586 bp, 51 predicted proteins | sample LakEriMetagenome_FD_203521 | JGI IMG/M metagenome (GOLD analysis project Ga0315900, IMG submission 203521) | Freshwater fungal communities from buoy surface, Lake Erie, Ohio, United States - Buoy 12 MA114 | ecosystem: Environmental > Aquatic > Freshwater > Lake > Lake biofilm | place: USA: Lake... | reverse complement strand
AACCTTGCCGGAGCGCCCTTCCCTCCAGAGGTAGTGCTGGTGACGGGTGCGGGCGGCCTCCTCCCGGGCTTCGGCGCGCGGGTGCAGGCGCTGGTGGCCGCAGAGCTGGCGCGGCAGGGGATTGCGGTTGTGACCGGGGAGGCGCGGATCGCAGGCGGACGGATCATGGCGGGCGCGGTGTCGCTCGAACCCGCCGATGGCATCATCGCCGCGCTCGGCAGCGCGCCGCCGCCGTGGCTCGCAGCGAGCGGCCTTGCGCTTGATGCTGCGGGCTTTGTCGCGGTCGATGCGCAGCACCGCTCGGTCTCGCACCCGCAGATCTTCGCCGCCGGAGACGTTGCGGTCCGGACCGACCGACCACTGGCCCACTCGGGGGTCCATGCCGTGATGGCCGGGCCGGTGCTCGCCGCCAATCTGCGCGAGGCTCTTGCAGGCCAGCCGCCCCGCGCCAGCTACCGCCCGCGCAGGCACAATCTCTATCTCATCAACACCGGCGATGGCCGCGCGATTGCCAGCTACGGCTCCTTCGCGGCACAAGGGCGCTGGGTGCTGGACTGGAAGCACCGCATCGACAGGCGCTGGATTGCCGGATACGCCGCGCTGGCCGGGTCATGAGGGGTCACACGTGAAGAAGCTCGCAATCCTTGCCGCGCTGGCTGCGCTGATCGCGGCCTATTTCGCCTTCGGGCTGGGGCAATATCTCACGCTGGAGGGGATCAAGGCGCTCGCTGCCGATCTGCGCGCTTTTCAGGCCGAGAATGCGATTGTCGTGATCGCGGGGTTCTTCCTCGCCTATGTCGCGGTGACGGCGGCCTCGCTGCCGGGGGCGGCGATCATGACGCTGGCGGCGGGCGCGCTGTTCGGCGTGGTGGGCGGCACGGTGCTGGTCTCCTTCGCCTCGACCATCGGGGCAACGCTGGCCTTCCTCTCCTCGCGCTATGTCCTTCGCGACAGCATCGAGGCGCGCTTCGGCGAGCGATTGAAGGCGATCAACGCCGGGGTCGAGCGCGACGGGGCCTTTTATCTCTTCACCCTGCGGATGATCCCGGCCTTTCCCTTCTTCGTGGTGAACCTCGTGATGGGCCTCACCCGCATCCGCACCTGGACCTATGTCTGGGTCAGCCAAGTCGGCATGCTGCTGGGCACCATCGTCTATGTGAACGCGGGCACGCAGCTGGCGCGGATCGACAGCCTCAAGGGCATCGCCTCGCCGCAGTTGCTGGGGAGCTTCGTGCTGCTCGGCATCGCGCCGTGGCTGGCCAAGCTGGTGATCGGCGCGCTCCAGCGGCGCAAGGTCTATGCCGGCTTCACCCGCCCCAAGAAGTTCGACCGCAACATGGTGGTGATCGGCGCGGGCGCGGCGGGGCTGGTCTCGGCCTATATCGCCGCCACGGTGAAGGCCAAGGTGACGCTGGTCGAGGCGAAGGAAATGGGCGGCGATTGCCTCAACACCGGCTGCGTGCCGTCGAAGGCGCTGATCAAGAGCGCCAAGGTCGCAAGCCAGATGCGCCATGCGGACAAGTATGGCCTCGTCGCGCAGGAACCGACCGTGCCCTTCAAAGCGGTGATCGCGCGGGTGATGGAGGCGATCAAGGCAATCGAGCCGCATGATTCCGTCGAGCGCTACACCGGCCTCGGGGTCGATGTGGTCAAGGGCTATGCGCGCGTGATCGACCCCTGGACGGTCGAAATCGCGCGCGAGGATGGCGGGACGCAAAGGCTCATCACCCGGAGCATCGTCATCGCCAGCGGCGCCGAGCCGGTCGTCCCGCCGATCCCCGGCATCGAGACCAGCGGCTATCTCACCAGCGAGACCATGTGGGAGGCCTTTGCCGAGATGGACGCAGCGCCTGCGCGCACGCTGGTGCTGGGCGGCGGGCCGATCGGGTGCGAAATCTCGCAGGCGCTTGCGCGGCTGGGATCGCAGGTGACGCAGATCGAAATGGCCGATGCGCTGCTCGGCCGCGAGGACGCGGACGTCTCGGCGCTCGCCAAATCAGTGCTGGAGGCCGACGGGGTGCGCGTCCTCACCGGCCACCGCGCGGTGCGGATCGAGGACAAGGTGCTCGTCGCCGAAAGCGGCGGGCAGGACGTGCGCGTGCCCTATGATGCGCTGATTATCGCCGTGGGCCGCAAGGCGCGGCTGACCGGCTTCGGGCTGGAGGAGCTCGGGGTCGATACCGCCGCCACCATCGTCACCGACGAATTCCTCGCCACCAAATTCCCCAATATCTTCGCGGCCGGAGACGTCGCCGGGCCCTACCAGTTCACCCACACCGCCAGCCATCAGGCGTGGTATGCGAGCGTCAACGCGCTGTTCGGCACATTCCGCAAGTTCAAGGCCGATTACCGCGTGATCCCGGCCGTCACCTTCCTCGATCCCGAATTCGCCCGCGTCGGTTTGAGCGAGCGCGAGGCGGCCGAACAGGGCATCGCGGTGGAAGTGACGCGCTACGACCTCGACGATCTCGACCGCGCGATTGCCGAGAGCGAGACCAGAGGCTTCGTCAAGGTGCTCACCCCCGCAGGCGGCAAGGATAAGGTGCTCGGCGCAACCATCGTCGGGGCGGGTGCGGGCGAACTCATCGCGGAATATGTGCTGGCGATGAAGCACGGCATCGGGCTCAACAAGATCCTCGGCACGATCCACGCCTATCCCACCATGGCCGAGGCCAACAAGTTCGCGGCGGGCAACTGGAAGAAGGCGCACAAGCCGGAAGGCCTGCTCCAATGGGTCGAGCGCTATCACGCATGGCGGCGCGGATGAGCGGCGCGGAACTCTTTGATCAACTGCGCGGGATCATCGGCATCGCGGTGCTGATGGGCCTCGCCTGGGCCTTCAGCGAGTACCGCCGCGGCATGCCCGGCTGGCGCTGGATCGCGGGCGCGCTCGCGCTGCAAGCGGTGCTGGCGGTGCTGATCGTGCGGGTGCCGATCGTGTGGGAGGCGGTCGGCCTCGTCAACACGGCGGTGAGCGCGGTCGAGCAGGCGACGCTCAAGGGCTCGTCCTACATGTTCGGCTATCTCGGCGGAGCGGAGCTGCCCTTTGCCCTCAAGGAGGGCGCGCAGCCGCCGCTGGTGATCGCTTTCCAGATCCTGCCGCTGGTGATCGTCTTTTCGGCGCTTTCGGCGCTGCTGTGGCACTGGGGGGTGCTCCGCTGGCTGGTCAACGGCCTCAGCTTCCTCCTGCGCCGCACGCTCGGCGTGTCCGGCCCGGTCGGGCTGGCGGGAGGGGCGGCGCTGTTCCTCGGCGTGGTCGAGACCCCGCTCGTCACCCGCGCCTATTTCGCCCGCGTCAGCCGCGCAGAACTGTTCCAGCTGATGGTGCTGGCGATGGCGACCATCAGCGGCGCGCTGCTGGTGCTCTATGCCACCACGCTCAAGGCCAGTGTGCCCGATGCGGTGGGCCACATGATCGCCGCCTCGCTGGTCTCGATCCCCGCCGCGCTGCTGATCGCACGCCTGATGGTGCCGGAGCGTGCCGCCGATACCGCGACCGAGGCCGATGCCGAGGAGGATCCGGGCCTCAGCTATGACAGCAGCATCGATGCCATCATCAAGGGCGCGATGGACGGGATGCAGCTGTTCCTTGCGGTGATTGCGGTGATCATCACGATCTTCGCGCTGGTGGCGCTCGCCGACATGATGCTGGCCAGCCTTCCGCTGGTGGAGGGCGCGCCGGTGACGCTCAAGCGCCTGTTTGGTTGGCTCTTCGCGCCGCTAATGTGGCTGCTCGGCGTGCCGTGGCACGAGGCAGGCGCGGCCGGCGGGCTGATGGGCACCAAGGCAATCCTCAACGAATATGTCGCCTATGTCGAACTCGCCGCGCTCCCCGCCGGAACGCTCGGCCCGCGCGCGCTGCTGATCGTCACCTATGCCCTGTGCGGCGTGGCCAATCTTGCCAGCGTCGGCCTGCTGGTCTCGACCATCGGCACCCTCTGCCCCGAACGCCGCGCGGAAGTTGCGGGGCTCGGGATGAAGAGCTGGATCGCGGGCAATCTCACCAGCGCGATGACCGGGGCATGGATCGGGCTGGTGACCTATGCTTGACGCCAAACTCCGCCCCTTGATCGATCCGCCGCTCAATGCGGTGGGCCGCGTGCTGGCGGGGGCGGGGGTTAGCGCCAACGGGCTGACCTTTGCCGGGCTTGCGCTCGGCCTTGCGGCAGCGGGCGCGATTGCGCTGGGCCAGATCGGCTGGGGGCTGGCGCTGATCATCGCCAACCGCCTGCTCGACGGGCTCGACGGGGCGGTGGCGCGGGTACGCGGGCCGACCGACCTTGGCGGCTATTTCGATATCGTCGCGGATTTCGCCTTCTATGTCAGCGTGCCGCTCGGCTTCGGCATCCTCAGCTCTGCCAACACCCTGCCCGCGCTGGTGCTGGTCGCCAGTTTCGTGCTGACCGGCGTGAGCTTCCTCGCCTTCGCCGTGATCGCGGGCAAGCGCGGCGCGACCACCGAGGCGCATGGCCGCAAGAGCTTCTTCTATTCGACCGGCCTTGCAGAAGGGGCCGAGACCATCGCGGTGTTCATCGCCATGTGCCTTATGCCCGAGTGGTTCGGCGCGATCGCCTATGCCTATGCCGCGCTCTGCGTGCTGACCGTGGTCCAGCGCAGCGCCATGGCGCTGGCGGCGTTCCGGGATTAGCGGCTCGCCGCGCCGAGCAACGTCTCGGTGCGTGTGCGCAGGTCGATGATCCGCGCGGTGTTCGCGCCGAGATCGCTGACGCCGACGCGGCTCACCGAGCGGAAGTCGATCTGGGTATCGCCGACGCGGGCGACGACATCATCCTTGAAGCCGAACCAGAAGGTCTCTGCCGTGCCCTCGACCACGCCGGCGGCGTCATCTGCGCGGATATCGGTGAGGCCCATTGCCGCCATCGCCGCCTTCACCGCAGCCACGCCCTCGGCCTTGATCGCGCCGCCCAAGGGCAGCGGGGCGGGACGATCCTTGCGGTCGGTGATGATCTGGGCATGGCTCTTCACCGCCAGTTCGGGCGCAACGCCGCTTTTCTGGAAAAGCGGGATCTGGCCGAGCGGGGTCTGGTAATCATTGAGCGGGTTCGCGCCCGCCGCCTCGCGCGCGGCGAGGGTGGCGGCCGAAAAGGCGGGCGGATTGCCGGTGTCGGTCGCAATGTCGTGGATCGGATTGGCCGCGCCCTTGCTGCCCGCCGAGCCGAACACCGCCATCCCCGCACCCGGCACCAGCAGGCCAAGGATCGCGACCGCCAGCACACCATTGCGGCGCGGCTTGGCCCTGATGCCGAGGATCAGCGAAACCAGCGCGACCAGCGCGGTCAGCCCGAGCAGGATCACCCCGCCGCCCAGCGTCAGCGCGAGCAGCCCGGTCTGCCAGCCCCAGACCCCGATTTTGGTGCCCAGCGCGGCAATCGCGAAATAGAGCGGGAGGAAGGCCAGCAGAGCCAGCACGAGCTTGGTAAGGCGCGGGAGTGTCGTCATGACGGCAATGTTTACCGCCCCCGCCAGCCTTGGCAATCAAACTGTGGCAAGTTTTCGGGAAACCCTTTGCCACTTTTGCGTTTATGGCGTTACGGCAATGGGATGGGCGAGGTTTGCGCAAGCGCCGAAGTCCTGCTTTTCTTGGCCGGGAAACTGGTTTATGGCCCCCCGGGATGCGGGAGGACTTAGTTGTTCAGAGGACAAACGACATGAAGCGTAATTTCCTGATGGGGGCCGCCATGCTGGCTAGCCTCGCTACTCTTTCGGCATGTGGCGGCAAGAAGGAGGAAGAAGCTCCTGCACCTGCGGCTACCGAAGCTGCACCTGCGGCTACCGAAGCGGCCGCGCCTGCGGCTGACGCCGGTGCCAAGGTCGACTACGCCAGCTTCACCACCGACGCCGCCGCTGGCGAGAAGGTGTTCGCGCTCTGCCGTTCGTGCCACGTGCTCGAAGACGGCGTGAACCGCGTCGGCCCCTCGCTCTACAACGTGGTCGGCCGCGCGTCGGGCCAGGTTGCCGGCTTCGCCTACTCGGACGCCAACAAGAACAGCGGCGTGACCTGGGACGAAGCGACCCTGTTCGAATACCTCAAGGATCCGAAGGCTTTCATGCCCGGCACCAAGATGGCCTTCCCGGGCATCAAGGACGATCAGGACCGCGCCAACCTCGTGGCCTATCTCGCCAGCACCAAGAAGTAAGCTTCTTCGCTGACATGAAAAACGGGCGGTGTGGGATGCCACGCCGCCCTTTTTCTTGTCCGCTTCGGACGGGCGCTCAGGCGGCTGTGTCGAGCACCGCGGCGGGGCAGTGCTGCGCGAGGTATTCCTCGTGGCTCGGCAGGCCGGCGACGCTGCGGGTGATGATGGTGCGCAGGTTGGCGAGGAATTCGGCGAGCTGCGCATCGCTGAGCTGATCGGCCATCGGATCATAATCGCCCGGCACGATGCCCTGGCCGAGCATCACCTGCACCCAGCTCGCATCGCGGAACAGATCATCCACGTCGCGGCCCACCCGGCCCGAGGCGGCGAACAGCGCGCGCTTGTGGGTCAGGCTGTCGGGCACATCCATGTTCTTGCAGTAGCGCCAGAACTCCGAATCCTCGCGCGCGGTCTGATGGTAGTGCAGGATCAGGAAATCGCGGATCTGCGCGAATTCGGCGGCGCAGCGGCGGTTATATTCCTCGCGCTCGGCATCGGCATGGGCGGAGCGCGGGAAGAGCTGGATCAGCCGGCTGACATGCGACTGGATGAGGTGGATCGAGGTCGATTCCAGCGGTTCGAGGAAGCCGCTCGACAGGCCGATGGCGGCGCAATTATGCGACCAGAAGGCCTCGCGCCGCCCGGTGGTGAAGCGCAGCGGGCGCGGATCATCCAATGCCTTGGTGTCGAGCCCTGCCAGCAGCGTCTCGGCCGCCGCATCGTCGGAGATGAAGCCGCTCGAATAGACATGGCCGTTTCCGGTGCGGTGCTGGAGCGGGATGCGCCATTGCCACCCGGCGCTCTTGGCGGTGGCGCGGGTATAGGGGACGAGCGTCGGCAGGCGCTCGCTCGGCACGGCCAGCGCGCGGTCACACGGCAGCCATTTCGACCAGTCCTGATAGCCCACGCCCAGCTCCTGCCCGAGCAGGAGCGCGCGAAAGCCGGTGCAGTCGATGAAGAAATCGCCCGCGATCGCCTGCCCGTCCTGCATTGTGATCGAACGGATATCGCCGCTCTCCCCGTCACGCTGGACGCTGGCGACGATCCCCTCGCGGCGCTTGACCCCGGCGCCCTCGGCATAGTCGCGCAGGAACAGTGCATAGCGGCTGGCATCGAAGTGATAGGCATAGGCGAGCCCCGTCATCGCCGTATTGCCGACCCGCTCGAGCTTGCCGAAGCGCGCCTGATCGGCGGCCATCTGGTGCAGCGACCAGTTCCACAGCCCCTTGGGATCGGGCGCCTGTCCGGCGCTGCGCCGCCAGTAGTGGTGGAACGCCACATTGCCGAGCGGCAGGCCGGTATCGCCGAAGGTGTGGAGATAGCGGCTGCCGATGCTCCCCCAGTCGACGAATTCGATCCCCAGCTTGAAGGTGCCCGAGGTGGCCCGCAGGAAGGCGTTCTCGTCGAGCCCGAGGATCGCGTTCAAGCGGATGATCTGCGGGATCGTCGCCTCGCCCACCCCGACGATGCCGATCGCCTCGCTTTCGACCAGCGTGATGTCGAGCTTCTGCCCCAGCAGCCGCGCAAAGGCCGCCGCGGTGATCCAGCCCGCGGTTCCGCCGCCGACGATCACGAGTTTCTGCACCGATCCCTCAGTCATCCCCGGTCCCGTTTCGTGTCTAGTCCGCTGCCGGGCGGAAGAAGGCGTTGATCGTCAAGCGCCCCTCCCGCGGATCGGCGCTGAGCGGCGCATTATTGTCGATCACCCCGCTATGCAGGATGTTGCCGCGATAGAACACGGCGCTGTTGAAGTGGCCGGGCACCACATGGGTGCGCTCGAAATGCGGGGCGCCGTCACCGGTATAGGCGGCAGGCGGCAGGCCGGTCCTGCCGACATCGGCCTGCAAGGCGGCGGCATAGCGCGGGTAATCCTCGGCAGTGAGCGCCTCCAGCCCGGTCGAGCGGTGGCGGAAGAAGGCCGTCCCTCCGTGCCCTGTCCGGTGCAGGTAGAGCATCATCGCGATCTGGCGCGGATCGGTGCCGTCGACATGAGGCAGGCGCTGGATCGGCGCGAGCGCGGCGGGCGGCGTGGTGACGAGCGAGAACCACGCCTGCATCTCCCAGCGCACCCCGCCGCCATCGAACCACTGGTCGAGCAGCGGCGCCAGCTGCGCGAGCCAGCCGGCACAGACCGCCGGATCGAGCGGCGCACGCAGGCCGGGATATTGCGGCGTGATTCTTGCAAAATTTTGCAAAACGGCTTGGTTGATGGCGTGCTCAGGCGCGGCGAGCAGGCTGTCGATTGTGACAAGACTATGATTTTGCGCTGAAAAGCTGGAAATCCGCGCCTGATGCGGTGTGATGGCCCATCCCGCATGGGCGGCATTCGCGCTGGAAACGGGGGTTGTGGCCATGGACGCGAGCCTAACAAAAGCCTCGCCAGCGGCCAAGGCGTAACCACATATCTCTGAAAAACAACGGAATATGCAGCAATTCTTGGCCCGGGCGAGGTCGCGTGGCCGGGCGAGAGATCATCTTTCGGCCTGCTTGCACAAGGCGCGGCGCGAGACTGTGACAATCGGGCAACAAATTGGCCGATCTTTGCTGCTGGAGCCGGATTTCCGCCGCGAAAACGGGAATTAACCAACAGAAAATACGAAAGAATGAAGATTGCTGGCGGCTTTGCACAGCGATGCGCGATTGGCGATTTACCTCTGCTGCGGACTGCGCTATGAAAAAACCTGCAAAAGCGCACGCATGATGCGCCTGGCGGAGGGGAGTTTCGATGAAAACCAACGGGATCAATGTAAGCGCGCGCCTGCTGTGCGGTGCCGCGACTGTTCTGGCGCTCGCCGCCACGGGGGCTCCGGCCTTCGCGCAGGACGCCGACGAGAAGGAAGCGGCCGCTGTCGAAGGGCAGGGTGAGGAAAACGCGATTGTCGTCACCGGCATCCGCTCCTCGATCCAGACCTCGCTCGATACCAAGCGCAACGCCACCTCGATCGTCGAAGTGATCGCGGCCGAAGATATCGGCCTCCTGCCTGACCAGTCGATCGCCGACTCGCTTGCGCGCCTCCCCGGCGTCACCGCCCAGCGCGTGCGCGGCCGCTCGCAGCAGGTCTCGATCCGCGGCCTCGGCCCGGACTTCAGCCTCGCGCTGCTCAACGGCCGCGAAGTCGTTTCGGCCGGTAACAACCGCGGCATCGAATTCGACCAGTTCCCCTCGGAACTCGTGGCTTCGGGTGTGGTCTACAAGACCGGCGACGCGCGCCTTGCCGCCATCGGCATCGCCGGTGCGGTGGACCTTCGCACCATCCGCCCGCTCGATTCGAACAAGCGCCAGATCACCGTCTCGGCGACCTACAACATCAACGACAACGGCAAGCTCAACCCCGACTTCGCCGATGACGGTTACCGCTTCTTCGGCTCCTATATCGACCAGAACGCCGATGGCACCATCGGCTGGTCGCTGGGCGCGACGATCCAGTCGATCCCGACCCAGTACATCTCGCGCGAGCTGAAGACCAACCAGGGTCAGGTCGCGCGCACCGCGGGCGGTCTGATCTATCCCTCGGACAACCCGCGCCAGGGCGTGGTCAGCCGCAACTTCGAGCGTACCTCGGTCGCCGGTAGCCTCCAGTTCGAGCCGACCGACAAGATCTCGCTGACGCTCGACGGTTTCTACACCAACACCAAGGACAGCGGCATCTTCCGCGGCACCGAAACCCCGATCGCTTCGTGGAGCGGCGCGAGCTTCCAGGGTGCCACCGGTGCCGGTCCCTTCGCCGATACCGCCACCTACAGCGCGGTGGTGCCGATCCTGCGCACCGACACGCAGGGCGCGGATTCGGACATCTATGCGCTCGGCGCCAACTTCGAATGGCAGGCGACCGACAACCTCGGCTTCCTGTTCGACTACGGCTATTCGAACCTCGATCGTAACGACATCAACTACGAATCCTACGCCGGCACCGGCCGTGCCCGTTCGGGTGCGCAGGATCGTCTGACCTTCACCTTCCCGGACAGCGGTGCCTACTCGATCGCCAGCCAGCTCGATTACACCAACCCGGCCAACGTGCTGCTTACCGATCCGGGCGGCTGGGGCCAGGTCGGCTTCATCAAGCAGCCGATCATCCAGGACGAACTGCACCAGCTGCGCGCCGAAGCCAGCTGGGACTTCGACGGCGGTCTGATCGACAATATCACCGTCGGCTGGCTCTATACCGACCGCGAGAAGAACTTCGATTCGAACGAGGGCTTCCTGCGTCCGACCGCTGCCTTCGGCAACGGCCTGCGCGTGCCGACTTCGGCGATCGTGGGTTCGACCAACACCGGCAGCCTGGGCATGGACATCCTTGCCTATGATCCCTCGCGCTTCCTGACCGATGGGACCTATCTGGTCGAGAAGGCCACCTTCGACACCGAGTGGGTGGTGGGCGAGAAGATCCATAACTTCTACATCCAGGCCAATATCGACGGCGATCTCGGCTCGGTGCCGGTGCGCGGCAATATCGGTCTGCGCTATGCGGATACCGACCAGCAGTCGACCGGCACCATCGCCGGCGGCCGCCTCAACACCGTGGGCGCGAGCTACGACAACTGGCTGCCGAGCCTCAACCTCAGCTTCGAGGTGATGCCGGACCTGTTCATCCGCGTGGCTGCGGCCAAGACCGTGACCCGCGCGCGGCTTGACCAGATGACGGCGAACCAGAACATCGGCTTCAACCCGCTGAGCTGTGTCGACAACAATAATGACCAGCGCCCGGATCAGGTGATCGCCTACAACCCGCCCGCGCTGGTCTGCTTCAACTTGGGCGGCGGCAACCCGCAGCTCCAGCCCTACAGGTCGACCTCCTACGACATCTCGATCGAGAAGTACTTCTCGCCGGGCTCGGCGATCATCGTCGCCGCGTTCCACAAGGATCTGTCGGACTGGGTGCTCGACTTCAGCGAGCTGGCCGATCTGACCCAGTCGATCAACAATGCCGGCTTCGGGGCGATCCTCGGCAACAGGCCGGACGTGGCGATCGGCCGCTTCAGCGGTCCGGTGAACTTCGCGGACGGCAAGATCACCGGTGTCGAAGGCACGGTGCGGGTGAACTTCGGTGATCTCACCGACGCGCTCGACGGGTTCGGCGGCTTCTACAGCATCACCTATTCCGATGCCGAAGTGCAGAACCAGAACTTCAACCCGATCGCGATCCCGGGCTATTCGGACATCACCTGGTCGGGTGACATCTTCTACGAAAAGCACGGCTTCCGCGCCAAGCTGGCCGCGCGTCACCGTTCGGGCTTCCTGTCGGAAGTGCAGAACTTCGCCGGTCAGCTCCAGGGTGCCGACGCGCAGCCGGAAACGATCCTCGACGCGCAGATCGGTTACACCTTCGAGAAGGCCGACGGCTTCCTCAACGGGGTGCAGATCCTGGCCGAAGTGTTCAACCTGACCAACGAACCCTTCGTCACCCAGAACGATCTGTTCAATCCGGCAGGTGCGGTGATCGGGGCCTTCCCGAGCCGTCACGAAACCTACGGCCGGACCTTCAACTTCACGGTCCGCAAGACCTTCTGATAACGACGCCCTCGGGTCGTTCCAGGGTTTCAGGAAAGGGCTCGCCAGCGATAGCGGGCCCTTTTTCCATGGGGTCGGGACGGGGCGGAGGCTGCAAAAATGGCCGGAATCTAGACCCCCTCTAGACCCCCCTTAGACCCGCCTTAGGGTCAAAAAGGCGGGGCAATGGGCGATGTTTCACGTGAAACATTCGGGCCTTTGCGGGGCCTTTTCCGGCGGTTTTCGGGGTTTCAGGCCGCAATCGGCGGCGCGGGGCAGTGTCTTGCGATGAATTCGCCATGCGACGGCATGGCAGCCACGGCTTCCGCCATCGCGGTGCGGATCTGCGCCATGCGCTCGGCCACCGGCACGTCCTCGCGCATCCGCGCCAGCGCCGGCGCCCGCTCAGGCACGATGCCCTGCCCGAGATAGACCGCGATCCAGCTGGGATTGGCGAACAGCTCCTGGCTCTCGGCCACCAGCATGCCGTGGGCGGTGAAATGGTCGATCTTGTATTGCAGGCTGTCGGGAATCGGCATCGCCGCGCAGTAGCGCCAGAGCTCGGAATCGTCCCTCTCGCAGGCCTTGTAATGGAGGATCAGGAAGTCCCGGATCAGCTCGTATTCCCTTGAAGTCTGGGCATTATACTCGCGCGCCAGCAGGGGCGACATCGAGGCGTCGGGTAGCAGCGCGATAAGCCGCAGGATGCCGTACTGGATGAGGTGCAGGCTGGTCGATTCGAGCGGCTCCATGAAGCCCGCCGACAGGCCGATGGCGACGCAGTTCTTCTCCCAGAATTTGCGCCGCTTGCCGGTGACAAAGCGCAAGGGGCGCGGGTCGGCGAGCGCCTTGCCGTCGAGGTTCGCCAGCAGCACATCGGCCGCCTCGTCCTCGGAAATAAACTGGCTGCAATGGACATAGCCATTGCCGGTGCGGTGCTGGAGCGGGATGCGCCACTGCCACCCGGCCTCGCGCGCGGTGGAGCGGGTGAAGGGGGTGAATTCACCCCGCTCGCAGGGCACCGCCACGGCGCGGTCGCAGGGTAGCCAGTGCTGCCAATTGTCGTAACCGGCGTGCAGCGCTTCCTCGATCAGAAGCCCGCGGAAACCGCTGCAATCAATGAAGAATTCGCCTTCGATCCGGGTGCCGCTGTCGAGCGTGACGCCGGTGATGAAGCCATCCTCGCCGCGCAGCGCAACGTCCACCACCTTGCCCTCGACCCGGCTCACACCCCGTGCCTCGGCGAACCGGCGCAGGAAGGCGGCATAGAGCCCGGCATCGAAATGATAGGCATAGTCGAAGGTCGACTGGATCATCCGCCGGTCGGGCGAGGGGTGGGCGAACTTGCCCGCCTTGGCCATGGCCCAGCACATCGAGAAATCGTCGATCGGCCCGTCCATCCGCCCGGCGAGATATTCGCCCATCCAGTGGTGATAGAAGGGCACGGAATCGAATTCGGCCCCATATTGCCCGAAGGGGTGGAAGTAGCGGTGACCGAGCTTGCCCCAGTTCACGAACTCGATGCCGAGCTTGAAGGAGCCTTGCGTCTCGCGCACGAAGGTCGCCTCGTCGATCCCGAGGCGGGCGTTGAAATGGCGGATCGGCGGGATCGTCGCCTCGCCCACGCCGACCGTTCCGATCGCTTCGGATTCGATCAGCGTGATCGCGCAGGATGTGCCCACCGCATCGGCAAGGGCGGCCGCCGTCATCCAGCCCGCGCTGCCGCCACCGACGATGACGATGCTCTTCAACGGGGCGGGGGCTGCGCTCATCCCCCGCAGCTTTCCCTGATGAGGAGGCTGGTTTCCAGCCGCTCGGAAATCGCCGGGCCATCGCCGCGGTCGATCAGCTTGGAGACCAGCATCCGGCCCGCCAGATTGGCGTCCTGATCGATCGTCGTCAGCTGCGGGGTGACGAGGCGCGCGGCGGGGATATTGTCATAGCCCACCACCGAGACATCGGCGGGCACGTTGATGCCGGAGCGGGTCAGGGCCCGGATAGCGCCGATCGCGATGAGATCGGATGCGGCAAAGATCGCGTCGAATTTCAGCCCCTTGGCAATCGCGCTGCGGGTCGCGGCTTCGGCGGAATGGACTTCGAAATGAGCCGGGACGACCAGGCTGTCGTCAACCGTGATCCCCGCCTGGGCGAGCGCCTGGCGATAGCCCCGGCAGCGCTGCTCGGCTTCGGGCGCTTCGGTATCGCCGAGGAACAGGATGCGTTTGCGCCCCAGACGCACGAGGTGCGAGGTCGCCCGCCGGCCGCCTGCGACGTTGTCCGATCCGATCGCGCAGTATTGCGCGTCCGGGAATTCTGCGCCCCACACCACAAAGCGGTTGTCGCGCGCGGCGAGGGCGTTGAAGGCGTGGTGCAGCGAGGACTGGCCGATGAAGATCACGCCGGTCGCGCGGCTGGTGCTCATCGCATAGTCGAGATCGGCATCGGCGCGCGGGGTGAGGTGGCTGATGATGAGATCGGCATTGCGATCGCGTGCCGCCTCGGCAATCCCGGCCAGCAGTTCGAGGAAGAAGGGGTCCGCTACCCGGCTCTCGCGCGCCTGCGGGGCAGGGACGACCACCGCGATGGTCGCATCCGCGCCGCTCGGCCCGGCCGGCATCGAGGCGCGGAATTCATAATCATGCGCGCGGGCGATCTGCCAGATCTGCTGCTTGGTCCGCCGCTTGACCGAGGGGCTGTCGTTCAGGGCGCGGCTGACAGTCGAGACCGAGACCCCGGCTTCGCGGGCAATATCCTCAAGCGTGGCGCTGCGCCGCGTGGCAGGCCGGGTCGGGCTCATTAGTCGCTAGTCTCCACCGCGTTCGTTGCCCAGTATCCCGAACCGGGCGCGAGCACCATGGGCGCTTTGCCGGTGATCCCCACCGCATTCTCGCTGGCCAGCACCTGCGCCTCGACGAAAGCGGGCGGCGGCACCCATTCGAGCATCTCGTCGCCAAGGTTGAAGGCGCACAGCACCGCGCTTGTCCCAAGGTGGCGGATGAAGGCGAGCACATCCTCGGGCGTATCGAGCAGGGTGATGTCGCCCGCCGCCAGCGCCGGATGCCGGCGCCGCATGGCGAGCAGATCGCGGGTATATTGCAGGGTCGATTGCGGGAGCCCGGCCTGCTGGTCGACGGCCAGCTCGGCATGGGCCGGATCGCCCTTCAGCCAGGTGCGGTTGGCGCTCGAAAAGCCCGCCTGCGGGGCGCTCGCCTGCCACGGCATCGGGGTGCGCGCGCCATCGCGGCCCAGCGTGTGCGGCCAGTTGGTGATCGCCTCGGGATCCTGCAGATCCTCGAAGGCGACATAGCCCTGCGGCAGGCCGAGCTCCTCGCCCTGATAGATGATCGGATTGCCGCGCAGCGCCAGCAGCACCAGCATGTTGAGACGCGCCGCGCGCGGCTGATCGCCGTCGCGGGTCCAGCGGGTTACCGCACGCGGGGCATCGTGGTTCGAGAAAGCCCAGGACGGCCAGCCTTCGCCCGGCTCCCCGCTCCACTGTGACAGGCTCGCGCGCACCAGCGGCGCGGTCAGCAGCGGGGCGTAGAGGAAGTCGAAATTATAGGCGGAATCGAGCCGCTTGCCGTCGGCGGTGAAGGCCTTCATCTCGGCCAGCGGCTCCGGCCCGCCGACTTCGGCGACGGTGAAGCGGCCCGGAAATTCGTCGATCGTCTGGCGGATCCGCTCGAGGAAGGCGACAATATCGGGGTGCGACTGGTTGTAGCGCTTGTGCTGCATGTCGAAGGGGCGGGTCACCAGCTCCATCGGCAGGCCCGAGGGCGGATTGTCGCGCATGTCGGGATCATGCATCGCGAAGTTGAGCGCATCGAGGCGGAAGCCGTCGACCCCGCGGCTCAGCCAGAAGCGCGCCACATCGAGCAGCGCGTCCTGTACGTCGCGGTTATGGATGTTCAGGTCAGGCTGGCTGGTGAGGAAATTGTGCAGGTAATACTGCTTGCGCGGCCCGTCCCACTGCCATGCCGATCCGCCGAACACCGATTGCCAGTTCGACGGGGGCGAGCCGTCGGGCTTGGGATCGGACCAGACATACCAGTCGGCCTTGGGATTGGTGCGGTCCTGCCGGCTTTCCTGAAACCAGGCGTGCTCGTCCGAGGTGTGCGAATAGACCTGATCGATGATCACCTTCAGGCCCAGCGCATGGGCGCGCTCGATGATCCGGTCGAAATCGGCGAAGGTGCCGAAAGAGGGATCGATCCCGCAGTAATCGGCCACATCATAGCCGAAATCCTTCATCGGCGAGGTGAAGAAAGGCGAGATCCAGATCCCGTCCACGCCGAGGTCGGCGATGTAGTCGAGCCCCTCGGCAATGCCGGCAAGATCGCCGATCCCGTCGCCATTGGTGTCGCGGAAGGAGCGCGGATAGATCTGATAGATGACCGCGCCGCGCCACCATGCGAGCTCGCCGGTGAGCGAAGGTGCCGCCGCATCCATAACCGAAGCCATTACTTGTCAGTCTCCAGAATGCAGGCGGCATAGCCGAACGGGGGAAGGGTGATGGCAATCGTTCCGGGCGCGGCGAGCGCGGCCGGACAGGTGCCCAGCAGCGGCGCCACGCGGCTCGCCCGGTAGCTTACCTCGACTTTTCGCGAAAGGGCCGAAGCGGAGGTGTTGAAGGCCAGCAATACGCGCTGTCCCGTCGCGGGATCATGGCGCTCGACCGCCAGCAGGCCCGGCCCAGCCTCGTCGAAGGCGCGCACCCTGGTCAGCCCCCGCCGCAGCGCAGGACTGATGCTTCGCGCCCGCGCCAGTTCGGCGATCTGGCGATAGAGCGGGTGGGCGGTATCGAAGTTGCTCTGCGCGGTGGTGGCGTCCGATCCGATCAGGTTGTTGTCGTTGTAGGCCGCGACCCGGCTCGGGAACATGTCCTCGCGCGCGAGCTGGTCATTGCCGTCGGAGATGAAGCCCTGCTCGTCCCCGTAATAGACCGTCGGCACGCCGCGCAGGCCGAACATCAGCGCATGGCCGAGCTTGACGCGGGCGAGCAGGGTCGCCTCGTCGTCCGAACCGCTCATCTGGCGCAGATACATCGAAAAGCGCCCGAAATCGTGATTGCCGAGGAAGGTCGGCAGGCCCAGCGCGGTCTTGGCGCCGCCGGGATAGATCGCATCCTGCGCAAGGAATTCGGCCATCAGACGCGGGCCGGCCTTGCCGCTGGCCACCAGCTGGGCGGCCTTGGCAAAGCCCATGTCGAGCGCATAGGGGAGCCCGCTTTCGGCCATCACCTGCGCGGCGATGGTGGCGGAGGGCTCCTCGTATGCGATTTCGCCGAAGATGTGGAAGTGCTTGATCCCCTTCGCCTCGGCGCGCTTCATGATCGCGGGGACGAAGGCTTGCCAGAACTCCGGATTCACATGCTTGGCCGTGTCGATGCGATAGCCGTCGATGCCGTAATCATCGATCCACTGACCGAAGATCTCGATCATCCCGGCAACCACGCGCGGGTGCTCGGTGGCGAGATCGTCGAGCCCCGCGAAATCACCATAGACCGAGCTTTCGCCCACCCAGTGCGAGTTGCCGCGGTTGTGATAGAGCGTCACGTCGTTGAGCCACGCGGGCACCTTCACCTGCCGCTCGGCCTCGGCCACGACCGGGGTATAGGCGAAGGCGGGATCGGTGAGCTTTGCCCAATTGGCGGGATCGGGGTTCTCGTCCCCTTCAAAGCCCTGATTGATCGGCTTTCCGTTCGGGCCACCGGCGCGCGAGTAGGGGTAATCGCCCTTGGAGCGATAGGCGTAACCGGTCTTCTCGCCTTCCTTGTAGCCGATCACGTCGGCGGTGTGATTGATGATGATGTCCATATAGACCTTCATCCCGCGCGCATGGGCGGCATCGACGAAGGCCTTGAACTCGGCATTGGTGCCGAAATGCGGATCGACGCTGGTGAAATCGGTCACCCAGTAGCCGTGATAGCCCGCGCTTTCCTGTCCCGGCATGCCCTGCACCGGCTTGTTCTTGAAGATCGGCGCGAACCAGATCGCGGTCACGCCCATGCCCTGGATATAGTCGAGCTTTGCGGTCAGGCCCTTGAGGTCGCCGCCGTGGTAGAAGCCCTTGTGGGTCGGATCGAAGCCGTGATCGAAAGGTCCGCCCTTCAGCCCGCCACGGTCGTTCTTCGGATCGCCGTTCTCGAAGCGATCGGGCAGGACGAAGTAGATGATCTCGTCTTCGAGCTGCCGTTCGGCGATCGGCGCGGCGACAGGAGCGGCAGGCGGATTCTCGGCCGCGACCGGTCCTCCCGCCAAGGCGGTGCCCGCGCATAGCGCAGCCACAAGACCCACGAAGATTCGCGTCATGACCCAACTCCCTCCGGCCCCGTTTCTGACACCATGGGAAAAATTTTGCAAATCTTTGTAGAGACCTTGGTGGCAGCGGCCCTTATTCATCAATAAACTGAAAAGACAAACAAATCGGCGACTTCCTTGGCGGAAGGTGTAAATTTTCGGGAGAAATCCTGAAAGTTTCTTGCAAATTTTTGCAAGGAGGCCAGACTGCCTGACGGAGCCGCGGGCAAGCCAGCCGGACACAAGATCCGCGCCATGCTACAGTCCCGCGGGAGCCGCGTCACCCCGTCAGGCGGGGCGCGGGGGAGAGGACAGAACGATCATGACGCAAGGCGGCCACAAGCCCGCGCTCTTGCCAGCGCAGATCTGGAACATGAGCTTCGGCTTTCTGGGGATCCAGATCGGCTTCGAGCTCCAGAACGGCAATGTCAGCCGCATCTTCCAGACATTGGGTGCCGACGTCGGCAGCCTCGCGATCCTGTGGATCGCCGCGCCGATGACCGGGCTGATCGTCCAGCCGATCATCGGCCACATGTCGGACAAGACCTGGAGCCCCCGCTTCGGCCGCCGCCGCCCGTTCTTCCTGATCGGCGCCCTGCTGGCGAGCCTCGCGCTCTTCGTCATGCCCAATGCCCCTGCGCTGTGGGTGGCGGCCGGCATGCTGTGGGTGATGGACGCCTCGCTCAACATCACGATGGAGCCGTTCCGCGCCTTCGTCGGCGACAACCTTCCCGATCGCCAGCGCACGATCGGCTACGCGATGCAGAGCTTCTTCATCGGCACCGGCGCGGTGATCGCGGGCGCGTTGCCGTGGGTGATGACCAACTGGCTGGGCCTCAGTAATGTCGCGCCCGAAGGCCAGATCCCGGAAACGGTGCACTGGTCGTTCTACATCGGCGGGGCGGCGCTGCTGGCGGCGGTCAGCTGGACGGTGTTCACGACCAAGGAATATTCGCCGGACGAGCTCGCCCGCTTCGCTGCAGCGCGCAGCGATGCCGGCAGCCCTGCGCCCGCAGCGGCCGAGCGCAGCCCCGGGGAATTCACCCGCGGCGGGGCCCTTTGGGTGATCGCCGGAGCCATTCTGGCTGCGCTGGTGATGCTGGCGCGCAGCGAGGCGCGGCCCGCTGTCCTCGGCACGATCGAGGTAGCACAGGAGCTTTACGTCCTTGCCGCGCTGATCGCCGGGTTCGGCGTGATCCAGCTGATCGCCGGCATGCTGCGCGGGCAGGGGCGCAATGACAGCGGCTTCATGGAGGTGGTGAGCGATCTCTTCGCCATGCCCAAAACCATGCGCCAGCTTGCGATCGTGCAGTTCTTCAGCTGGTTCGGGATGTTCGGCCTGTGGATCTACGGCACCCCCGGGGTGACCGAATACCACTTCGGCGCAACCGACACCGCCAGCCGCGCCTTTCAGGACGGGGCCGACTGGTGGAGCCTGATGGGTTCGGTGAGGAACGGGCTGGCGGCAGCGGCCGCGCTCGGCTTTGTGGTCGTGGCGGCGAAGATCGACCGCTGCCGGCTCCACGCGGTCAACCTGCTGATGGGCGCGGCAGGCTTTGCTGCCGTGCTGCTGGTTCGCGACCCGGCGCTCCTGTGGATTCCGCAGATCGGCATAGGCATCGCCTGGGCCTCGATCGTGGCGCTGCCCTATGCGATCCTAGCCGGCAGCGTTCCGCCTGAAAAAATGGGCATCTACATGGGGGTGTTCAACATCTTCATCGTCGTGCCGCAGCTGCTCGCCTCGACGCTGCTGGGCTTCCTGCTCGCCAACCTGTTCGGCGGAGCGCCGATCTACGCCATGGCGATTGCGGCGGCGAGCTTCGTGCTGGCAGCGGCGGCGACGCTGTTCGTGGAGGAGCAGGCGGCGTGATCCGTGCAGGGCTGATCGTGATGGCGGCGGCTGCCGCGCTGGCGGGTGGTCCGGCCCGGGCGAACGCGCCCGATTACGCCCCGCGTCCCGCCGTCGAAATCACCAATGCCGCATGGACGGCAGATGCGGTGCTTTACCAGATCAACACCCGCCAGTTCACGCCCGAGGGCACCTTCAAGGCGGCGCAGAAGCAGCTGCCGCGCCTCGCCGCGATGGGCGTCGACATCATCTGGCTGATGCCGGTCCACCCGATCGGCCAGACCAACCGCAAGGGCAGTCTCGGCAGTCCCTATGCCGTGCGCGATTACCGCGCCATCAATCCGGAGCTGGGCGGCGAGGCGGATTTCCGCGCCTTTGTGGACGAAGCGCACCGGCTGGGCCTCAAGGTCATCCTCGACTGGGTGGCGAACCACTCCGCCACTGACAACCCGCTGACCCTCAGCCACCCCGATTGGTACACCCGCACGCCTGAAGGCGCACTGATGAGCCCGCAGGGCACCGACTGGTCGGACGTGGCGGACTTCGATTACAGCCAGCCCGGCCTCAGGCGCTACATGACCGAAAGCCTCGTCTATTGGGTGCGCGAATTCGGGATCGACGGGTTCCGCTGCGATGTGGCGGGCTATGTTCCCACCGACTTCTGGGAAACCGTCCGCAAGGAGCTGGACACAGTCAAACCCGTCTTCATGCTCGCCGAATGGGAGCAGCGCGATCTCCACACCCGTGCCTTCGATGCGACCTATGGCTGGGGCTGGAAGGAGGCGATGCAGCGCCTTGTGAAGAGCGGCGAGGGGGCAGGGCCGATCCGCGGCTATTACGCCGGGCAGGCCGAAACCTGGCCGCACGCCGCGATGCGCATGGTCTATACCGAAAACCACGATCAGAACGCGTGGGACGGGGTCGCCGCGCGCATCTATGGCCCGGCCTACGAGGCCGCGATCGCGCTATCCTTCACCGGCACCGGCTTGCCGCTGATCCATAACGGGCAGGAGGCTGACAACGAGCGCCAGCTCGCCTTTTTCGAGCGCGATCCGATTGTCTGGCGCGAGGGCAGGCACGCCGCGCTGTTCGAAAAGCTGATCGCGCTCAAGACCGCGACCCCCGCGCTTCACAATGGCCGCTTCGGAGCGCCGATCATCGAGGTGCCGACCAGCGCGGCCGCCGACGTCTATGCCTTCACCCGCGGGCAGGCGGGCGAGCGGGTGTTCGCGGTGTTCAACCTTTCCCCGCGCCCGCACCGCGTCACCTTCGAGCACGCGCGTCACCTCGGCACCTATGCCGATGGCTTAAGCGGCGCGGCCACCACCTTCAGCGGCGGCGAGACACTCGACCTTCCCGCCTGGGGCTACCGGATTTTCACAGAGAGCAAGTGAGGCCAATGAACATGCGCATGTGGAGCAAACTTGTCGGGCTTGCCGCCCTGTTGTGGGCGAGCGCGCCGGCCTTTGCCGAAAGCCTCACCCTGACCTCGCCCGACGGGAAGATCGCGGTTACGGTGAGCGATGAGGGGGGGCTTGCGACCTATGCGGTGAGCTTTGAAGGCGAGCAGGTCATCGCGCCTTCGCGACTTGGCATGCTGTTTGCCGATCACCACGGCTTCGAGCGCGGTCTTGCCATCGCCGCCTCGACCCGTGCAGCCAAGGATAGCACCTGGGAACAGCCCTGGGGCGAGCGCCGCGTGGTGCGCGACCAGCACAATGAGCTCGCCGTCACCTTCACAGCCAATGACGGCCCCGCGCGCCATATGGTGGTGCGTTTCCGCGCCTTCGACACCGGCATCGGCTTCCGCTACGAACTGGCGCAGCAGCCCGCGCTGACCGGCGATATCGCCATCGTCGAGGAGCTGACCCAGTTCGGCGTCGGCGAGAAAACCACCATGTGGTACACGCCCAGCGACGAGTTCAACCGCAACGAATATATCTACCGCGTGGCCCCTGCCGGACAGGTGGATGATGCGCACACGCCCTCGACCTTCCGCAATCCGGCCGGCATCCACTTCGCGATCCACGAGGCGGCGCTGATCGACTATTCCTCGATGTCGCTGGACCAGCTGCGTCCCGGCAATTTCCAGGCGAACCTGCGCAATTGGGCGGGCGGGCCGAAGGTCAGGACCAAGGCTCCGTTCAAGAGCCCGTGGCGCACCATCCAGATCGCGCGCGAGGCTGTCGGCCTGATCAATTCCGACATCATCCTCAATCTGAACGAGCCCAACGCGCTCGGCGATGTCTCCTATGCCAAGCCCGGCAAATACATCGGTATCTGGTGGGCGATGCACATCAATGACCGCACCTGGGCGAGCGACAAGTATCACGGCGCCACCACCGCCGAGACCAGGCGCTATATCGACTTTGCCGCCAAGCACGGCTTTTCCGGCGTGCTGGTGGAAGGCTGGAACAAGGGCTGGGACGGCGACTGGTTCAACAATGGCGACCTGTTCAGCTTCACCGAGGCCTATCCCGATTACGATATCGAGGGGCTTGGCAAATATGCCGCGGCCAAGGGCGTCCAGCTGATCGTCCACCACGAGACTTCGGCCAACCTCACCAATTACGAGAACCAGCTCGAAGCCGGCCTCGATCTGGTGAAGAAGATCGGCTCGCACTACGTCAAGTCGGGCTATGTCTCGGACGCGGGCGATGCCGTGTGGACCGATGCCAGGGGCATTCGCCACTACGAATATTACGACAGCCAGCGGATGATCGATCACCACATGAAAGTGATCCGCGCCGCCGCCGCGCGCCAGATCGCGATGGATACGCACGAGCCGGTGAAGGACACCGGGCTCCGGCGCACCTATCCCAACTGGATGAGCCGCGAAGGCGCACGCGGCATGGAGTTCAACGCCTGGGGCTCGCCGCCCAATCCGCCGAGCCACGAGCCGATGCTGGCCTTCACCGCGCTGCTGGCAGGGCCCTTCGACTACACCCCCGGCATCTTCGACCTCAGGCCCAACGAGCGCCCGCCGGTGCGCCCCGACATGCCGCGCGGCGACCCGAAGAACCGCCCGCAGACGACGCTGGCCAAGCAGCTTGCGACCTATGTGACGATCTACTCGCCGCTCCAGATGGCGGCCGATCTGCCCGAGAACTACGAGAAGCGCATGGACGCCTTCCAGTTCATCAAGGACGTCGAGGCCGACTGGGAGGAGAGCATCGCGCTCGCGGGCGAAGTCGGGCAGTTCGTGGCGATGGCGCGGCAGGGCAGGAAGTCGAAGGAATGGTTCCTCGGCGCGGTGACCGACGAGAACCCGCGCGACCTGTCGCTGGCACTCACCTTCCTCGAAAAGGGCAAGCAATACCGCGCGCAAATCTACCGCGACGGCCCGCACGCCCATTGGGATTACAACCCCTATGACATGGTGATCGAGGAGAAGGTGGTGACCGGGGGCGAGACCTTCGCGGTCCGCCTCGCCGCCTCGGGCGGAGTGGCGGTGCGCTTCATTCCGGTGAGGTGATCCTTCCCCTGAGGGGCGGCGGCTTGGGCCGCCTTTCCCTCACCGGCGGAAAGCCTGACAACGACGCCGTTGCGCACTTGCGGCGCAACATCTATTCGGTTTTTTACAAGGCGGGCGTCAAACTCATCCGGGGTCGAAAGTGCAGCAGTGAAAACGTTCGATCGGAAGCTGATGTCGCTGTGGATGCGCTGGGGCAAGCGGGTGCTGCCCTTTGCCGACGCCGCCGACGATAATCTGCCGCTGTCGCGTCTGCTGCGCCTGTCGCTGATCCAGTTTTCGGTCGGGATATCGCTCACCCTGCTGGTCGGCACGCTCAACCGGGTGATGATCGTCGAGCTTGCGGTTCCCTCGACGATTGTCGGCGTGATGCTGGCCCTGCCTTTGCTCTTCGCGCCGTTCCGGGCGCTGATCGGCTATCGTTCCGATACGCACAGGTCGGCGCTGGGCTGGCGCCGGGTTCCCTATATCTTTCGCGGCACCATGGTCCAGTTCGGCGGACTGGCGCTGATGCCCTTCGCGCTGCTGGTGCTGGCCGGCGCGTTGCAATCGGCGTCATTGCCAGCCTGGATCGGCCAGATCAGTGCGGCGGTGGCGATCCTGCTGGTAGGGGCGGGGGTGCATATCACCCAGACTGTCGGGCTTGCTCTGGCGACCGATCAGGCACGCGAAGAGCAGCAGGCCAATGTGGTCGGACTGATGTATGTCAGCCTGCTGCTCGGCTCAATTGCCGCTGCGCTGGCCTTCGGAACCTTCCTCAACGACTTTAGCCCCGGTCGCCTGATTCAGGTGATCCAGGGCTGCGCGGTCGTCACCATACTGCTGAACCTTGTCGCCAGCTGGAAGCAGGAGGCGCTCAATCCCGCCGCTGCGAGCGCCGCTCTGCAAGCTCCGCCGCTGACCTTCAGGCAGACCTGGAACCTGTTCATCGTGCAGGCACAGGCCATCCGCCGGCTGACGGTGATCGGTGTCGGGACGCTGGCCTTCACCATGTCCGACGTGTTGCTGGAACCCTTCGGAGGGCAGGCGCTTGGTCTTGGCGTTAGCACCACGACGCGGCTCACCGCGATCCTCGCCGGCGGCAGTCTGGTGGGATTTGCCATCGCATCCCATGTCCTGAGCCGGGGCCGCGATCCGGTCATGGTCTTTGCCGTCGGCGCGCTGATGGGCTTGCCCGCCTTCGCCATGGTCATCGCAGCGGCTCCGACGCAGTCGGCCTCGCTCTTCTCGCTCGGGGTGCTCCTGATGGGGTGCGGGGCCGGCCTGTTCGGACACGGCACGCTGACCGCGACGATGCGCGATGCTCCCAAGGGGCAGGTCGGCATGGCGCTGGGGGCATGGGGAGCGGTGCAGGCCACCGCGGCCGGGCTCGGGGCGGCGATCGGCGGCGTGCTGCGCGACGTCGGGCGCGGGCTTGTGATCTCGGATGAATGGTCGCCGGTCACCAACGGCTACATCCTCGTCTATCTGCTGGAAATGATCCTGCTGGTCGCGGCCCTGATTATCACGCTGCCGCTGCTGCGCCGCCGTCATCCGGGCTAGAGCGCTTTTTTCGACCATTCCGGAAGGCCCGCCGCACGCGTCCGGGCTGCAGCACAAAGAGAAAGACCCGGCACGATGGGCCGGGTCTTTCCTTGTCCCCGATCCCGCCCTCGCGGGCCGACCGGGCGATGGGTCGCCGTCGATTACTCGGCCGGCGCGGTCTCGGCCACAGCCGGTGCTGCGGCTTCGGCAACCGGTGCCGCGACTTCGGCTGCAGGTGCTGCAACTTCGGTCACGGTCGCAGCTTCGGCTTCGGCCACAACAGCCTCGGCAGCACTGCCTTGGAAGAAGTCAGCAAACCAGGTGGTGTTGCTGAGGACGCTGTAGTGAACCGAGAGCGAGGTGAACACCATCACGAGAAACATGATGGGGAGCAGCACGTTCGGGCTCACATAAAGGAAAATCCGACCTTCTTTCATCATTGTCCGTCCTCCCTTACTGCATCCACGGCGACAGAACGAAAGCCAGCGCATGGGCTCCGAGCGCGATCGCGAAATAGATGCGCGTCCCCCATTTGAGGCCGTCGTTGATTTCCAAGGCCTGCGCTTCCGTCAGGCCTGTCGGGTAAACATGGGTGTCAATTTCTGCCATTTAGCGAAACTCCTTCTGCATTTATGGCATCCGAGGAAACTTCGGTATTGATCCCAGCCTTGTTCCCTAAGCATGCGGCTCCAGTAAAAGCGACAATTCTCAGCGGCCCGCATCACAAGATCGTACATGAGAGCCCCTGGCATCGAGTCGGAATATTGAGCCCAATGCGCTGCGACTCTTGCATTTTTTTCCATCCGCGTCAAATTTGTTTAACGTTTTGCAATGTCAGGAAAACCTTACGGAAAACATGCGACGAGGCGCTGCTCTCACCGTTACCGCGGTGGAAAATGGCGCAGCAGAGCCACTCGGGCGGCGGATTGCACCGAACGCATCGATTGCCTTCTTCGGGGCAAACCACGAGCTTGTGGTCGTTTGCCAGAGAGCGCTAAAGCGTCACGGAACGCTCACGGGACCAGGCCATGTTTCTCCGAAAGCAACGGCAGCGCATTCGCACGCGATCAGTGCTGCTGGCGAGCTATCGTCGCGGTAATCAGGAGTGGGGACGTTGGCTGCAATGGGAGATCGCCAAGCCCGCTGTGCCGCTCGTGCTTCTCACGGCCTTGCACATGCTGGAATGGATCGCGATCCCGCATGCCCTCTTTCTCCTGATGCTCCTCGCATATGCGATCTGGATGGCATTTCTTTCCTGGAACGCATGGAGCGCATTGCGGAGACTGGACAGGAAGCGGCTCGCTCTGCTCGAAGCATCGGGTGTGCAATGCGGCTTGGACACAGTCATGACGGACCGCCGCGCCTGGGCCGCTGTTCGCGATGGCAAGACCATGCGCGAAATCCTGGATAGCCCGCCGCTCGATTAGGATCACCGCCGCCCGGCTGCGCAATCCACCACATGCAAAGAGGGCGGACGCCTTCCCCCAAAGGCATCCGCCCTCACTCCCGTCCAAGGGAGAGCCGGTAATCCTGTCAGTGGGGAAGCGCGGCTTAGGCGGCTTTTTCCATCCGGGCGAGTTCGCAATGCGACCAGATCTCGGACAGTGCCTTGATCAGCCGGTCGATGTCGCCATCCGAGTGCACCGGCGAGGGCGTGACGCGCAGCCGCTCGGTGCCGACGGGCACGGTCGGATAGTTGATCGGCTGCACATAGATGCCGTGATTGTCCATCAGCCAGTCGCTGATCATCTTGCACTTCTTCGCGTCCCCAACCATCACCGGGATGATGTGGCTCGGGTTGTCGAGGTGCGGGATGCCCATCAGATCGAGCATGCGGCGCACCTGCGCAACGCGTTCCTGCTGCAATTCGCGCTCGGCGCTTGAAACCTTGAGGTGGCGGATGCTTGCCGCAGCGCCCGCGGCGACGGCCGGCGGCAGAGCGGTCGAGAAGATGAAGCCGCTGGCAAACGAGCGCACGAAATCGACCAGATTGGCCGAGGCCGCGATATAGCCGCCCATCACCCCGAAGGCCTTGCCGAGCGTGCCTTCGATCACGGTGATGCGGTCCATCAGCCCTTCGCGCTCGGCAATCCCGCCGCCGCGCGGGCCGTAGAGGCCGACCGCGTGGACTTCGTCGATATAGCTCATCGCGCCGTGCTTTTCGCACACGTCGAGGATCTCCGCGATCGGCGCGATGTCGCCGTCCATCGAATAGACGCTTTCGAAGGCGACCAGCTTGGGCACTTCGGGTCCATATTGCGACAGCAGCTCGTCAAGATGCGCCACGTCATTGTGGCGGAACACCTTGTAGGGCGCGCGGCTGTAGCGGATGCCTTCGATCATCGAGGCGTGATTGAGCGCGTCGGAGAAGACGACGCAGCCCGGGATCTTGCCCGCCAGCGTGCCGAGGCCCGCCCAGTTCGAGACATATCCGCTCGTGAACAGCAGCGCGCTTTCCTTGCCATGAAGATCGGCGAGTTCCTGCTCCAGCAGCACATGATAGTGATTGGTGCCCGAGATATTGCGCGTGCCGCCCGCACCGGCGCCGCATTCGTCGAGGCAGTCGTGCATCGCTTCGAGCACCGCAGGGTGCTGGCCCATGCCGAGATAGTCGTTGGAACACCACACCGTCACGGCCTGGGTATCTTCTTCGACAAAGCGCGTGGCGTGCGGGAACTTGCCGCGGTGGCGCTTGATATCGGTGAACACGCGGTAGCGCCCGTCAGCGCGCACAGTGTCCAGCTCGCCGGCGAAGAAGGCTTCGAAGTCCATGGGATTTCCCTTTGTATCCATGATTATGTTCTCGACTTGTGGTTGATCCGCGCCGGAGCGCGCTTTGATATGGCCCAGCCCCAGAGCATTCCGTCGCGGAACGGCAGGGCAAGGAACAGGTGTTCGAGCACGCCAAGCAGGGCGAGCGTCGTCAGCAGGCTGGCGCCGACCATGGCGGCGCTGCCCACCGGGGCGGCGAGCGCGAGGGCGGCGAACCACACGGTCACGCCGCCAAGCGCGAAGATCGAGAAGATCAGCAGCCCCGTCATGCGGTTGCGGCCGAAATAGGTCTTCAGATAGGCAAGGTGATCGGGCAGCATTTCCGCGGTGGAATTGGGCACGCCCACGAACAGGTTGATCTTGGAGATCAGCCGCATCGCGAACATCAGCACGAACACGGTCGCGCCGATCTGGTTGGGCACGTTCCACGAGAGCGAGATCAGCAGCAGCGCGGTGACGGCCAGCGCGACTTCGTGATGCATCATGGTTGCGGCGGCCTGACGGAACCGCGCCATGCCGGTCAGCCGCGGATCAGCCCGCCCCCGGCGCGGACCGGCCGCAGCCCCGGTAAGGAAGGCCAGCTCATGCCAGCCCCACACCATCAGCGCGCCGACGAAAGCAAGATAGACCGCCCACACCTCGGCCGAGAGCGAGGCGAAGAGGATCACGATCAACCCGGTAATCCCCGCCGCGCCGCCGACCATCATGCTGCGCGAGAAGGTCGCCCGCTCGCGGTTGTCCGCCCACGCGATCAGGCCGGTGGCGATAAACCAGATCGCCACCGTCACCACGAACGGCACAATATGGCCGCTCCAGCTTACCACGCGGGCTGCAACCGGATCGAACGGGGCAGGGCGTTGGACTTGGGGCGTTGCAGATACATGCGCGCAAAGGCGAGACCGGCGCCGGCCATGCCGGAGGCGCGGGCGAGCATGCCGCCGATGCCGCCGCGGGCCTTGCCATCCTCGATCCGCGCCGCGGCCAGCCGCAGCTTTTCCATCTGGCGGCGGAATTCCGGCGCGTCGATAACGAGCTCGACCGGGAAGACCTGCCGGCTGATCTGGTTGCAGATCGCGAAGACCTTGTAGTCATACTCGGTCGGATCGACCCCCAGCGCCTTGTGGAAGGCCGGGCGGTTGTGATCGCGCACATACATGGTCGCGTAGACCGAGAGCAGGAAGAAGCGCACCCACAGCTTGTTGGCGCCTTCGAGCAGCTTGGGATCGGCGCGCATCAGCATGGCGAAGGCCTCGCCGTGGCGGAACTCGTCGTTGCACCATTCCTCGAACCAGTCGAAGATCGGGTGGAACTTGTGCTGCGGATTGGCCGCCAGATGGCGGTAGATCGTGATGTAGCGCGCGTAGCCAATCTTCTCCGACAGATAGACCGCGTAGAAGATGAATTTCGGCTTGAAGTAGGTGTATTTCTTGGTGCGCGTCAGATAGCCCAGATCGACCCCGATCCCGGCATCCTTGAGGCTTTCATTGATGAACCCGGCATGGCGGCTTTCATCGCGCGCGAGCAGGCGGAAGAGCTGCTTCACGTCGGGGTTCTTGGTGCGCTTGGCGATTTCGGCATAGAGCACGCAGCCCGAAAATTCCGACGTCATCGAGCTCACCAGAAAGTCGGTGAATTCCTGCCGCAATTCGGGCTCCAACCCCTCGATCACGCCCTTGAAGCTGTCATTGTGCTTGAAGTGCAGCTTGTTGGGATCGCCCACCATGTCGGCAATCAGCTCGTCCCATTCGCGCCGCACGAGGCTGACGTCGATCGCGTCCAGTGCTGCGTAATCGGTGGTGTAGAAACGCGGGGTCAGCATCGTGTCCTGCGTCGCGATTGCCATCGCTTCCTCGCTGGTCATCGGCTTGTAGGCGTTCATTTGATCCTCCCGGCGTTGAAACTGACTTCGTAGAGTTCAGCGAGGTCAAAATAGGCGGCGAGCCTGGTGAGCGCGCTCGCCAGCGGGCTGGCGCGGGTCACGGTGGCGCGGCGTTGGAACACCTCGCGGCTGCCGAACGGAATCGAAATGGGCGCGCCGTGCACGCGCACCTTGTCGCCCGGCTGGATCGCGATCTCGTCGGACAGCTCGACATGGGCGTGGAAATGCTCCGAGCTCTGCTCGACCGTGATCGTGCAGGGCGTCTCGAAGGAATGCGAGGTCAGGAACCCGATCGCCATCAGCGCGCCTCCCGACCCGGCAGCATGGCGGCAAAGACCGCGCGGTTGACGCCGCCGAAGGCGGATACCTCGACCGCCTGCCCGGTCACCGGGTCCTTGAGCGTGAGGTCGCCATTGTTCCATTCGGTGAGCTCGAAGGCCACGGCCTGGCCCTGCCCGCGGATCTTGCGCTGATAGACGAGGCTGCGCACGCTAGCGCGCACGAAGCCGCCGTCGCCCTGGCCGAAGCGGCTCAGCACTTCGCCGGTCGCTCCGTCCTCGACCCGCACCGTGCCGTCCGGCTCGTCAAAGAAGCGCAGGGTGCGCTGCGACAGCGACGACACCCCTGCTTCGGCGCGTGCCACTTCGGGCACGGCGCTGCGTTCAAAGAAGCCGAGCTGGACCGAAGCCGTCAGCGCCAGTGCGCCAAGGATCATCCCGCCCATCAGCATCAGCGGCACCTTGTGGACGGTGACCTCGTCCTCCTCGTACTCGCGAACGATCATGCGGGGGCTCCCTCCATTCCCTGCTCGCCCATGCCGGTCACGCCCTTGCGGCGGAGCATGGCGGGGCGGGCCGCAGCGGGCGCTGCGACAGGCGTGTGGTGCACGCTCGCCGGGGCTTCATCCTTGATCTCGGTCAAATTCAGATCGATCGCCCCGAAGCGCGCACGCGCCTCGGCGATCATCCGCGCCAGCGCGGCCGCATCGGGCACAGCGCGCAGCATCGGCTGGGGATGGGCATAGCGCAGCGGGCGCACATGCGGCCACAGCAGCACATAGCCGAGCAGGCGTTCGCCCGAGAGATCGAAGGCGATATCGCCGTGGCCCTGACCGCGGTCGCGCAGCTGGGCCGATTTCACCTGCTTGAGCGGCAGGTTGATGCGCGTCTCGATCGCCATGCCGATGCGCATGATGAGGCGCGTGTCAGTAAGAATGTAGAGCGTGGTGCGCGCGCTGTGCCAGGCCAGCAGATAGAGCAACGCCATCAGCACCACCCCGAGCCCTGCGGCCACAACCGCGGCGTTCACATTGCCGATGCCGAGCGCAATCACGCTGAGCGCGGCCATGTAGAGCCCGAGCTTGCGGGCGTGGAAGGCGCTGCGGGCCAGGACGCCCACCGAGGGGCGGCCCTTCCACAGCACCTTTTCATCCGGCGCGGGCGTGCCGAGCCGGTCGCCATGAGCCGTCGGCCCATCGTTTTCCAGCTCGGCATGATCGATCCCGCCGGACAGCGGCGTGGTGAGCGCTGCCGGCAGGTCGGTGTCGGTCAGAGCCACGGTTCTGACCTTTCCGGCGTTGCATACATGTAGCCGCCGCCGAAGTAGGCCTGCACGCGGTCTTCTTCGTAGCGGGTGATGATGCCGGGGGTTTCCAGCGCCGGGACATCATCGAACTGCGCCGCGGTGATCGCGTCGATCTCGACATATTGCGGATCGTCGTTGATGGTCGGCAGGAGCGCGGCGATCAGGCTGTTGCCGTGGACCACGGCGACCATCATCGGGGCGAGCACCTTCTTGCCGCTGGTGGTCTCGACTTCGAGATAGCGGATGATGTGTTCGGACTGATCGACCCAGATGTCGCTGACCTTGCCTGCGGTGACGCCATCGGCGGCCACCACCGGCCAGCCGATCAGCTGCGGATCATTGGGCGCAACGATCAGCTCGTGGCTCTGCGCGATGGGAACGATGCGCGGGCGCCCGTCGAAGGTGAGATCGGGATATTTCGAGCGGTTGGCCCAGGCGGCCGGGCCCATGCCGTCCTTCATCGCATTGCCGGTCGGCACCCAGGGGGCACCGGCGGCGCGGAAGGCCCGGCCGGCGGGCACGTTGATGTCGTCGCGGGCGACATCCTCGGGCACATAGGTGCCGCGGCCATCGGGCAGCTGGAAGCTCTTCTTGCCGGCATCGAACAGGCTGCCGGGATGAATCTTCCCGGTTTCCTCGTCTTCCAGCGGATAGCCCTCGCGGCGGCTTTCGCGGTTGAGGTAGAACACCAGCGCGATGAAGAAGCCGAAGAACATCAGGAAGGCGAGTTCGGCAACATCGAATGTGCCGACAATATAGGCAGCGTTCATTTCACATTCCTCTCATGGAACAAGACCGGCTGAGGCGGGGCCGGGTAGAGTAACGGGACGGGCGGGCACGGATTATCACGTCGGAAACTCCCTCAGACCGAAGGGCTGGGCCTGCGGAGCATCGCCATCGGGAGCATGGTTGCGCTTCTGGCCGACAAGTGGGCCGAGCGCAGCGAGTCCTGCCAGAAGCAGGGCAACTTCGAGGGTGTAGACAGTGGCATAGCCGCTGGCGCGGGTGGCGGTGCTGGCGGCGGCATCGCTGCTGCCGACGAGCGCTGCGATAAGATCGCGCAGCAGACCGCCGATCGCGATGCCCACGCCCGCGCAGGTCGCCTGCACCGCGCCCCAGGCGCCCAGCGCAAGCCCTGCGGTCTCGCTCTTGGCGATGCTCATCGCCTCCATCAGCGTGCCGACCGAGAACAGCCCGAGCCCGAGGCCGATGCCGAGCGCGCCGCAATAGAGCATCACGGGCGCAGAGAAGGGGCCGGCAAAGAGCACGAGCAGGAAGGCGTTGATCCCGATCACCAGTCCCGCGCCGGCCAGCCGCAGCTGGTCCCAGCCCTGCCCGAGCAGCCGGCCCGAAAGCATGAAGCCGATCAGCGAGCCCAGCGCCCAGGCCCCGGTCAGCCCGGTGGTCGTCCCGACCGACAGGCCGAGGATCTCGCCGCCATAGGGTTCGAGCAGCGCGTCCTGCATGGCAAAGCCCATCGCGCCGATGCCGATGCCGGTCAGCAGGCGCGCATTGCGCCCGTCCCGCACGAAGGCCTGCCACAAGTCGGAGAAGAGGGGCGTTTCGCGATCGGGCGCGGTGGCGGCAGTATCGCGGGCCTCCTGCTTCCACAGCGCGATGACATTGAGCACGATGGTGAGCACCGCCGCGCCCTGGATCACCTGCACCAGCCGGGTGGGGCTGTAATCGACGAGCAGCCCGCCGATGACGAAGGCGGAGAACATCATGCCGACCAGCAGCATCACATAGAGCAGCGCCACAGCGCGCGGGCGCTTGTCCTCGGGAGCCAGATCGGTGGCGAGCGCGAGCCCTGCGGTCTGGGTGACATGGAAGCCCACGCCGGTCAGCAGGAAGGCGGCCGTGGCCCCCAGAAGGCCGATGTTGAAATCCTCGGCCTGATCGAGCAGCAGCAGGGCAAAGGGCATGATCGCAAGCCCGCCGAACTGCATGAGCGTGCCGAACCAGATGTAGGGCACGCGCCGCCAGCCGAGCACCGAGCGGTGCGTATCGGACTTGTGTCCGATCAGCGCGCGGAAAGGGGCAGCCAGCAGCGGCACGGCAATCAGCAACGCCACCAGCCAGGTGGGCGTGCCGAGCTCGACCACCATCACCCGGTTCAAGGTGCCGTTGAGCAGCACCATCGCCATGCCCACCGAAACCTGAAACAGCGCCAGCCGCAGCAGTTGCGGCAAGGGCAGATCCGCACTGGCCGCATCGGCAAAGGGCAGCATCTGGAATACCAGTGCTGTCCAGTGCTGCGGTGCAGGGCGGTCGGGACGTTTCATCCGTGCCTTACCAGTTCAAGCGCCTGCGAGGTGTAGAACCCGCTGGAGATGCGCTGGGTGCGGCCGATGCTCCAGCCGGAGAGCGCGGTGAGCCGTTGGCGCAGATCATCCTCGGCCACCGGAACGATGGCGGGGGAGCGATCCGACTTGGGGAAGGCCTTGCCGATGTTGTGCATCGCCGCCAGCAGCGTGGTGCGCGGGGCGAAGGTGAAGGTGATCGTGCCGGTGGTGCGCTGCGCCAACTCGCCGAGCGCAGCCACGAGATCCTCGGGCTGGTAGTGGATCAGCGAATCCATCGCCACCACATGGGCAAAGGTGCCCAGCTGCGGATCGAGCATGTCGCCCGAACGCCAGTGGATCCGGCCATGCCCGATGAAGGAGGGGGTGCGCTCGCGCGCCACATCGACGAGGCCGGCCGCGACGTCGATCCCGGTGACTTCCGCGCCGCGACAGGCTGCCGCGATGGCGAAAGCGCCGGTGCCGCAGCCCGCATCGAGCACGCGGGTGCGGCGCAGATCATTGGGCAGCCAGTCGAGCAGGGTCGTGCGCATCGCCTCGCGCCCGGCGCGCACCGTGGCGCGGATGCCCGAGACCTTGGCGTCCGAGGTGAGATCGATCCACGCCTGCCGCGCGGTGCTGTCGAAATAGGTCGCCAGCGCCTCGCGGCGGGTATCATATTCGTTGGGGAGCCGCGTCGCCATCACTCGAACCCCAGGAAGTCGAAGATGTCGCGGTCCTTCATCGGCTGGGCCGCCGAAGGCTCGACCCCGTCCCACAGCATTTGCGCGAGGCGGAGATATTCGTTCTGCGCTGCGACCACTTCGGGATCATCGCCCATTTCGAACAGGGTGCACTTCTTGAGGCGCGAGCGGCGGATCGCATCGACATCGCGGAAGTGGGCGAGCCGCTGCATTCCGATCTTGTCGCAAAAGCGGTCGATCTCGTCCGTCTCGCGGCTGCGATTGGCAACGACGCCGGCGAGGCGCACATCGTAGTTCTTCGACTTGGCCCCGATCGCCGCCACAATCCGGTTCATCGCGAAGATGCTGTCGAAGTCGTTCGCCGCCACCACGATCGCGCGTTCGGCATGCTGGAGCGGCGCTGCAAAGCCGCCGCACACCACATCGCCCAGCACATCGAAGATAACCACGTCGGTCTCTTCGAGCAGGTGGTGCTGCTTCAATAGCTTCACCGTCTGTCCAACGACATAGCCGCCGCAGCCCGTGCCCGCCGGAGGCCCGCCCGCCTCCACGCACATCACGCCGTTATAGCCTTCGAACATGTAGTCTTCGGGCCGCAGTTCCTCGGAATGGAACTCGACCGTTTCCAGCACGTCGATCACCGTCGGCATCAGCTTCTTGGTGAGGGTGAAGGTGCTGTCGTGCTTGGGATCGCAGCCGATCTGCAGCACCCGGTGGCCGAGCTTGGAGAAGGCCGCCGAGAGGTTGGACGAGGTGGTCGACTTGCCGATCCCGCCCTTGCCGTAGACCGCAAAGACCTTCGCCCCGCCGATCCGGTCAGTGGGATCGAGGCTCACCTGAACGGAGCCCTCCCCGTCGGGCGGGCTGAAGCTGGATTTGGGTGAGTGCAGGTTCATTCGGTCGAATCCCTTGTTGTCATTCGCCCGCGAACACGCCTTCCAGGCGGTCCTCGAGCTCGTCATTGGCTTCGCGCAGCGCGGCGAGCGTTGCTTCGTCGGGCTCCCACAGGTTGCGGTCGCAGGCTTCGAGCAGGCGGTTCGCCACCCGCGCCGAGGCCTTGGGATTGAGCGCCGAGAGGCGCCGCCGCATGGTTTCGTCGAGCACGAAGGTCTCGGAAATCTTCTGGTAGACCCACGGGGCGACCTGGCCGGTGGTGGCCGACCAGCCCAGCGTGCTGGTCACATGGCCCTCGATCTGGCGCACGCCTTCGTAGCCATGTTCGAGCAGGCCCTCGAACCACTTGGGATTGAGCGTTCGGGTGCGCGCTTCGAGGTCGATCTGTTCTGCCAGCGTGCGCACCTTGGTGTTCCCGCGGGTGGCATCGAGGATATAGACCGGGGTTTCCGCGCCCTTGGCCCGCGCGACCGAACGGGTCACCCCGCCAAGCCCGTCGACATATTGATCGACATCGTTGATGCCGAGCTCGACGCTTTCGAGGTTCTGATAGGTGAAATCGACCGTGCCGAGCGCCGAGCGCAGCAATTCGCGCTGCTGCACCGGCTTGCCTGAAACCCCGTAGGCAAAGCCCTTGTTGACCTCGAAGGCATTGGCAAGCTCGTCCGGATCGGCCCAGACCCCGCCAGCGATCATCTGGTTGACGTTGGCGCCGTAGGCCCCTTCGGCATTGGAGAAGACCCGCAGGGCCGCGGTTTCGAGATCGCAGTCGTGCTGCTGCATCTGCGCCAGCGTGTGCTTGCGGATGAAATTGGCTTCGAGCGGCTCGTCGGCGGCGCTGGCGAGCAGGGCGGCCTCGGCGAGCATCCGGGTCTGCATCGGCAGCAGGTCGCGGAAGATGCCTGACAGCGTCATCACCACGTCGATCCGCGGGCGGCCGAGTTCGGCCAGCGGGATCAGCTCTGCGCCCGCGAGGCGGCCATAGGTGTCGCGCCGGGGCCGCGCGCCCATCAGCGTCATCGCCTGGGCGATCTGCACGCCTTCGGACTTCATGTTGTCCGTGCCCCACAGCACCATGGCGATGCTCTCGGGGAAGGGCTCGCCGCCTTCGACATGGCGCGCGATCAGGCGTTCGGCCTGTTCGCTCCCCATCCGGCAGGCGAAGGCCGAGGGCAGCAGGAAGGGATCAAAACCGTGGATGTTGCGCCCGGTGGGCAGGACATCGGGGTTCACCACCACATCGCCGCCCGGAGCCGGGGGAACATAGCCGCCATCGAGCGCATGGATCAGCGAACCCATCTCGTCCGAGGAATCGAGCTTTGCCGCCAGCACGGCGCGATCGGGGGTGGGGCCGTCATGGCTGCCCGCCTCCATCATTGCATCGAGCATGTCCTCGCGCTCGGCCCCTTCCGGGTTGCGGCCGAAGACGTGGAGGCCATGCGGGATCAGCGATTCCTCGATCTCGTAGAGCTTTTCCGAAAGGCCGCCGATGTCCTCGCAGGCGATGTCCAGCGCTTCGCACTGGTCGGCGATCAGCGCGGCCAGATCGGCGCGCTCCTCGGCATGGGCCTCGTCATCGATGGTCGCCCGCCAGCGCTCGACACTGCCCTTGAGCTCGGACAGGCCCTTGTAGAGCCCGGCCTGCGCCAGCGGCGGTGTGAGATAGCTGATCAGGGTCGCGCCCGAGCGGCGCTTGGCCAGCATCCCTTCGGACGGATTGTTGGCGGCGTAGAGATAGAAATTGGGGGTCGCGCCGATCAGCCGGTCCGGCCAGCACTGGCCCGACATGCCCGCCTGCTTGCCCGGCATGAATTCGAGCGCGCCGTGGGTGCCGAAATGCAGGATCGCATGGGCGCCGTAATCCTCGCGCAGCCAGCGGTAGAAGGCGCTGAAGGCATGGGTCGGGGCAAAGCTGCCTTCGAACAGCAGCCGCATCGGATCGCCTTCATAGCCGAAGCCGGGCTGCACGCCGATGAAGACATTGCCGAAATGCGCGCCCTGGATGAGGATATGCCCGCCATCGGCGAGTTGCTTGCCTGGGGCCGGGCCCCAGGCCGCCTCGATCTCGGCCAGATGCGGTTCGCGCGCGACATGCTCGTCGGCGGGGATGCGGTGTGCGACATTGGCATCGGTGCCATAGCGATCGGCATTGCCCTTGAGCAGCGTCTCGCGCATCGCATCGAGGCTTTCGGGAACCTCGACGTTGTAGCCTTCGGCCTTGAGGCGCCGGAGCGTCGCATAGAGCGATTCGTGCACCCCCATGAAGGCGGCGGTGGCGGTCGCGCCCGAATTGGGCGGGAAGTTGAACACCACGATCGCAAGCTTGCGCGCGGCGCGCTCGGCGCGGCGCAGGCGGATCAGGCGGACAGTCTTGGCCGCGAGCGCCTCGGCGCGGTCGGGGCAGGCCTGCATCGGCTTGACCTTGTCCGATGCCGGACGCGGGCAGTGCCGGTCGCAGCCGTTGCAGCACGGCCCCGAATTGCCCGCGCGCCCACCGAAGACATGCGGCACGGTCGATCCGTCAAGCTCGGGCAGGGCGACCATCATCGTCGCTTCGAGCGGGAGCAGGCCTTGCGGGCGGTGCACCCATTCCTCGATGGTCTGGAACTCGATGGCGTGGGCCGCGATATAGGGCAGATCGAGCTTGCCCAGCACCTCGCGCGCGGCCGCCGCGTCGCTATAGGCGGGACCGCCCACCAGCGAGAAGCCGGTGAGGTTGATCACCGCATCGACCGTCGGCCGGCCATCGGCATCGATGAAGAACTTCTCGATCGCCGGGCGGGCATCAAGGCCGCTCGCGAAGACCGGCACAACCTTGAGTCCCGCAGCCTCGAAGGCGGCAATCGCGCCGTCGTAATGCGCGGCATCGCGGCCCAGCAGGTAGGAGCGCAGCAGGATCAGCCCGACCGTGCCTTCCGGGCCTCTGGCGGCAGGAAGCAGGCGCAGGCTTTCGGAAATGCGCTGTTCGGTGCGCGGGTGATAGACCCCGGTCTCGGGATATTCGAGCGGTGCTTCGGCCTTGGTGATGCCGCGGCGCCAGCTGCGCTCGCCGGCCGCGTAGCGATCGATCAGCGCGCGCACCATCGCCACCACGTTCTCGTCCGAGCCCGCCAGCCAGTATTGCAGCGTCAGGAAATAGGCGCGCACATCCTGCGCGGTGCCGGGGATGAAGCGCAGGATCTTGGGCAGGCGGCGCAGCATCTTCATCTGCCCCGCGCCCGAGTTCGGCTTGCCATCCTTGCCCGAGGAGCCGCGCAGCTTCTTGAGCAGCGCCAGCGGACCCTTGGCGGGGGCATCCATGCGGTAGTTGCCCATCTTGGTGAGCCGCACCACTTCGCCCGCGCTCATCAGGCACACCATCGCGTCACATTCCTCGCGTCGCGCTTCGAGCGCGGGGAGGATCATGCGGATGTGATCATCGAGGAACAGCATCGTGGCGATCACGATGTCGGCTCCGGCAATCGCGGTCTTGACCTGTTCGAGTGCGATCGCGTCGCTGCCCCAGTCGGCGGCGGCGTGGAGGCTGAGATCGATGCCTTCCGGCCCCAGCACCGCATCCGCCCGATCGACCGCGCCCTTCAGGTGATTGTCGAGCGTGACGATCACCACCCTGACGGGGGCCTGTCCTTCGTGCGAGGGGGCGGAAGGGACACTACCGTGCATAGTGCGCCTTGGCGTCGTAGAGTGTTTCGAGATCGATCTGCCGGCGCCCTTCGGCAGCGGCAAAGTTTTCGGTGTTGCGGCGGGCCTTGCCGCGCACGAAGAAGGGGATCTTCTTCAATTCGCGCTCGGCCTCGGCGGTCCAGAGGGTGTCTGCCGGATCCCCGTTCGTCTCGGGCGCAGCCGCGAGATCGTGAAGGGCCGCCGCAACGGGTGTTTCGACGTCGCTCGCCACGAAGGGAGCGGGTTCCGCCATCGCCTTGCGCGGGGAATGCGCGGCGTGGTGCGATGCGCCAGCCTCGTCGGAAAATTCGAAATCCTCGCGGAACATGGTGAGCAGGTGCTCTTCCAGCCCCATCACCAGCGGGTGGACCCAGGTGTCGAAGATCACATTGGCGCCCTCGAAACCCATCTGGGGCGAGTGGCGCGCGGGAAAATCCTGCACATGCACCGGCGCGGAGATAACCGCGCAGGGCAGGCCGAGGCGCTTGGCGATGTGCCGCTCCATCTGCGTGCCGAGCACAAGTTCGGGCGCGGCGGCGGCAATCGCATCCTCGACCGCGAGGTGATCATCGGTGATCAGCGGCTCGACACCGCAGCGCGCCGCTTCGGCCCTGATCTCGCGGGCGAATTCGCGGTTGTAGCAGCCCAGGCCGCAGACCTCGAAGCCCAGTTCCTCGCGCGCGATCCGGGCTGCTGCGACAGCATGGGTCGCGTCGCCGAAGATGAACACGCGCTTCGAGGTGAGGTAGGTCGAATCGACCGATCGGCTCCACCACGGGAGCCGGGAAGAGGTGTCGCCGAGGGCAGGCGTGGGATCTGCACCTGCCAGCTCGGCGACGTCGGCGATAAAGGAGCGGGTGGCTCCTACGCCGATAGGGATGGTCCGCACGGCGGGTTGAGCGAAAGTGCGCTCAAGCCAGCGGGCGGCCTCATCTGCGATTTCGGGATAGAGGACGATGTTGAAGTCGGCTTGGCCGATCCTCGCGATGTCCTCCGGGGTGGCGCCCAGCGGGGCAACGAGGTTCACCTCGACGCCGAGTTGGGCCAGAATTTTGCGGATCTCGACCAGATCGTCGCGGTGACGGAAGCCCAGCGCGGTCGGGCCGAGGATGTTGGCGCGGGCCGGGCGGCCTTCCCTCGGCTCGCGCACCACCGACTTGTCGGCGAGGTTGCGGACGATCTGGTAGAAGGTCTCGGCCGCGCCCCAGTTTTCCTTGCGCTGGTAGCTCGGCAGTTCGAGCGGGATCGCGGGGCAGGGCAGACCCATCGCCTCGGCCAGCCCGGCCGGATCGTCCTGGATCAGCTCGGCGGTGCACGAAGCCCCGACGATGATCGCCTGCGGATTGAAGCGGGTCACCGCCTCGCGTGCGGCATCCTGGAAGATCTGTGCGGTATCCTTGCCCAGATCGCGCGCCTCGAAGGTGGTGTAGGTCACCGGCGGGCGCTTGCCGCGCCGCTCGATCATCGTGAACAAGAGGTCCGCGTAGGTATCGCCCTGCGGCGCGTGCAGCACATAGTGCAGCTTTTCCATCGCGGTCGCCACCCGCATCGCCCCCACATGGGGCGGGCCTTCATAGGTCCAGACCGCCAACTGCATCGCCTAGACCTCCAGCAAGTCCCGGCGCCGCAGCGGCCGGGCAAAGAGTTCGGCGAGATCTGCAGCCTGGTCGAAGCCATGGATCGGCGAGAAGACGAGTTCGATCGCCCACTTGGTGGTGAAGCCCTCGGCTTCGAGCGGGTTGGCAAGGCCCAGCCCGCAGACAGTGATATCGGGCCGGTCTGCGCGCACGCGATCGAGCTGGCGCTCGACATGCTGGCCTTCGCTGATGCGCACCTCGGGGCCGATCAGTTCGAGTTCGCGGGCCAGATGCGCGCGGTGGAGATAGGGCGTGCCGACTTCGACCAGCTCCATCCCCAGCTCCTGCTGGAGATAGCGGGCGAGCGGCACTTCGAGCTGCGAATCGGGCAGGAAGCTGATGCGCTTGCCTTCAAGCTGCGGGCGCAGTTTGGACAGGGCAATGCGCGCGCGCTCGCGGCCCGGGCCGATCACGGCCTCGAACAGCGCCGCATCGACACCGAATTCCTGTGCAGCAGCGCGCAGCCAGCTGGTGGTGCCTTCCGCGCCGAAGGGGAACAGCGCATCGAGCCGCTTGGCTCCGCGCCCTTCCAGCGCCATCGCGGTCTCGCCAAGGAACGGCTGGGCCAGCAGATAGCGGGTGTTGGGGCCGACAGAGGGCAGATCGCGGGCATTGCGCGCAGGCAGCACGCCGACCTTGGCGATCCCCATCTGCGCAAAGAGGCGCAGGAACTGGTCTTCGACAATATCGGGCAAGCTGCCGACGATCAGCAGCTCCTTGGCCGCGTCAGCGCTGCTGGCGGGCATCACCGGCACCAGCGCGGACAGACAGGCGTCTTCCCCTTGCGTGAAGGTCGTCTCGATCCCGCTGCCCGAATAGTTGAGGATCCGAACGCGCGGCATATGCACCGCGCCCAAACGCTGGGCGGCCTTGGCGAGATCGAGCTTGATCACTTCGGACGGGCAGGAGCCGACCAGGAACAGCGTGGTGATGTCCGGACGGCGTTCGAGCAGGCGGTTCACCACCCGGTCAAGCTCGTCCTGCGCATCGACCATGCCGGCAAGGTCGCGCTCTTCCATGATTGCCGTGGCAAAGCGCGGCTCGGCGAAGATCATCACGCCCGCTGCCGATTGCAGCAGGTGGGCGCATGTGCGCGAGCCGACCACGAGGAAGAAGGCGTCCTGCATCTTGCGGTGCAGCCAGATGATGCCGGTAAGGCCGCAGAACACCTCGCGCTGGCCGCGTTCGCGCAGCACCGGACGCTGGGCTTCTGCCGCAGGGCGATCGGCGCGGACCAGTTCGGCTGCGCAGCCATCAAGGGTGGTCGCCACGTTCATGCCGTCACCGCCTGACGCGGCGATTCGGCGCGGGTGCCTTCGAGTCGTGCCATCCGCAGCTTCCACAGGAACTGGCCGGCATTGATGACATAGGCAGCATAGCCCGCCAGCGCGACCAGCAGGCGCTGTTCCAGCGTGCCGTGATTGCCGAAAAGCAGCACGAGATAGAGCGTGTGCAGCGCCAGCACGAGCATCGAGAAGACGTCTTCCCAGAAGAAGGCTTCGGCGAAGAGCCACTTGCCGAACACGACCTTCTCCCAGATCGAGCCGGTGACCATGATGGTGTAGAGCACCAGCGTCTTGATCACGATCGAGACATCGGCGGCATAGGCGCCCTCGCCGGTAGTGAGCGTGCGCAGCACCAGGCCGAGGCTGACGAGGAAAACGAGGAACTGGAGCGGGGCGAGCACGCCCTGGACGATGGTCCAGACCGACTCGTCGCGCCGCACCCGCTGGTCAGCAGTGTAGAGCGCGCGGCTCTTCCCTCTTTGCTGGCCCGCCCCATTCGCCGTGGTTTTCACCGTGGTTCCAGGTTCGACCGGGGATGCCTGATCCGTCCGAGTCATTAGATGCGTTAGCCTTTTCTCTCAGATTCGGAGCCTACGCCTGTTCCAACATGAGTGTCAATCTAATTGGACGTTCACAACTGTTGACGATATTTGACTCCAAAGCGGCGTCATTTGCGCCCGAGGGCAAAAAGGCGTAGGGGGGATTCGCTGGTTTAAGGGATCGGACCATCAACGCGGCGCGTCGCCGTGTTTGCTACCTCCTGCGGAAGGATGTCCGCATGACCTGGGGAGGGTCCGACGAATGGGTGATTCCAAGACTTCTGGCATGTTTGAAGCCGGCTCGGCGGTTCTGCGGGAGGTGATTGCTGCCCCGCTTGAACGGGTGCGCAGACGGGTTTCGGGCAACCGCGAGGAGTCACGCGACTCGGTCAACGCCATGATCGAAAGCGAAATCATCCCGCGCCTGTTGATGGCGCATGGCAGCAGCACCCCCCGGCCCAGGTCCAGGCGCAACCGTCCGATCGATCCCGAGGACGCCTCGCGTTTTGCCATTCTCCCGCTGCGGCTGGAGGCGGCGAGCCTGCTTGACGAGGTCGACGGCTTCATCGCCGAAGGCTCCAGTGTCGAGACCATCTGCCTCGATCTGCTCGCGCCTGCCGCGCGGATGCTGGGCGAGATGTGGGATCGCGACGAGGTCGATTTCCTCGATGTCACCATGGGCCTTTGGCGCCTGCAGGAAGTGATGCGCGAGATTGCCGCGCGCTGGCCGGCCGATCTGTCCGATCTCAACGTCCCGCGCAGCGCGCTGTTCTCGCCCATGCCGGGCGATCACCACAATTTCGGCACCCTCATGATCGAGGAGGTCTTCTCGCGCGCAGGCTGGCAGAGCGAGGCGATGGTCCGGCCTGAACGGCGCGATCTGCTCGATCGGCTGGCCCAGCGCCCCTTCGGCCTCGTAGGATTGACGCTCGCACGTGATTGTCCTAGCGCGACCCTCTCAAATCTAATCAAGGCCATGCGCAACGCTTCCGCCAACCCGTCGATTGTCGTGTTTGTCGGAGGGCGCATGATCAACGCAAACCCGGGCATGGTGAAAGACGTGGGGGCAGATGGCACAGGGACCGATGCGCTCGCAGCGCTCGACATGGCCGAATCCCTGATGAAGCGTTCTCCCTCCAGCAGCCAGCACCAGCGTTAGGTCCGGCCCGGCATGCTCACCCGAAAACACAGTATCGACGGCAAGAACCCCTTCGAGCGGGCTGCCGACCTGTTCCAGGCGCTCGATGCCGATGCCGCGATGAAGCTGGCGATGGTGGCAGGTGATGTCACCCTGGTGCTCGACGATACCGGCACGATCCTCGATGCGGCCTATGATCCGCGCGAATTCCCGGCCTTTGCCGGCTGGATCGGCAGCAACTGGATCGAGACGGTGACCGATGAAAGTCGCCCGAAAATCATGGAGATGCTGGCCGGAGCCCGGCGCGGCGAGGTGCAGCACTGGCGCCAGGTGAACCACCCCTCGCGCGAAGGCGACGTGCCGATCCGCTATGCCGTCCTCAGCGTCAACGGCGGCGCGCACCGCATCGCCTTCGGGCGCGATCTGCGCGAGGCGGGCAAGCTCCAGCAACGCCTCCTGCAAGTCCAGCAATCGCTCGAACGCGACTATCTGCGCATGCGCCAGCTCGAAGCGCGCTACCGCATGCTGTTCGAGCGATCGACCGAAGCGGTGCTGATCATCGAGGCGGCGAGCCTCAAGATCCGCGAGGCCAATCCGGCCGCACACACCCTCGTGGGCGCGCGGGCGGGGAGCCTGCCGGGCAAGAAGCTGCCGAGCGTGCTCGACAAGATTTCGCTCGACGCCCTGCAATCCCTCGTCGGGGCGGCGCTGGTGTCGGACACGGTCAGCCCGGTGCGCATCCGCCTGGCGCGCGGCGCGCGCGAGGTGATGGCCACGGTGACCGGTTTCACCCAGGATCGCGGGCAGTTCCTGCTGGTTCGGCTGGTGCCCGCCAACGAGCGCGCCGTGCCCCCGGCATCGCCCCTGTTGGAGCTGGTGGACCAGATGCCCGACGCCTTCGTCGTGGCTGACGCCAACCTCGAAATCGTCACCGCCAATGCCGCCTTTGTCGAGCTGCTCCAGGCTGCCAGCGTCGATCAGTTGCGCGGCCGCCACCTGTCGGAATCGATCGGTCGTCCGGGCATTGATCTGGATCTCATCGAAGGCCAGATCGATCAGCACGGCGCTGCCCGCAATGTCTCCACCGTGCTGCGCGTGGGCCATGATGTTGACGGCGAACCGGTTGAATTGTCAGCAGTTCGTACCTTCGGCGATGATGCGCATTATGCCTTCGTCATCCGCCCGATCGGCCGCCGGTTGCGCGATCTGCCGCCCGGCGCGCAGGAGCTTCCGCGCTCGGTCGAACAGCTCACCGAACTGGTCGGCCGGATGAGCCTGAAGGATATTGTCCGCGAGAGCACCGACCTGATCGAGCGGCTCTGCATCGAGGCGGCGCTTTCCTACACCTCGGATAATCGGGCATCAGCGGCCGAAATCCTCGGTCTGTCTCGGCAGAGCCTCTATTCCAAGCTCCACCGCTACGGGCTTGGCAACCTGGCAGGCGACAACGACTGACCTGAAAAGGCGCCCGAAAGCGCGCCCCTGTAGGACGAATCCGCCCCCGGGCAAGCACCCCGCAAACCCCCTCCAACAGCACCCCTAAGGGGGGTCTAGAGGGGGTCTAGAGGGGGTCAAGGCGGGGTCAAAACCGCCGAAAACCGGCGTCTGGGCGACAAAGCCCCATTTTGCCCCGGAAATCCAACATCAGTCATCCAACATGGCAGGCGCGATTGACACGCCTTTTCCAACATTTGTGCAAAACGGACCCAAAATCGGGCATTGTCGGAAATATGCTGTCAAAACAATTTGACGCATAGGACTGTCAGGCATAGCTTGACGCTATGGAGCAATCGGTGCCTTCGACTCAAGCGAGCCCCGTTCCCGGAAGCCTGCCCCGCTTGCGTCCGGCCCCTCGCGATGTGCTCGAACTGCTCAAACCCATCACCTGGTTCCCGCCGATGTGGGCCTTCATGTGCGGCGCGGTCTCGTCCGGCGCGGGGCTGGAGGGGCGCTGGTGGTTCGTCGCGGGCGGCGTGCTGCTGGCAGGGCCGCTGGTGTGCGGCACCAGCCAAGCGGTGAACGACTGGTTCGATCGCCATGTCGATGCCATCAACGAACCGCACCGCCCGATCCCCTCGGGGAGAATTCCGGGCCGCTGGGGGCTCTATATCGCGATCATCGCCACGCTTGTTTCGGCCGGCGTCGGCTGGCTGCTCGGCCCGCTGGTCTTCGTCGCCGCGCTGGTCGGCCTCGGTTTTGCCTGGGCCTATTCCGCCCCGCCGCTGCGCTTCAAGGCCAATGGCATGCTCGGCCCGCTGGTCTGCGGGCTGACCTATGAGGGGCTCTCGTGGTTCACCGGCGCGACGGTGATGCTGGGCGCGATGCCCTCGGTCTACGTGATGTGCGTGCTGGTGATGTATTCGCTCGGCGCGCACGGGATCATGGTTCTCAATGACTTCAAGGCCGTGGAAGGCGACCGCCAGACCGGCCTCACCTCGCTCCCCGTCACCATGGGGGTGGAGCATGCCGCGCGCTTTGCCTGCATCACCATGGCATCGGCGCAGATCGTGGTGATCGGCCTGCTGGCGATCTGGGGCCACCTCGTCTCCGCGCTGGCGGTGAGCGTGGTGCTGGCCGCGCAGATTGCCGCCATGCCGCGCCTGATCCGCGATCCGGCGGGCAAGGCTCCGTGGTACAACGGCGTGGGCGTGACGCTTTATGTGCTGGGGATGCTGGCGGCAGCGCTCGGCCTCGGGGGCTATATCTGATGCATGGCGCCCTTGCCCCTTCCGGCCCTGAGGCCAAGGGCTTCGGCTGGCTCGCGATTATCCGCATCGGTCTGGTGCAGGCAGCGATCGGCGCGCTGGTGATGCTGGCAACGACGGTGCTGAACCGGGTGATGGTGGTCGAGCTGAAGCTGCTCGCCGCGATCCCTGCCGGGCTGGTGGCATGGCATTACGCGGTGCAGCTCGCGCGGCCGCTGTGGGGCCATGCTTCGGATAAGGGCGGCAGCCGGACGATCTGGATTGTCGGCGGATTGGCCGTGCTCGCGGCGGGCGTGCTGCTGGCGACTCAGGCGACGCAGCTGATGGGCGGCAGTTTCCCCGCCGCCTTCACCCTCGCGGTGTTTGCCTATGCGCTGATCGGCGCAGGGGTGGGCGCGGGCGGCACTTCGGCGCTGGCACTTCTCGCAAGCGGCGTCGCACCAGAGCGGCGCGCGGCGGCGGCGGCGGTGACCTGGACGATGATGGTCGCCGGGATCGTCGCCTCGGCGATCACTGTGGGCCAGCTCCTGAAGCCCTTCTCCTTCGACCGGCTGCTGCTGGTCGCATGCGGCCTCGCGCTGGCGATGGTTACGCTGAGCGTGCTCGCAACATGGCGGCTCGAGCGGCAGGCGGGCCGCTTCGGCCACGCCGCGCAGGATGGCGCAGTTCCTGACTTCCGCGCCGCGCTCGCCGAGATCTGGCACGAGACAGCGGCGCGGCGGTTCACGATTTTCATCTTCGTCTCGATGATTGCCTTCTCGATGCAGGACCTGATCCTCGAGCCCTTTGCCGGGCTGATCTTCGGTCTGACGCCGGGCGAGTCCACCCAGATGGGCGGGCAGCATCAAGGCGGCATCCTGCTCGGCATGATCGTCACCGGCATCGGCGGGAGCGCCTTCACCGGCAAGCGCCCCGATGCCCTGCGCTTCTGGGTGATCGGCGGATGTCTGCTTTCGGCAGCAGGACTTGCCACGCTCGGGCTGGCTGCGGTGAGCGGTCCGCCGTGGCGGCTGGGCCTCAACGTCTTCGTGCTCGGCTTCGGCAACGGCGTGTTCGCGGTGGCCGCGATCGGCGCGATGATGGGGCTGGCAGGCGCGGGCGAAACCACGCGTGAGGGCGTGCGCATGGGCGTGTGGGGCGCGAGCCAAGCCATCGCTTTCGGGCTGGGCGGATTACTCGGCGCGATCGGGGTCGATTTTGCGCGGGCGGCGCTCGGCGCGGACGGCGCGGCGTTCCAGCTGGTTTTTGCGGTGGAGGCAGGGGCCTTCGTGCTGGCGGCGATCCTTGCGATCAAGGCCACGGGCAGCGCGGCAATGCGCGCAGGCGCGGCGCAGGCAAACAGGGAGGTCTATGCATGAACGAGACGATCTATGATGCCGTGGTGGTCGGCGGCGGGCCGTCCGGGGCGACCGCGGCGACCGATCTGGCGCTGGCGGGCCATTCGGTGCTGCTGATCGAGCGCGGCGGGCGGATCAAGCCCTGCGGCGGGGCGATTCCGCCGCGGCTGCTGGCCGATTTCGACATTCCGCAATCGCTGCTGGTGGCCAAGGCGCGTTTGGCGCGGATGATCGCGCCTTCGGGCCGGGCGGTCGACATGCCGGTGGGCGAGATCGGCTATGTCGGGATGGTCGACCGCGACGAATTCGACGAGTGGCTGCGCGAGCGGGCGCGCCATTCGGGGGCGGAGCGGCTGACCGCGACCTTCGAGAAGATCGAGCGCGATGATCGTGCGCATCCCCTCGTCACCTTCCGGCGCGAGCGCGGCGGGCCGATCGAGAGCGTGCGTGCGCGCGTGGTGATCGGGGCCGACGGGGCGCGTTCGGCAGTCGCCAAGCAGTGCCTGCCCGGCGCCGAGCGGGTGCCTTGCGTGTTTGCCTATCACGAGATCATCAAGTCGCCCGAACAGAGCAGCGAGGCCTTCGATCCCTCGCGCTGCGACGTGTTCTATCAGGGCCGCCTGTCGCCCGATTTCTACGCCTGGGTCTTCCCCCATGGCCACACCGCCAGCATCGGGGTGGGGAGCGCCAACAAGGGCTTTTCCCTGCGCAGCGCGATTGCGCGGATGCGCGATGATCTCGGGCTCGATCGCTGCGAGACGGTGCGCCGCGAGGGCGCGCCGATCCCGCTCAAGCCGCTGAAGCGCTGGGACAACGGCGCGGATGTGATCGTCGCCGGCGATGCCGCGGGGATTGTCGCCCCGGCCTCGGGCGAGGGGATCTATTACGCCATGCTCGGCGGGCGGCTGGTGGGCGAGGCGGCAAGCGCCTTCCTCAAGACCGGCGAGGCCAAGCAGCTGCGCACGGCGCGCAAACGCTTCATGAAGGAACACGGCACGGTGTTCTGGGTGCTCGGGATGATGCAGTATTTCTGGTATTCGTCCGACAAGCGGCGCGAACGCTTTGTCACCATGTGCGATGACCGCGATGTGCAGGAGCTGACGTGGCAGGCCTATATGCACAAGAAGCTGGTGCGCGCCAAACCGATGGCGCACGTCAAGATCTTCCTCAAGGACACCGCCCACCTGCTGGGCCTGCGAGCGGCGACCTGAGGCGATGGGCGGGCCATTGCAGCTTGGCCGGGGGCGCTTTAGGTTCCGGCCGATGAAGCGGATGATGATCCTGCCGGTGATGATCGCGACGGTCGCAGCGCTGTGCGTCGCGGCGCTGGGGGCGACCGTCACCGATCTCGGCCCATGGTACCAGGGGCTCGCCAAGCCCGACTGGAACCCGCCCGATGCGCTGTTTCCGATGGGCTGGACGCTGATCTATGCGCTGATCACCATGGCGGCCGTCACCGCCTGGCGCGCCGCGCCGACCTCGGCGGCGGCGGAATGGGTGATCGGGCTGTTTGCCCTCAATGGCTTTCTCAACATCTCCTGGAGCCTGCTGTTCTTCCGCATGCAGCGCCCCGACTGGGCCTTTGCCGAGGTGACGGCGCTGTGGCTCTCGATCATCGTGCTCATCATCTATTGCGGGCGCTTCTCGCGCGGCGCAGCGGCGCTGCTGGTGCCCTACCTTGCGTGGGTGAGCTTTGCGGCGGCGCTCAACTGGGCGGTGGTGGATCTCAACGCCCCCTTCGGCTGAGCGTCTGAGCAGCTGACCGGCATGGAGACCTTCTTTGCCAGCGGACATGCGGCCGATCTGATCCTTTGCGTGCTGCTGATCGAGGCCTTGTGGCTGGCCCGCGCGCGCGGCTGGCGGCTGGTGCAGATCGCGGGCCTGCTGGGACCTGCGGCGCTGATCGTGCTGGGCCTGCGCGCCGCGCTGACGGGGGCCGCATGGTGGTGGATCGCGCTCCCGCTCGCCCTGTCGCTGCCGCTCCACCTGATGGACCTTGCCGCCCGCGAGCGCGGCTGAGGTCACCTTACCCACCCCCAAAGCAAAAGCCCGGGCCGGACCCTGATGGTCCGGCCCGGGCTTTTTTCGGGCTTGCCTGCCAAGCCGGTGAGGGCTTGGTCAGGCGCGCCGGAGATTACTTCGGGCTGGTCGCGGTGATCGCGCCGCTCGGATCGTAGTTCTCGGTGGTGGGAGCGTAGTAGTGCTCCTGGGCCCACAGATACCAGTTATCGACGGCCGTGCCGGTCAGCAGGATGCCGATCCCGCCGGTCAGCGTGGTCAGCACTGCAAACCACCAGGCCCAGCGGTGGATCGATTCAAACGTGGCATTGAAGCCCATCACCCAGCGCCAGAACAGCGCGCCGCGTTCGGCTGCCGTCCCGCGATCGGTGATCTGCTCGATCTCGCGTTCCCCGCCATAGCGTCCGAGCGCAAGGATGGTCGCCCCGTGCATCGCGAAGAGAACCGCAGACCCGTAGAGGAACACGATCGAGAGCGCGTGGAACGGATTGTAGAACAGGTTCCCGTAACGCAGCGAGAAATTGTTCGTCCAGTCGAGGTGGCTGAAGATGCCGTAAGGCACGGCTTCCGACCAGCTGCCCAGCAGCATCGGGCGGATGAAGCCCAGCACCAGGAACAGCCAGATCGCCGAGGCAAAGGCCCAGGGGATATGCATCCCCATGCCCAGCGCCTTGGCCCGCATATAGGTGCGGACCCACCAGCACAGCACCGAGATGGTCAGGAACGCGCCGGTCAGGATGAACCAGCCGCCCTTGTCCAGCGGCACGAAGGGGCTGAAGCCATATTCCGGCCCCGGAGGATTGAGCGTGAGCCAGAAGAACTCGCGCATGAAGGCAATCGGGCTCCAGCCGACGCTGGCGGCCATGTTGAGGCCGATGATCACGATCGCGGCGGCCCCGAAGGCCAGCGAGATCGTGCCCAGCAGGCCCAGATAGACCGGCCCGAGCTGGGCCTGACCGAGCTTGCCCAGCCAGTAGTTGTGCCCGACCAGTTCGATCCGGCCTTCGCTTCCGTCGAGGTGCGGGACGCCCATTTCGGGCGGCCCTTGCACCTGGACCTGGGTGAAGATGTTTTGATACGTCGCCATGGTTCAGGTGCTCCTTACGACCAGATCGGAATCTTCTTCCAGAAGTCCCAGAATTCGATCCAGCTGCCGACATACAGAGTGCCGGAAATGACGATACAGCAGGCGCTCCAGAACGCTGCATTGAGCGCGAGGAACAGGCCCACCCGGTGAATGCCCAGCGTGCCGACCGAGTAGCCGATGAAGTCCCGGAAATAGGTATCTTCATATTCGGGCGACTTGACGTCGGTTCCGTTGGTCGGATTGACCGCCGACAGCACCAGGCCGCCATGCAGAGCGAGCGCGAGACAGTTCGTGAAGAAGAACGTGATTGCGAGCATGTGCACGGGGTTGTAGTGGAAGTTGCCGAAGGCGTAGCCGACGCCCGAGACCCATTCGAGGTGGGTCCAGATCCCGTAAGGGAAGCCATTGCCCCATGCGCCCATCAAGAGCGGACGGATGACATTGAGCGTGACATAGGCCAGCACGGCAACGCTGAAGGCGATCGGAACGTGGTAGCTCATGCCCAGCTTGCGCGAGATTTCTGCCTGACGCAGCACCCACGAGCCAAAGGCAACCACGGCGCAGATCGTGATGACCTGCCAATATCCCCCCTGCTTCAATGGAGCGAAGGCCAGTCCATATTCAACCGGTGGCGGGTTGATGGAGATCAGCCAGGGATTGAGGGTCGGACCTTGCGTTGCGGCGGCGAAGATCAGCATGGTGCCCATAAGGGCGCTGATTGCCGTCGTCACTCCGAAGAATCCGACATAAAACGGCCCGACCCAGAAGTCGAAAAGGTCGCCGCCGATCAATGTGCCACCGCGTGTGCGGTATTTCCGCTCGAAACTAAGGAGCGCCATAGGTCCATCCTCCCCGCCACAAGGGCGGGTGCTATAGGTTTGCCAAAAAGTGTTAGGAGGCAGGCAGGCGAACCTGCCCCCTCACATTTTGCCTGCTGTCAGGTCGCCGCCGGAGCAGTCGCAGCCGGCGCAGCAGCCGCCGCTGCCGGGGCAGCGCTGGCGTCTTCGAGCCAGTTGTACCGTTCGGTGCTCAGCAGCAGGAAGTGGATGGTGAACGCCAGAACGGCGAGACCAACGTGAAGCGCCACGAGAGTGCGACGAACGTCAAAATAGTACCAAAGTCTCCACATGGGGAATTCCTTTGAGAAATTGAAAAAAAGCAGCGTTTCAGCCGGTTGTCACAGGGTTACCCCCTGACAAGGGGCTGACCATTGCCGTTGATCAGATGGGCAGCCAGGGCTTGTCGGCCCAGACCAGCGCATGAGCGACAAGGGCGATCACCACATAGATGGTGAAGGTCCCCATGAAGCCCTTGTGGATTTCCTGAGCCTCTTCAGGGGTCAGGTGAGTCCCGATGCGTTCATTCATTGGGTTGTCTCCGTTCAGTTGGGTGTGAGTGGAAGCCCGAAGGCCCCCGTCGGCATCCCCGCGTGATCCCCCACGTGGATTGGAGAGCCCCCTTCCGAAGGGGGGCATGGGATTGTGCCGTTGCGGACAGGGTCCGCGCGGGCACGAAATGCTTGGTCGCGGCGGGCATGATCATCATGCTCCCGCGCCTTCCAGCAGCGCCTCTGCAAGGCAGTCTGCTGTCACAGTGGTCTCGCCGCGCGCGCGCGCGGTCCGCTCGGCCGCATCGCGCAGGCGCTTGGCGGCGGAAATGCGGATCAGCACCGGCTGGGCTTCGACAAGCTCGTCGAGCCGCGCCTTGGCGTCATTGTCCCAGGTCAATTCGGCAAGGCTGCGCGCCGGGGTCGGATCGACCTTGTCCATCTCGGTGCCCAGCGGCAGGATGTGGAACAGCGCATCGAACAGCGCATTGCACACTTCCTGCACCAGATAGGTCGCGCCCGAATAGCCCATGAAGGGCGTGCCGGTGTGGCGGCGGATCGCAGCGCCCGGGAAGCTCGCGGGGATATACATGCCGCGCGCGCCGGCCTCGGCCATGTACATGCGCTCGTTATAGCTGCCGAACATCACCAGTGGCGGATTGGCGTGGATCGCGGCGCGCACCTCGTCGTTCTTCGGCTTCACCCCGGCACAGCGCGAGAAGGCGAAGTTGCAGGGCAGGCCCATGTCGTCTTCGAGGAAGTGGCGGATGCCGCGCGCATAGGTCTCGTTGGCGACGATGCCGAAGCTCGCCGTGCCGAAGAAATCCTGGGTGACCGAGCGCCACAGATCCCACAAGGGCTTGATCGTGGTGTGCTTCTCGCGCTCGATGAAGGGTTCGGGGTCGAGGCCCAGCTCGGCGCCCAGTGCGCGCAGGAACTTGGTGGTCTGGCTGAGGCCGAGGGGGGCCTGGAAATAGGGCCGCTCGAGCGTTTCGCACAGGTTGCGGCCATATTCGCGGTACATGCAGACATTGGCGTCGCTGGTGGCCAGATCGCGGATGTCGGCAAGGTGGCTGCCGAGCGGGAAGACCATGCCCACTTCCGCGCCGATGCCTTCGACAAGGCGGCGGATCTCGGCGAGATCGCTCGGCATGTTGAACATGCCATAGGCCGGGCCGATGATGTTGACGCGGGGCTTTTCGCCGTCCTTGCGCTCGCGCTTTTCGGGCATCTTCTTGGGGCCGAATTCGGTCCACAGCCAGGTGAGCGCGCGGTCGGCCGACTGCCACTGGTCCTCGTCGATGGTGCGCGGCAGGAAGCGCTTGATATTGGTGCCCTCGGGCGTGACGCCGCCGCCGATCATCTCGGCGATCGAACCGGTGACGACCACGGCGGGCAGCTCGGTGTCGAGCGCCTGCCAGGCGCGCTTCATCGCGCCTTCGGTGCCCGTCTTGCCGAGCTCCTCCTCGCCAAGCCCGGTGACGACGATGGGGAGTTCATGCGGGGGCAGGGCGTCGGTGTAGTGCAGCACCGAGGTGACCGGCAGGTTCTCGCAACCGACGGGGCCGTCGATGATTACCTGCAAGCCCTTCACCGCGGTGAAGACATAGGTCGCGCCCCAGTAGCCGCCGGCGCGATCGTGATCGAGGATCAGGGTCATGTGCCCACCGCCTCGGACGCCTTGCGCGCCGCTTCGTTGAGGGCCGCATATTTCTTGCGGAACTTGGGCCGGTCGACGGGGAGGTCTTCCCACACGCCTGCGGCATGCTCGGTGCCGACGCCTTCGAAGAAGTCACGCATTGCATCGAAGCGGGTCTTGTTCGCCATCGCGGCGTTGATCACCGTGGCAAGGCTGCCGGCGCCGGCCGGGCCCATCAGCGGGCGGGCCGAGATGAGGTTGGTGAAGTAGAGCGAAGGGATCGCCTTGGACTTGGCGTGCTGCACCACCGGCGTCGTGCCGATGGCGAGATCGGGACGATATTCATCGACCGCGGCAATGTCCTGTTCGAGGCTGGCCCGGAAGTTCACCTCCACCCCGCGTGCTTCGAGCCATTCGCGGTCGGCATCCGACCATCTGGTCTTGGGGCAGGCCGAGCCGACATAGCGCACATCCGCGCCGCTCTCGACCAGCAGGCGGGCGACGAGCAGCTCGGAACCCTCGTAGCCCGAGACGGTGATGCGCCCCTTGATCGGCATATTGGCAAGCGCGCCCTTGCAGGCGGCGATCATGGTGTTCTTGACGGCGTCGACCTGCGCCTGGGGCAGGCCGAGCGTGTCGCCCAGCGATTGCAGCCAGGCCGCGGTGCCATCCGCGCCGACCGGGGCCGAGCCGACGATGGGCCGGCCTGCGGCTTCGAATTCGCGGATCGAGGCGGTGTAGAAGGGGTGGATCGCGGCGACGACAGCGCAATCGAGCGCGGCATAGAGCTCGCGCCATTCGCGGGTCGGCACCACGGGGCCGGCGGCAAGGCCGAGCGGGGCCAGCATCTGGCCGATGACCACCGGATCGGCCGGGAACATCTCGCCCAGCAGGGTGACCGTGGGCTTGTCCGAGCGTTCGCGCGGAGCGGCGACGGGGCCGGCCTTCACTTCCTCGCGGGCATATTGGAGCATCGCGCCGGCGAGCACGTCCTTCGCCTCGGCATGGGTCGGGATGCCGAAACCGGGCACGTCGATGCCGACGATGCGCACACCGTTGATCTCTTTCCTGAGCAGCCGCAGCGGCACGCCGCTCGCGGTCGGCACGCACAGGTTGGTGACGACGATCGCATCATAGAGCGCAGGATCAGCCAGATCCTCGACCGCTTCCTTGATGTCCTCGAACAGCTTGCCCGTGACGAGCGTTTCCGAGGAGAACGGCACATAGCCCACCGTCCGCCGCGCGCCGTAGAAGTGCGAGGTGAAGGTGAGGCCATAGACACAGCAGGCCGAGCCCGAGAGCACGGTCGCAGTGCGCCGCATTCTCAGGCCCACCCGGAGTGACCCGAACGCAGGGCACATGGATTGGGGTTGGTCATGCGGGCCGACCGGATAATCGGCCGCATATTGATCAAGAATCTCGCTCTTGCCCGCGCTGCGCGCTGCCTCGCGCATGGTGTCCTTCGACGCGCAGGCGCCGCCTTCGGCTACCGCGAGGTCGATCCGGTCGGGGGCGCGTGCCGCGTCGGGGGCGGGGTGCTCGCTCATGCCTCGTCGTAGACCACTTCGAGGCTCGGGCGGGTTTCGAACACGCCGCCGCGCATGTCGGCCTGGGAGGCCGGCACGAGCTCGACATTGCCGCCGACGACATCCGCGCTGAACAGGCCGAGCAGCCCGTCCTGATCGAGCGGGGTGGGGCGCAGCGGCGGGGCTTCGGCGACATTGATCGCGAGCTCTTCAAACAGGCTCGCCCATTCGCCGCCGGGGTGGCCGATGATCTGGTAATTGGCGCTCTTGCGGCGGATATCCTCGTTGGCGGGGATCGCGGTGAGCACCGGAATGCCGACCGCCTCGGCAAAGGCCTTGGCCTCGCCCGTGCCGTCGTCCTTGTTGACGATCATGCCCGCCACGCCGACATTCCCGCCCATCTTGCGGAAATACTCGACCGCCTGGCACACATTGTTGGCGACGTAGAGCGATTGCAGGTCGTTCGAGCCGACCACGATCACCTTCTGGCACATGTCGCGCGCAATCGGCAGGCCGAAGCCGCCGCACACCACGTCGCCGAGGAAATCGAGCAGCACGTAGTCGAAGCCCCAGTCGTGGAAGCCGAGCTTCTCGAGCGTTTCGAAGCCGTGGATGATGCCCCGGCCGCCGCAGCCGCGCCCGACTTCGGGGCCGCCGAGTTCCATCGCGAAGACGCCGTCGCGCTGGAAGCACACATCCTCGATGCGCACTTCCTCGCCCGCCAGCTTCTTCCTCGACGAGGTCTCGATGATCGAAGGCGTGGCCTTGCCGCCGAACAGGAGCGAGGTGGTGTCGCTCTTGGGATCGCAGCCGATCAGCAGCACGCGCTTGCCCTGCTGGGCCATCATGTAGCTGAGGTTGGCGAGCGCGAAGCTCTTGCCCGAGCCGCCCTTGCCGTAGATCGCGATGATCTGCGTTTCCTTGGTCACCTCGCCGGTGTGGACCGGATCGGGCTCGTGGCTCGCTTCATCGCGCAGGGCGGCAGTCTGGGTATCAAGCACACTCATCAGCAGTCGCTCCAGTCGAGAACCATCTTGAGACAATCGGGATCGGTGAATGCCTGCGGGTAGGCCTCGGTCGCTTCCCCGGCCGGACGCCGGTTGGTGACGAGGCCATTGAGATCGAGCCGACCGCATTCGATCAGCGCGCGCGTTTCGGCGAGATCGCCGGGCTGCCATTCGGCGGCCACGCGGAAATGGGCTTCCTTCATGAAGGCGGCCGGGAACGCGAAGCTGACGCGTTCGGAGTAAAATCCGGCGAGGACGATCTCCCCGCCCTTGGCAAGGCGCATCACCAGAGAGTCGATGAGGGAGGCATCGCCGCTGGCATCATAGATCGCGTGGTAATCGCGGCGCTCGTCCTCATTGGGGTCGAGCACGGTGTAACCGGCGGCACCGGCGCGGCGGGCGGGGTTGGTTTCCCAAACCGTCGGCGGCTTTCCGCCCAGCGCGAGCGTGAGCCGCGCCAGCAGACGGCCGAGGACGCCGTGGCCGATGATCAGATCGGGCAGCGCATCGCGGTGGTGGAACCCGCCCTTGATCGCATGGAGCGCCGTGGCGGCCAGCGCGCAGAGCACACCGGCATCGCCGAGATGTTCGGGGATGGGAAGAGCGCGGGCCGAGGGCACGATCACGCGCCGGGCCGTGCCGCCGAACAATCCGCGGGCATCGGTGTAGCAATTGGCGCCGGGCACAAACACCCAGTCACCCACGCGGCCCAGCGCCTCGGGCCCGGCTTCGACGATGCGGCCGACGGATTCGTAACCGGGAACCAGCGGATAGCCGAGGCCGGGGAAGGGCGGCATGCGCCCGCTCCACAGGAGCTTCTCGGTGCCGGTGCTGATGCCGCTGAAGGCGATTTCGACCACGACATCGGACACCTCGACAGGCTTCATTCCCAGCGCCCGAAGCGCGAGGCGCTCCGGTGCTTCAAGAATGACGGCCAGCGTTTCCATTTGTCGGTCTCCTCCGGAGAATTCGGGGGCTTTTTGGCCCGAGTCGAATGCTCCGCAGCTGCGTTCTCCCGAGTGTTAGCTACGCCTTACGTGTTGGACTGTCAAATTTAATGGACAAGTTTCCCTCAAGCGCGTGCGATTACCACGCTTGCGTTGACCGGTTGCGCAGTTGCGACCAGTCGTGCGCTGGCAAAGCCTGCGCTGCGCAGCATCGCGATGATCTCGTCGGGGCTGCGCGCCCGGCCTGATCCCATCGCCCACAGGTAAAGCCCGAAGAAGGCCTCGCCCATCGGCTCGGCCCCGCGAATCCGCGCCATCGGCTCGGCAATCAGCAGGCGCGCACCCGGCGCAAGGCTGCGGCGGATATTGGCGAGCAGAGCCTGTGCGGGGGCATCGTCGTGATCGTGAAGGATGCGGATCAGCGAGACCATGTCGTAGCCGGTCGGCACGGCATCCTCGAAGAAATTGCCCAGATGGGCCGAGACCTTCGCGGCGCCGAACTGTTCCGCCAGCAGGGCGCCGCCGGTGGCGGCCACCTCGGGCAGATCGAACAGGCCGAGCTCCAGATGCGGCCAGGCGCTGCCGATCGCCTTGAGGAAGGCCCCGTGCCCGCCGCCGACATCGAGCAGGCGGCGCACATCGCGGAAAGACAGGCTCGCGAGCACTTCATCGGCAACGAAGTGCTGCGAGGCGGCCATCAGCTGGGAATATTCGGCCGTGTCCTCGCCGCGCTCGGTCGTCCCTTGCAGCGCGCCGGCATAGGTCCAGAAGCGCGACAGGCCGGTGGCCTCGCGCCGGTCAGCCTTGAGCAGCGCGATCGGATCGGCAAGATCGGCATAGAGCAGGCGGTGGTGGCGGACCATTGCCTGCACGCCGGCATTCTCGGCGAAGACCGCGCCCTGTTCGCCCAGCATCCACAGGTCCGGCCCGGCTTCCTCGGACAGCATAAGCGCCCGGCCGGCGCGCAGCAGGGTGAGGGCGGCGGCCTCGCTCATCCTCATGCGGTCGGCCACTGTTGCGGCGGCCAGCGGCCCGTCCTTGAGAATATCGAACAGCCCGCCTTCGACATAGGCGCGCAGCACCTGCGAATAGGCAAAGCCCGCGAGCAGATCGAAAGCGGCATCGGCGCGGCTGCGCGCGATCCAGCGGATCACCGGCAGGCGGGCGGCCCAGTGCTGGAAGCGGGGGTTGGCAAACACCCGGTTGCGGCGGCTGATCCAGCCGATCCGGATGGCGGTCCAATCGGTCACGGACGGGGTGTTTCATGCGCCATATGTCTAAACAATTGGACATATGCGAGTGTAAGGTCAATGATAATCGTGGGATCGGACGAGGAGAGGGCATATCGCGCGAGTCGCCGTCATCGGTGCCGGAATAGGCGGGCTCACCAGCGCCGCGCTGCTCGCGGCGGCGGGGCACGAGGTTCACGTCCTCGAAAAGGAGGCATGGGTCGGCGGCAAGGCGCGGCGCGTTGCGGTGGACGGCGCGGAAATCGACGGCGGGCCGACGGTCTTCACCTATCGCGAAGTCTTCGACGAGGTTTTCGCCGCCTGCAACGCGCGGCTCGATGATCATGTCACGACCCGCCGCGCCGATGTGATTGCGCGCCATGCGTGGGACGATCGCGGCCATCTCGATCTGTTCGCTGACCGGGAGCGCAGCATCGCCTCGGTCGCCGCCTTCGCGGGCGAGGACACGGCGAAGGGCTATCGCAATTTCACCGATGAGGCGCAGCGCATCTTCGAGGTGCTCGAAGGCCCCTTCCTGCGCGGCGACAAGGCTTCGACCCCGCTGCCGATGATGTGGCGGATCGGGCCGACCAAGCTCGGCGACATGCTGGCGATGCGCCCCTTCGACGGGATGTGGAACGCGCTTGGGCAGCACTTCAAGGACCAGCGCCTGCGCCAGCTCTACGGCCGCTATGCCACCTATTGCGGCTCCTCGCCCTTCAGTGCGCCCGCCACGCTGATGCTGATCGCGCATGTCGAGGCGCGCGGGGTGTGGCTGATCGAGGGCGGGATCCATGCGCTGGCGCGGGCGCTGGCGACGCTCGCCGGGCAGCAGGGCGCAAGGGTGCGCACCAATGCCCCGGTCGCCGAAGTGCTCACCCGCAATGGCCGCGCCAGCGGGGTGCGGCTGGCGGGCGGCGAGGTTATCCCCGCCGATATCGTCATCTGCAACGGCGATCCTTCCGCGCTTGCCACCGGAAAGCTGGGCGAGGGCGCGGCGCGCGCGGTGCCCGCGATCCCGCCTGCCAAACGCTCGCTCTCCGCGCTGGTCTGGTATGCCCATACCCGCACGCAGGGCTTTGAGCTCAGCCACCACAACGTCTTCTTCTCGCCCGATTACGCGCGCGAGTTCCGCGAGATTGCCGCGGGCCAGACCCCGTCCGATCCCACCGTCTATGTCTGCGCGATCGATCGCGGCGCGGGCGAAGATGCCCCGCCGCCGACCGGGCGCGAGCGGCTCCAGATCATCGTCAACGCGCCTGCGAACGGCGACACGCACCATTACACCCCCGAGGAGAGAGAGCGATGCACCCGAACCATGATGGCGACGCTCAGGCGTTGCGGCCTCGCATTGGAGGAGCCGCTGTCGCACCGGCTCATGACCCCGCAGGACTGGGAGGCGCTGTTCCCGGCCACGGGCGGCGCTCTTTATGGCAGGGCGTCGCACGGCTGGGCGGCCTCTTTCCAGAGGCAAGGGCCGAAAACCCGCCTGCCGGGGCTCTATTGCACGGGCGGGGCGACTCATCCGGCAGCTGGGGTGCCCATGGCAGCCTTGTCCGGGCAGCTGGCCGCAAGGGTGATCGCGAAGGACCTCGCTTCGACGAGGATGTCCCCGCGGGCGGCTATTCCTGGTGGTATGTCGATGCCATCAGCGACGACGGGCAGCACGGGCTGACGATCATCGCCTTTCTGGGCAGCGTGTTCTCGCCCTATTACAAGAAGAGCGGGCGCGGCGATCCGCTCAATCACTGCTCGCTCAATGTCGCGCTCTACGGTCCGCAGCACCGCTGGGTGATGACCGAGCGGCCGCGTAGCGCGGTGACGCGCGATGCGAGCCAGCTCGTGATCGGGCCGAGCTGTGTGACATGGGACGGCGAGGCGCTGACCATCGACATCCACGAGGGCGATACCCGCCTGTTCGTGCCGTGGCAGCGCAAGGTGACGGGGCGCGTGCGGGTCTATCCCGAGGCGCTGAACCGCGCCGCCTTCGCGCTCGACCCGAAGGAAAGCCACATCTGGCACTGCCTTGCGCCCTGTGCGCGGATCGAGGTGGAGATGCAGTCGCCCGGCCTCTCGTGGCGCGGCAAGGCCTATCTCGATCACAACCGCGGGGCCGAGCCGCTCGAGACCGGCTTCAACACCTGGCACTGGTCGCGCGCGCACCTCTCGGACGGGGCGCTGGTGTGCTACGAGGGCGAGCGCGGGGACGGATCGCTGTTTGCCAGCGCCCTGCGCTTCGGCGCGGACGGCGTGCCCGAGCCGGTCGACCTGCCGCCGATCGCCGGGCTGCCCGACAGCGGCTGGGGGATCACCCGCCGCACCCGCTCCGACATCGGCGTCGCCGAGGTGCGCCGGACCTGGGAGGACACCCCCTTCTACGCCCGCAGCGAACTCGCCTCGCGCTTTCTCGGCGAAGAGGTGACCGCGGTGCAGGAAAGCCTCGACATGCGGCGCTTCTCCTCGCGGCTTGTGCAATACATGCTGCCCTACCGGATGCCGCGCAGAAAACGCTGAGCGGCGATCCCTAAGGCGTTAACCCGATTGTGAAACTTTGGCGCGATGAAGGCTGCTTCGGGCAATCGCAGGTCATCGGGG
>Ga0315900_10000620_pt1 | contig 60608 bp, 61 predicted proteins | sample LakEriMetagenome_FD_203521 | JGI IMG/M metagenome (GOLD analysis project Ga0315900, IMG submission 203521) | Freshwater fungal communities from buoy surface, Lake Erie, Ohio, United States - Buoy 12 MA114 | ecosystem: Environmental > Aquatic > Freshwater > Lake > Lake biofilm | place: USA: Lake... | reverse complement strand
TTGGTCGTAATCCCGCAAGGAAATTACCTGTCCAGCTGCCAAAGTTGGCTGTTGCTACTCATGGGAGAGATATGACCGCCATAGTTTTACTTGGTGCGCAGTGGGGCGATGAGGGCAAGGGTAAAGCTACAGATTTACTAGGTGATCGCGTTGATTATGTTGTTCGATACCAAGGTGGAAATAACGCAGGACATACAGTTGTAATTGGAGATCAAAAGTACGCACTCCACTTACTTCCTTCTGGAATATTATCTCCAAATGTAATTCCAGTTATTGGTAATGGTGTTGTGATTGATCCCGCTGTTTTACTTGAAGAAATTAAAGGATTAAATGAGCGAGGTATTAACACATCAAAACTTAAAATTTCAACTAATGCACACCTAATCACGCCGTATCACCGAACAATAGATAAGGTTTCAGAGAGATTTCTAGGAAAATCAAAGATTGGTACAACTGGCCGCGGAATAGGCCCGGCGTATGCTGACAAAATAAACCGAATTGGAATTCGAGTTCAAGATTTATTTGATCAATCAATTTTAAAGCAAAAGATTGAAGCAGCACTGCATGATAAGAATCAGATTTTAGTTAAGGTATTTAATCGCAAGGGAATTACAGTTGATGAGGTACTAAATGAGTATTTGGGTTACGCTGAAATTTTAAAGCCTTATGTAACAGATACCTCACTTCTTTTAGATCAAGCTTTGCAACAAGGCAAAGTAGTACTACTTGAAGGCTCTCAGGGAACATTATTAGATGTTGATCATGGAACTTATCCGTTTGTTACATCATCTAATCCAACTGCGGGAGGTGCTTCTACTGGCTCTGGAATTGGCCCAACAAAGATAACTCGCGTAATTGGAATTCTTAAGGCATACACAACTCGCGTAGGAAGTGGACCATTTCCAACTGAGTTATTTGATGAAGATGGTGAAGCACTTAGAAAAATTGGCGGCGAGGTTGGTGTTACAACCGGACGAAATAGACGATGTGGCTGGTTTGACGCACCAATTGCCAGGTATGCAGTTCGTGTAAATGGATTAACTGATTTTTTCTTAACGAAGTTAGATGTATTGACTGGCTGGGAGAAGATTCCAGTATGTGTTGCTTATGAGATTGATGGCAAGCGTGTTGAGGAGCTACCTGCTTCACAATCTGACTTTCACCATGCCAAGCCAATATATGAGTATCTACCTGGCTGGAAAGAAAATATCTCAAAGGCTAAATCTGTTCCAGATCTTCCAAAAAATGCTCAGGAGTATGTGAAGTTCTTAGAGAAGGTTTCTGGAGCTCCAATGAGTGCCATAGGTGTTGGCCCAGGAAGGGACGAAACAATTGTGGTTAGGGACCTAATCAAATGAGTATTACACCAAATGTTTTAGCAACTAGGTATGCCACAAAAGAGATGGTGGCAATCTTTGATCCGATAAATAAAATTATTAATGAACGAAAGTTCTGGATAACAATTCTAAAGCTGCAGCAAAAAGCGGGGCTTCCAATTACAGATAGTGATATTAAGGCGTATGAGAAGGTAATCGAAAAAGTTGATTTAGATTCAATTGACAAGAGAGAGATTAAAACTCGTCATGATGTTAAGGCGAGGATTGAGGAATTTAATGCGCTCGCTGGAGTTGAAAAGATTCATATTGGTCTTACAAGCCGTGATTTAACGGAGAACATTGAGTTAATCCAAATTAAAGCAGGCCTGGAGTTAATTGAGTATCGAGTATTACAAACACTATTTTTGTTAAATGAAAAAATATCAAAATATGAAAAAACCTACATGGTGGGTAGGTCCCATAATGTTGCAGCCCAGGTGACAACTTTGGGCAAAAGATTTGCTTCCTGCGCTGAAGAGTTGTTGTTTGCTCATAGTGCACTTAAAGAATTAATTGAGCGTCTTCCACTTCGTGGCATAAAAGGCCCAGTAGGAACCTCTCAAGATGGCCTTGCTGCAATGGGTAAAGAATTTGAAAAACTTGAGGAATCAATTGCTGACCAATTTAGATTTGAAAATACTTGGAATTCAGTTGGCCAGATTTATCCTAGATCTGTTGATTTTGAGGTTGTATCAAAATTGTTACAAATAGCCTCCGCTCCATCATCTATGGCAACCACAATTAGATTAATGGCTGGAAGCGGGTTAGTAAGTGAAGGATTTACAGCAGGTCAGGTTGGTTCGTCCGCAATGCCACATAAAATGAACTCCAGATCATCTGAGCGCATAAACGGCATGATGGTTTTACTCCGAGGCTACAACACAATGGCTGCTGGTTTAGCCGGTGATCAATGGAATGAAGGCGATGTTTCATGCTCTGTCGTTAGAAGAGTTGTGATTCCAGATTCATTTTATGTTTTAGATGGCCTTCTTCACACCTTTATGACAATTCTAAATGAGTTTGAGGTATTTGAAGAGAATATAAAAAATGAGCTAAATGAACAGCTTCCATTGCTTGCGACGACAAATATTTTGATGGATTGCGTTAAATCTGGGATGGGTAGAGAGGTTGCACATGAAGTGATTAAAAAATATGCCACTACTACCACGCCAAGTAAATTCTTTGCAGCGCTTTCTAACGAAAAAGATTTTCCACTCTCACTCGATCAGTTAAACAAGTTAATTTCAAGCCCGGCAGAATTTGCCGGCCTTGCTTTAGTGCAAACTCTTGCTGTTAAGGAAATGATCACTGAGCGAATAAAAAATAAGATCTCAAAGGTTGAATTAACAGAGCTTCGATGAACCATGATTTGGACTTGAAAGCTCAAGTTAAACAGATACTTAAAGTGGTCCAAGAGATAGCACCTGGCAGATCTGTTGAACTAAGAATTCCACCATTTGCTGCTATCCAATGCGTTGGTGGAAGTACTCATCGTCGTGGTACGCCCCCAAATGTGGTTGAAATGAGTGCAGAAACATTATGGAAATTATTGGAGAATCCAGTTAAGTGGCAGCAATATTGTGATTTAGGATCTATTTCAGCCTCAGGCACAAACTCAAATTTGGCTGATTTATTTTTTGAAGTAAGTAAACTTATGAACTCTGAAGGCAGGAGTGAGAATGGCAAGTAAGTCAAAACGTGCATTAATGACTCCCACACGTGATTTTAAGAAAACATTTTTTTATTGGGCAGTAGCAATTTTTATTGTTAAATTGATAACGATTTTTAATATTCAAGGGAATGCTTGGTTGGGTGCAGATGGAGAAAATTATATTTCTGCATATGAGGCACTTTTGAAAGATGGATTATTTTCATCTGAGAGATTATTGCATTATTGGCCGGCTGGTTATCCAATATTATTATTGATACTTTCATTTTTAGGTAAAGCCTGGCTTTTTGCTACCCTCACTATTTTGCAATCACTTATCTACTCAGCTGCTGTATTTTATTTTGCCTATCAATTATCAAAAACTAAGTTACGTAATTATTCATTTTTAGTTATGTTATTTTTACTTCTAAATCCAACCTTATCACTAGCATCTATTTGTGTGGGTTATGAAAGTTTGGCTGCTTCGGGCTTACTGATTACTCTGGGATTATTAATTCAAGATTTAACTTCTAACTCAAGTAAAGTATTTAAAAGAAATATAACCCTAGCTGCAATTACCATTAGTTTTATTTCTTTTTTCCAGCCAAGATTATTGCTTTCTGGCTTAGCTGGTATTGCAATTTGGGTTTTAGTTCGGAAACCAATTAAGTCTGCCATATTAGTAATGGTCGTAGCTATTTCGATTGTCGCCGTGTCACCAGCTTTATTAATGTTAAGAAACCAGAACGCAAATGGATTTTCAGCAATTTCAACAAACTTAGGTATAACCATGAACTTGGGCGCAGGAGATGAAGCAGATGGCTCCTATCGGCCCAAAGAAAAGTATGGTGTCCCTTGTACCACCATCGAAGGAAATGCTGCCCAACAAGATAGCCATTTAGTTCGATGTGTAGTTAAGTGGTATCTAGCTAATCCAATTAAGTCATTGGAGCTATTGACAAACAAAGCGATTTTTTTCTGGTCACCATGGTTTGGACCAGAAGCAGTTGGTTCAATGGCTCGAAACCCTTGGCTGAAGGTAAGTCCATTAGTTGATATTGCTTCAAATAGTGAAGAAGGAAATAAACTAATTTATGGATTATTCGGAAAAATTATTAGCTGGGGTTGGATTTTACTTTCACTTATATTATTAGTCATAGGTTTTTGGCGACTTTGGCGAAGTGGTGGAGTTGAAAAGGTTATAGGTATATTTGCATTAAGTCAGATAATTTTGAATTGGCTGATTGCCATGGGTACTTTAGGAGATCATCGCCAGCGGTTACCAATTCTTGGCCTTAGTATTTTTCTTCAGGCAATTGGAATTAAAGCTATATTTAAGGGTAAGGGCAGCGTATTAGTTGACGGCCCAGCCCTTCCTCTCAAAGTTAAGGCTGATACCAATTTAAATTGAATTTAGAGTAAGAGGGAAGTAACCTAACGACCTGACAGAGCCTAGATTATTGAAGGAGGCCAGATATGGGACGCGGCCGTTCAAAAGCAAAACAAACTAAAGTGGCAAGAGATCTTAAATACTCAAATCAGGATATGGATTTAGAGCGATTAGCTAAAGAGCTACATGGTGAAGGTAAAGCTGATAAAGGATTTGATGATGATTCCTCAAATGATAACTACACTCCCCGTAATTAAACAAATTACTAAATGCGACCAACACCTTACGTTGCTTCTTTAAGAGTTTATGAACCGGTAAACTCTTTTCTGCCAGAGGATCAAGCAAAGTGGAATCAAATCGCTATTACCTCACCAACAGGCTGGGATGAACAAAAGAAAGCTTTACGTAGAACAATAATCAACCAACCAACGGCACTAAAGCCAGATGGTGCTCATGTGTTAGAACATGAAGGCAGTAGATATGTTGCCCCCTGGTCAACCGCTACTAGATGCTGGGCTGCCCTAGATGACTTTAAATCCACATTGCCTGCAACATTAGTCAAGTTCTTTCTGCCACAAAAAATTGAGGATGCAATTAACGTAAATTCAGAGGTAGTAGAGGACAAGATTTCACACATCATTACTGCAACTTGGAGTATTCCTCCTCGCTGGTTTTCACTATTTGAACCCTCAGATCGACTTCGCGGCGCCAATGATGATGGTGCCTACACAATCCTTAGGACCTCAATTTCTAATGCGAAACAAAGATGTCTATTTGCTCATCAAGCAGTTGTAAATGCATTTGGTCATGGGCCAATCGAAGAAGAGATCGCAGATCTACTGAACTGGCTTGGAATCTTTAATAGCCAATCAATTGTTGAGTGTGATTACGGTGGGTTAGCTGTTTATTTAGAAAAATCCTTAGTAGAAAATGGTGAACCTGGACTAAATGCGGATACTTCAATCGAAGATGTCGCTAAATCTCTTGCAGGCTTAGCTGCAGGTGATGGAGCCTTGGCAGGAAAAGGTTATGAACGTTTAGTCACCAGATGGCGCCGGGTTGCATCTTTTGAGCAGGCAATGTGAGTTTTGATAAATTAAGTAAACTCAACTAATGAAGCGATTTAGTGGCTTTGAAAATTCTGTAAGAAAAAATTTCTTTATCTATATTTTTTTACGACGGTTGGCACCCTTTATCTGCAGGTTTATTGATCTTGAGGAAGGATTTAGTTTTTCAAAGCAAATCCAACCCCAGTCAGCCAAGTATTGCATTCTAGATGTGGGCTCAAATGATGGCACATCTATCAGAATGTTTAGAAGATACTTTCCCTTGGTAAAAATAATTGCAATTGACCCAATTGCAACACCTAGGTTTAAATTAAAAAATGTCACACTTGTAAAGAGTGCGCTTAGTGAAAAAGAGGGAAGTAGAACTTTGGTAACGCCAGTAGTTAACGGAAAGCAAATTACGCAATATAGCTCCTTTTATAAGGAAAAGATGATTAAACAAATTTGTTCTGATATGGATCTAGTTGAAGCTGAGGTTTCTACTATCGTAAATGAAGTAAATTTTAATACAATTGATAATCTTGGTATAGATCCATTCTTTATAAAAATTGATGTTGAGGGAGCTGAGTTAGAGGTTCTAAAAGGGTCACTTAATGTAATTAATAAATATAATCCAGTAATACTAGTGGAGATTCAAAATGGGAATTCGTATGAGGCAATTAAAGAATTACTTTCTGATTATGGGTATATAAACATTTCACCAGATGAGAAATCTAGAAAATTAATCTCAAAAGATTCCATCACTGCTATTTCAAATTTTGAAGAGGGAACCAATAATTATGTTTGGATTAATCCCTCCAAACCTGTTAGTTGGCATTTTGTTTAAGGCTTGGTTTGTTTAATTCAAATCACCCACAAGGTGTATCAGTTGCCAAGAAGTATGCATTAAGGGATACTTCGCATATAAGGTATGAAAAGGACATTTCACTTAGTTTTTAGCCTAGATTGGATACTGCATAGTTGAGCAAAGAACAAGAAGTCCTACTTACTCCTTCAGAGGTTGCAACCTTGTTTCGTGTTGATCCAAAAACAGTTACCAGATGGGCAAAGGCAGGCAAATTAACATCAATTAGAACTCTAGGTGGGCACCGTAGATATAAAGAGTCAGAGGTTAAAGCCCTGCTCATTACAACAACAAGTCAATCAACTAAGAATGGTGGAAACTAATTGTGAGTGAAGATAAACAACCAGCTGAGGATTCTAAAGTGAAGATGCTTGCAGCATTAGCCAAAAAGCAAAAGGGAAATACCAGCGGCAAAAGTGCTGGTCCAACCTCTGGCTCAAAGGTTGGCTCCGGTCAAACTGGAGGAAGTGCACCAAAGATGCATAGACGCAAATCTGGCTCTGCCTAAAGAGTATCTTTTTATCAAATGGGGATTACAAATCAGGAGTACTTCTTACTTTTTGTGACCTCTTATTTATTAGTTGGTGTACTAACTCCTTTAATGCGCAAAATTGCTTTGGCAACTAATGTTGTTGATAACCCAAATGCAGCTCATAAATCCCATAAAAAAGCAGTGCCTTATCTTGGTGGAGTTGCCATCATCATCGGCATCATCTCTATTTCATACTCCACATCCGTGGTTTCAGATTTTACTTCAGCTACTTTTTGGTTAGCAACGTCAGTTCTTGGGCCAGCACTGGTTCTTGGACTAATTGGTTTGTGGGATGACATAAAGAATTTATCGCCTCTTCCACGGTTTATTGCTCAAAGCATTGCTGGAATCTTTACTGCAAGTGTTTTGATAATCACAAATAACGTTGGCAACCCAACAGGCTCAAACATTTTTGACGCAGTAATTACTATTTTTTGGGTAGTTGGCATATGTAATTCAATAAATTTCTTTGATAATTTAGATGGTGGCGCTGCAGGCACAGTGGCAATTTCTTCAGCAACGCTGGCTTTTCTAGCTCTGACTGGAGATCAATACTTAATTGCGGCCCTAGCGACCGTAACAACAGGGGCAACACTGGGTTTTCTTGTTTGGAATAAAAGCCCAGCAAAGATTTATATGGGAGATGCTGGCGCATTGTTTTTGGGCGTATTGCTAGCCACTTTAACAATTCGATTGGAGCCAAATACAAATACACAAATTGGCTCATATCTAACGCCAGTATTTTTACTTGCAGTTCCAATTCTTGACACTACTGTTGCGGTGATCTCTCGCTTACGTCGACACATATCACCATTTCAAGGCGGTCAAGATCATCTTTCCCATAGATTAATTAGAGCCGGTTTATCAAGAAAACAGGCTGCCATTTCCTTGTGGTTACTCTCAGGAGTTTACGGAGCACTTGCAATTCTGATCTCAAGAGCAAATTCAATTTTTGAGAATTATTTTGTTACAGCTGGCGCAACTCTTTGGGTAGTCTTGTTTGCTCTTTTCTTTAAGCAAAAAGATTTTTAGTTTTTTTCTTAAAAACAATTTTGTTTAGCACAAAGTAATTTATTGGCGCAATAAGTAAAATAGGAACCAGTTTTGCTATCTTTGGATCGATACTTAACACGATTAGTGCCTTAATAATTGAAGTTGAGACTAGCCACCAGAAAGCCAAGTTAACTAAATACTTAACCCCAGATCTGGAATGGTTCTGATCACTCTTAAAGGTCCACCGATGATGGGTGAAGTAGTTCAAAGAGGTTGCTACAGCAGATGAAATCAAATTAACTACAAAGACAGAGTTTATTGGGCCATAAAGTGTGATAAAGATTAAATAATCTATAACAGTAGTTGTCACGCCAACTAGAACCCAACGCAACATTGAATAGTCGAAATACTTATCCTTTAACTCTTTAATTCTTGGGTTCATCAACACCTAACTTGTCACTTACTCTCGGTTGTGGCTGAGGCCGGGATCGAACCGGCGACCTAACGATTTTCAGTCGTTCGCTCATACCAACTGAGCTACTCAGCCAATTAAAGTGCAGTAATGCACCTTGCGACCCAGACGGGACTTGAACCCGCGACCTCCGCCGTGACAGGGCGGCGCGCTAACCAACTGCGCTACTGGGCCATCCTTTCGAAGTTGGAATCACTTCCAACCTCTTTGCGTCCCCAACGGGATTTGAACCCGTGTTAACGCCGTGAAAGGGCGACGTCCTAGGCCACTAGACGATGGGGACTAGAGGGGTAAGGGTATCGGTCATCTACTTCATATCAAAACTAATTTAAATGGGATGATTTAGACATGGACATAATCTCTAATTGCACGCAGGAGGCAATAAACAAGGCAGCTCAGGCATTAATAGATGGCCACCTTGTGGCATTCCCAACCGAAACTGTTTATGGGTTGGGGGCTGATGCAAATAACAGTAAAGCGGTCGCTCGGATTTATGAAGTTAAGGCAAGGCCAACTGATCACCCATTAATTGTTCACATCTCATCTATTAATCAAATAAGTAAGTGGGCAAGAGATATACCAGATTATGCAATAACTCTAGCTAGAAAATTTTGGCCAGGCCCTATGACTTTGATACTTAAAAGAAGTGATCTTGCAAAAAACTTTATTACTGGAGGTCAAGAGTATGTTGGCCTTAGGGTTCCTAGTCAGTCACTAGCGCTCGCTTTGCTTACCCAGTTTGAATCACTTGGTGGTGAAGGAGTAGCGGCTCCAAGTGCTAACCGATTTGGAGCAGTATCACCAACAACCTCTCTTGCAGTGGATGAAGAAATAGGTAAAAATCTAAATCAGGAAGATTTGATACTTGATGGCGGTGCCTGCAGTATTGGGCTTGAATCAACCATTATTGACTGCACAGGAAAATCTCCATCAATTTTACGTCCAGGAGCGATAACTCTTGAAATGGTTGAAGAAGCAGTTGATGGGAAAATTGAGGCTACTGCATCAACTAGATCCATAAAAGCATCTGGCTTACTAGCAAATCATTATGCACCCAAAGCAAAAGTCAGACTTGATATGCCAGCCAAACCCGGTGAAGGATTTATTGCAATGGCAAACATCCGAACGCCGGTAGGAGCCCATAGACTGGCATCCCCGGTAGACGTTGAAGAGTTTGCAAGAATTCTTTATGAAGCGTTAAGAAATGGTGATCGTATCAATCTTAATGAAATTAAAGTTATGCTACCCGAAGGCGATGGGCTAGCTAGTGCAATCAAAGATAGATTGATAAAATCATCTTTGGGTACGGGGCTCAATTAGAATTTGGATGAATGAAAATTCAGATAAAAGAGGTCTGTAGTGGTTAATAGTATCGGTACTAATATGATGTTTAATTTTAGAGGTAAGACAGTATTGATCACAGGACATACCGGATTTAAGGGATCTTGGCTAACTGCCTGGCTTGTAAAACTTGGTGCGAATGTTGTTGGTATTGCTTTAGATCCCCCAACAGATCCATCACATTTTGCTTCCGCTAAATTATCTACCGTAATGAATGATCTGAGAATAGATATTCGAAATCAAAAAGATGTTGAGAATACAATTCTTAAGACAAAGCCGGACTTTGTTTTTCATTTGGCAGCTCAGTCTCTAGTTCGTCAATCTTATGAAAATCCAATAGAAACTTGGCAGACAAATGTTATGGGAACTATCAATATCTTAGAAGCTTTGCGAAAAATAAATAATTTATGCACAGCAATAATTATCACAAGTGACAAGTGTTATCGGAATATTGAACAAACTGATGGCTATAAAGAAACAGACGAATTAGGTGGTTTTGATCCATATAGTGGTTCCAAAGGAGCGGCAGAACTTGCAATTCGTTCATATGTTAGATCTTATTTTCCAAAAGAATCAACTAATGTAAGAATTGCTTCAGCCAGGGCCGGTAATGTTATAGGCGGTGGTGATTGGGCAGTTGACAGAATTATTCCTGATTGCGTAAAAAATTGGTCGCAAAACAATACAATTCAGCTTCGAAATCCTAACGCGACACGACCTTGGCAACATGTGTTAGAACCAATTAGTGGTTATTTAACACTGGCATTAGCTTTAACCAGAGATATATCTTTACATGGTGAATCGTTTAATTTTGGCCCACAAGAAGAAGAAGATCACAGCGTTATTGACTTAGTTCAAGAAATGTCCATTTATTGGGACCAAGTAAAATGGGAAGATATATCAAATATTCCAAGTAAATATCACGAATCTAGCCTACTTAAACTTAACTGCGCAAAAGCTTCAGAATTATTGAGATGGAATGCAACTTTAGATTTTAAAAATACTATTTTCATGACTGCTAATTGGTACCAAAAATATTATACAAATTTAGAACAAATTCAAGATATTACAAATCAGCAAATTGATGATTATGTTAAATTAGCCGTTAAAAAAGGTTTACCATGGGCGAAGTAACTCTCGACAACATAATCATCACGAAACTAACTGAATTAGAAATTTCAGGGGGTAATGTGCTTCACGCAATAAAAGCCACTGACGAAGGATATGTCAGTTTTGGAGAAGCGTATTTTTCTTTCATTGAAGCTGGATCGATCAAAGCTTGGAAACGGCACAGCAGAATGTTCATGAATTTAGTGGTTCCGGTAGGTATGGTTCGATTCGTGTTTCATCTCGAAAGTAAACATACCGCTGGAGATTTTCGGGTTCTAGAAATTGGAAGAAATAATTATGTCCGTATTACTGTTCCACCGGGCATTTGGTTCGGCTTCCAAGGACTTGAAAATTCTCACAATCTTATATTGAATGTTAGTAATATTTTGCATGATCCAAATGAGGTTGAAAGAAAATCTATCGATGAAATAAAGTTTGAATGGAATTCTATTACATGAAGAATTTATCTAGTTTTGACTATGAAAATTTTTTTAGTCATATTGTCAATCGCCCTGAAACACAATTATTGAGCGATAGTGATTTAATTAAAATTTTCAGTCAAGATCGAATCTTGATTATCGGTGCCGGGGGATCGATTGGTTCAGCACTTGCAAGGCGTCTAGTTTCGGCAAAGATTAGTAATGTATATTTCTTGGATCGTGACGAATCAGCGCTCCATGGCTTAGCTTTAGAACTGTCTGATACTGCCGCCTCTCATTCTGATAAATGTTTTATAGCAGATATTCGCGACCGCCAAAGTATTGAAGATGTAATTAAACAAGTAAAGCCAACAATAGTGATTCATGCAGCTGCACTTAAGCATTTAGTGATTTTGGAACGGTTCCCTCGCGAAGGATACTTAACAAACGTAGTTGGATCGCTAAATGTGGCACAAATTTGTGTTGAACATAGCGTAAAACAATTTGTTAATATTTCAACCGATAAGGCGGCAAATCCAACTTCAGTCTTAGGCAAAACTAAGAAATTGGCAGAGTTGATTACGGAGGAGGTATTTACAGATACTGAACTGAAGCAATGTTCTGTCCGATTTGGAAATGTATTCGCATCCCGAGGCTCTGTAATTGAAACTTTTCTCCATCAAATTAAAAATAATATACCTGTAACAGTATCCGATGAAAACGTTGCAAGATTCTTTATGTCTCATAACGAGGCGGCTAATTTAGTGCTGGCTGCTGTTTCCCTCAAAGAAAGTGGAACCTATATCCAGAATATGGGTAAAGAAGTTCTTATAATGGATGTTGTAAAAAGAATAGCCGACTACTTAGAATTAACACCGTCCATAAAGATAGTCGGATTAAAAAAAGGTGAAAAAATGCACGAAGAACTTTATGATGGGCCAGTCTTAGCAACTAAGTTCGAATCAATCTCACGCTCAATTCACATTGTTAAGAAAGGCTTAGTCAAAGAAATAATGGCATTTACTCCCTCAAATAATTCTGAAGCTATTGACCAAATTGAGAAACTCACTTTAAAGTTTTTCAAGAAAACTTAGTATCAAAAATGTTAGTTTTACATATTATTAAGGTGTATAAGAATTTTAAGGCGGAAATCCCCAACTTAAAGCGATCAGAGCGCATTGCTAACTTAAGTCAAAACACAATTCTATTGGTAGGAATGGTGGAATCCCCACACTTTCAAAAATGGCTAAATGCATTGAAACAGGAACTCCCCAATAAGAAGATATTAGTATTTCCTTCAGATCGACCGCGCTTTAATAGAAAAAAGTTGAACGTGTTGAAAAAAGAAAACAAATCGACTCGAATTTTCCAGTTACTGCCTAATGGCCAATTAAATTTTATAGCCTACTATTTTTTAGATACTGTAATAGGCGTTAGATGGCGAGCGTATTTTCTGGCTAAACTTATTATTGCCCACAAACCAGCGATAAATCATTTTCACGAAATGCAACACGGTGCTTATATTTTCAATTTGATTGCAAATTACAGAAAAATACCCAGTAACTCGCGAAATATAATCTCCACTTGGGGAAGTGATTTAACTTTATACTCTTGGGTAGATGGGCATCAGGCGCACATAAAATCATGTCTTAACTGGGTGGATGTTTTAACGGCAGAAAAAGAAGTGGAGATTGAAGATGCAAAGCGTTTTGGTTTTAAAGGGGAATTCAGAGCACCAATTTATATTACTATTGGCCAGAGGCATTTAAGCAATTTAGCAGAGTTAAAAACTAGTTCACGCAAGTTAATTCTTGTCAAAGGACATCAAAGCGATACAGGATTAGCATTGAATGTTTTATCGGTAATTTCTAAAATGGAAAATGTATTGAAGAATTTTGAAATTATTGTTTATTCCGCCCCGGAGCCTGTACAGCTTCAAGTAGATCTGCTTCGGAATAAAAATAAAATTAACATTAAAACACTGAAAAGAGTCAGCCATAATGAAATGTTAGATTTGTTTGCACAAGCACGTATTTCGATAAGTCTTGCCGTTTCGGATGGGCTTCCAGGTGCTTTAGTTGAAGCAATGCAGGCAGGGGCATTTCCAATTCAAAGCGAAAACTCAGCTGCTGGTAAATTTCTAGACCACGGTATAAATGGTTTTGTTGTAAATCCTTGGAATTTAGAATTGATACAAGAGTTATTGCAGAAAGCAATTACAGAAGATGATTTAGTAGATAGAGCAAATGAATTAAACAAAGAGGTCTTGAAACAAAAATATAGTTATCGAGACGGGCTGTCAAAATTAAGATCTCTTTACTTATAAGAATACATTTTTACAATTAATTTAGAGAATGGTTTAAAGATTATTCTACTAAATGGTAATAATGAAAGGTATAAGACAACGTATAACTTTGCCTCTTCCGGCCACCCACGTCTAAGCTTAAATGCTTTCAATAATAAATACTGACCGCTAATTTCTTTATCAAAAAAAGATAGTCGTGCGGCTAAGTAGTAACAGTTGCCAAGAGCCATTCGGCGAAGCTTTGGCAGAGTTTCATTTTCAGATAAAAACTTCTCAGTGACCAATATTCGTTCGGTTGCCATGTCTTTTCCGCGACTAGAAATAGATGTGGAATGTGGATTTTCCCGCCACTGCGCCAATACTCCTGGTAGCCTTGAAATTTTTCCTAACCTACTCAAGCGGAGCCAAAAATCGTAATCACTAACATATTTCCATTCTGAATGGCGTCCGCCTATTTTGAGGGCGGCATCTCTCCGGAACAAAGTACCGGGACCAGGTAAGCACCTGCAACGTCCAATTAGAATTTCATCAGAATATTCAGGCAATATCTTGTTTTGTATAGTTTCCCCATATTGGTTAATAATTTTCCAATCTGGGTAAATAGCTACAATTGAAGAATCATGCTTTAAAATTTCAAATGCCTTGTTAATCAAGTCAGCCGTTAATAATGGATCGTCTGCGTTAACTATTAGAATATAATCACCTTTAGCATTTTCAATTCCAACATTAACAGTCGCAGACTCTCCCACATTAGGGTGGGTTAAAATCTTTATGGAATTACGATAATTATTGATAATACTGAAAGTTGAATCACTCGATCCATCATCTAAAACTATGTATTCAAATGGAATTTTAATTTGTGATTTTAAAACAGACTCAATAGTTTCTGAAATATACTTCTCTCCATTGTAAACAGGAGTGACAATTGTCAATAATGGCTGGCTCCCCATATGCCTAATCTACACCGCTAATTGAGTATAATTGTAATGGTAAGGTTTAGTCTGTGATTAAAGTAGCAGTTCTTGGAAGTACCGGGATGCTCGGCTCATCAATAACTCGTGTTCTTGAAAATGAATCAGTTACTGTTTATGAGTTTAATCGATCTGGAATTTCAATTACTAAAAAAAATCATGCTAGAAAAATCAATGCTATAACTAATTTTGACTTTTCAGAGGTTTTTTCTGAATTAAAAATAGATTATATTGTGAATTGTATTGGAATGATTAAACAGGTAATAAATACTGACGAACAAAGTTCTGTGGACTTAGCTTATAAAATCAATTCAAATTTTCCATTGAAACTAAATATCTATGCTAAGAGCATGGGGATCCCAGTTATTCAGATAGGAACTGATTGCGTTTATTCTGGAAAGGAAGGACTTTATTCAGAAGACCAACCCCATGATCCAAGTGATATTTACGGTTTAACAAAAGAATTAGGCGAACAATCCTCTACCTGCTCTATGATTCTTAGGTGCTCAATTATTGGTAAAGAATTGAGCTCAGCAAATTCTCTGTTAAGTTGGGTGCTTTCAAACCCTAATAATTCTTCAATTAATGGCTACACCAATCATTTTTGGAATGGTGTAACTACTCAACATTTCTCACAAATAGTTCATGGAATAATTAAATCTAGCTCTTTCAAGCACGGGATTTTCCATTTAGTGCCCAAAAACATTGTTACTAAATATGATTTGGTTAATTCTATTGCAAAACACTTTGATCGTAGCGATTTAAGAATACGCAAATTCGAAGCAGAATCTATGGTAAATCGAAGTTTAATAACAAATAATCTTGAGCAGAACCTATCCTTTTGGCAAAATGGCGGGTATAATGAGATTCCTTCAATTGAAGAGATGGTTTCTAGCTACGCAGTGTGGGTAAAAACAATTTAATGAAAAAGAAGTTGGAGTTGACGTGACGAATTCACTGAAGTCTACCGTTGTAACAATCACCGGAGGCACAGGATCTTTTGGGTCAATAATGGTAAGACATCTTTTATCTGAGGGAGTTGCGCAAGTACGAGTATTTAGTCGCGATGAAACGAAGCAAGACCAAATGAGAAATACACTAAAAGATGAGAGAGTCAAATTTATAATCGGCGACGTAAGGGATCAATCTAGTATAGAACCGGCAATTGATGGTTCTGATTATGTATTTCATGCTGCAGCACTCAAACAAGTTCCTTCATGTGAGTTTTTTCCAATGCAAGCAGTAGCAACTAATATTTCTGGTAGCTCAAATGTTATAAACAGTGCAATAAAATATAATGTCAAAGGAATTGTATGTTTAAGCTCAGATAAAGCCGTTTATCCGATAAACGCGATGGGCATGACAAAATCACTTATGGAGAAAGTTGCTCAATCTTTTGTTCGTAATTTCCCTGAGAGTAAAACTAAGATATCAATAACTCGATATGGAAATGTAATGATGTCAAGAGGGTCTGTTATTCCGCTTTTTCTAGATCAAATTCGACGAGGAGAACCGATAACAGTAACTAACCCAGAAATGACAAGATTTATGATGTCTCTAGAAGATTCAGTTTCCCTTGTAAAATATGCATTTTCAAATGCTTCAACAGGTGATTTATTTATAAGAAAAGCACCGGCGTGCACAGTTGAGATCTTGGCACGTGCCGTTAACAAAATTATGGGCAATAAAGGAAAGATACAGATTATTGGCACTCGACACGGTGAAAAACTCTATGAATCTCTCCTTGGTAGCGAGGAAGGTAGCAGAGCGATTGATCGTGGTGATTTTTTCCAAGTACCAATTGATGCTCGTTCTCTTGATTATCAAATCTATTTCGACAAAGGCCAAAACGTGCATACAAGCGATGGCGCTTATACTTCCAATAATACTGACCAATTGAATGTTGATCAGGTGGTTAAGTTGATTAGCGAGCTACCAGAATATGCACAATACGAGAAAACTTATTTGAAATGAAAAAGACTCGCATAACGACAATCTTAGGTACAAGGCCCGAATTAATTAGATTGGCAGTAATTATTAAACGGCTAGATGAACTATTTGAGCATCGATTGATACACACTGGCCAGAATTCAGATTCAAATCTCTCAAGAGTTTTTTTCAAAGAACTTAAAATTAGAATTCCAGATTTGTATTTGGAGACCCAGAATTCAACACTTGGATCATTTCTAGGCGGATTACTACCAGCAATTGAATTAGAGTTTGAGAATAATCCACCGGACGCAGTAGTAATTCTGGGAGACACGAACAGTGCGTTAGCTGGAATTATTGCAAAACGTAGAGGAATTCCTGTCTACCATCTCGAAGCTGGTAATCGCTCCTTTGACCAAAATGTTCCCGAAGAAATAAACCGTCGGATCGTAGATCATTTCTCAGATTTTAATTTAGCATATACCACTAACGCTAAAGAAAATCTGTTAAGGGAGGGTGTTCACCCACGTAACATAGCTGTAATTGGATCGCCACTCTTCGAAGTAACTTCACATTTCAATAAGGAAATTAATTCTTCAAAGATTTTAAATGAGTTAAAGCTTGAATCTGGTAGATACTTTGTAGTTAGTGCTCATCGCCAGGAAAATGTTGATGATCCATTAAGATTGCATAATTTGATGAATTCATTAAATGAGATAGCGCTTAAGTTTAATCAACCAATTGTTATTTCTACTCACCCGAGGACAAAGAGTAAGTTAGATAAACTAAACCTCGAGGTCAATCCCTTACTGACCTTTCACGAGCCTTTTGGTTTTATCGATTATTGTAAATTACAGAAAGAGTCACGGATAGTTTTTTCAGATAGTGGATCAGTCTCTGAGGAGTCGGTGATATTAGGCTTCAGGGCGATTACTATCCGCGACTCGATGGAAAGACCAGAAGCACTTGAATCTGGGTCAATAATAATGAGTGGCCTAAACACAGTAGGGATTATTCAATCAATTGAGGTGCTTGAGTCGGGAACTACTTCTAAGTCTCCGCCATATGAGTATTTGATTCCCGATACATCAACGAGGGTAATTAACTTCATTACCTCAACCATTTATCAGCACAAATTTTGGAGTGGGCTGAGGAATCAATAAAGATGTTTTCAAGAGTCAAAAGTTTAGTAATACCTTCAGTAATATTTAAGGCAATTCAAATACTACCTAGATCTGATCGACCAAAAATTGTCGCCATTACTTTTTTACAAATAGGTCTTGGATTTATAGATTTGATAGGTGTTGCAGCTATGGGCGTGCTAGGTGCACTTGCAGTTACCGGGGTACAATCGCAACAGCCAGGCAATAGAGTTTCAGAAGTACTCAAAGTACTTGGTATATCAAACCTAAGCTTTCAGAGCCAAGTTGCTTTTCTAGGACTACTTGCTGCTTCAATATTAGTATTTCGTACAATTATTTCAGTAATTGTGACCAAAAGAATTTTGTTTTTTTTGAGCCGCAGAAGTGCATTGATTAGTTCTAATTTAATCTCGCGCTTGCTTTCTCAATCGATAATTAAAGTTCAAGCTAAGACAGTTCAGGAGACTGCTTATGCGTTAACTGCAGGAGTTAGTTCAATTACGTTGGGCGTGCTTGGCGCAGCCGTAACTGTTATTGCAGATATTTCTCTACTGTTTATCATGCTTATTGGGTTGTTTATTGTTGACCCATTAATTGCATTTACGACCATCTTATTCTTTGGGTGCCTCGGTGTTGTCTTGTATAAGATTATGAATGTAAGAGCTCACCGTCTTGGTTACTTAAACTCAGAGTTTTCTGTCACATCAAATGAGAAAATCGTAGAAGTTTTAGAATCTTATCGAGAAACAGTAGTAAGGAACAGAAGAGATTACTATTCTAGGCAAATAAGTGAGATAAGGCTTAAACATTCAGATGTGTTAGCTGAAATGCAGTTCATGCCAAATGTGAGCAAATATGTAATTGAATCTGGAATGGTTGTTGGTGCAGTTTTTATTGCTGGGGCGCAATTTGCCATGCAAGACGCAAGACATGCAGTAGCAGCATTATCTGTATTTCTAGCAGCTGGTACGCGTATTGCCCCTGCAATTATGCGCTTGCAGCAGAGCTTAATTCAAATTAGAAACAGTATGGGTTCAGCAATGCCTACCCTTGAAGTAATTAGCTCTTTAGCAGATGTTAAGCAAATTGATAACACAAATGATGCTTTAGATACTAAACATTTAGGATTTAAATCAGAGATTAAAACTAGTGCAGTTAAATTCTTGTATCCTAATAAAGAGACCTTTAGCCTTAAAGATATAGCATTTGAAGTAAGTGCTGGTGAATCTATAGCAATAGTTGGACCATCAGGCGCGGGCAAGACCACATTAGTAGATGTAATACTCGGCGTACTTCAACCTAATGAGGGCTCCGTTTTAATCTCGGGCAAGAGCCCACTTGAAGCAGTAAGTGAATGGCCAGGTGCGATTTCATATGTTCCGCAAGATGTTCGAATATCAAATACGAGCTTTAGGAACAATATTGCGTTAGGTTATCCAACAGAAGTAGCATCTGATGAGTTAGTTTGGCAAGCCTTAGAAATAGCCCAGCTTGCAGATTTTGTACGCAAACTTCCAAATGGGCTAGACACTCATGTTGGTGAACGTGGGACAAAAATCAGTGGTGGACAACGCCAGCGCTTAGGAATCGCAAGGGCAATGTTTACCAATCCTAAATTACTTGTGCTTGATGAGGCCACAAGTTCACTTGACGGTCAAACAGAATCTGACATCTCAGAGTCAATTAATAAACTAAAAGGTTCTGTAACGGTTTTGATTGTTGCCCACAGACTTTCCACTGTTCGCAATTGTGATCAAGTTATATACATGGATAAAGGTGAAATTGTTTTTCAGGGCTCTTTTAGCCAGGTTCGTACCGCTGTTCCGGACTTTGATCGACAAGCAGAGTTAATGGGCCTGTAGTGATTGATCGGAATTTAATCGGCTAGCATTGTCCAGCCTCGCCCAAGAAGTGCGGCGCTTAGTTGGGGCCTTTAGCTCAGTCGGTAGAGCAACGGACTTTTAATCCGTGGGTCGTCGGTTCGATCCCGACAGGGCCCACTCTAGTTATCAGTTTACTTTTGTATAGATTGAATTTTACCAGGATTAAACTTAAAATCGGAAAGGAAAGTTCGCATGAAAAATTTGCTTGAGGCTGATTTCATTTTTTTTGGTTTTGGTAAAGTAACCGAGAATATAATTAATGCACTCACGCATGATAATCAAAAAATAATTTGTGTTTCAAATCTTCCAAAAATGAATAACTTAACACCTAAAGTAACTTGGTTTGCAAGAGAAGAAATCATTCAGAAGAAAGTTAGCGCGCGCCAAGCTATTTTTGCTTGGAACAATTCATTGCCACTGCATGATAAGCAAATGATGAATTGGATAAAATCTGACGAACTTTTGTTGGATAGCAGTTTCCTATTGAGTTCATCTTCGGTGTATAAAGACAGCCAGGAAGTTCTCAGTGAAGATCTAAGAAACTTAGAACCAACTTTTAGGTATAACGAGAAATATATTCTTGAAACAAATCTCACAGAATTATTTAGTGATAAGGAAAACCAACACAGTAACTTAAGAATATCTAACGTTTATGGCAAAGGCTTGACACACGGCCTAATTCCAAGCTTACTTAATTCCATAAGCAGTACCAACCCGCCTACTATATTTCAACAGAAAGATATTGTCAGAGATTACCTACACATAAAGGATTTAATCTTTGCAATTGAAAAATTAGCAGTCTTGAATAACAATGAAGTTAACATAAATATTTCAACGGGAATCGGAATAGCGATTCATGAAGTTCTGGAAATATTCAGGGAGCAAGGTTACAATTTTGATTCTTGTATCGAAATAAATGCTCCAAGTCAATTGAAAAAAAGTGTTGTACTTGACTCCAATCTTTTGGGAAGCAAGGTCTCTTGGGCGCCTACTTCTGTTAGAGACGGTATAATTGATTTGCTTAACGAATCTGGTTTTTTCTAAATAGATTTAATTCTTAACACTATTATCAACATAAAAAGTGACTTAGCTTTAATTAAAACACTTCCGTAAATCACTAGATACGTCAGTTCTTGTCTAAGATTTTGATAATTTTTGTTTAAATATTTTAATCTTGCACAAGCATAAACATAATTAAGATTCATTTGTTTCTTTTCGCGATCTGAAAGTAAAGGGAGAAATTCTCTGAATGCTTCTTTATACAAATTAGAATCTTGATACTGTGAACTATTATTTTCATGTCTACGATAAACACCTAGTTCGACTGGCACCAACTGAAAAGCTTCGGTAATTTTCGAAATGTGCAGCCACGTATTATAGTCTTCAATCCCAATTAATTCAGGCGCTTCACTCATGTAATCTACTTCGACTAAGTTTTTTTTACGTACTACCACAGATGAAGTAGCAATTGTATTTCCATTTATAATTAAATCTTTAAGCACTGGTTTAATAAGTTTACGGGATTTTATTGGTTCATTTGCGAAAATATTGTCTGCACCTTTAACAACTTTCATATGATGATAAATTAAATCGCAACTTGTATTAAAGTATTTCGATAACATTTCCAGTTTGGTGGGAAGCCAATAATCATCAGAATCCAAGAATGCAATCCAGTCTCCTCTGGAAGCTTTAATCGCAACATTTCTTGATTTTGCAATTACCCCACCGTTATTGATTTGCAATACTTTTATGCGTGGATCCGAATAATTCCCAAGTATTTTGGTAGTGTCATCAGATGAAAAGTTGTCAACAATCAGTAGTTCCCAATTTTTGAATGATTGACTTAAAACAGAATCTATTGCATAAGCTAGGAATTCAGATTGATTATAAGTAGGCATAACAATTGAAATTAATGTATTGGAATTCAACTCTAGCGTCATTGTATTCTGTCCGAGCGAAAGTTATCTTTACTAAAAATTAACAATTCACGAATTTCTTGACGTGTGTCATTTTTTCTAAATTTTTTTATCAAAGAATTGTATTTACTTGAGTACTCTAGGGGCATACCCACTGGAAGAGTTTCAATATCTGTGGTTTTTATAGTTGGTGAAAACTCAAAAACAGAGTGTGAGATTTCACTTATTAATGAAGCCATTTCAAGTATTGACATGGATATGCCACCGCCAAAATTGATTATTTGTGGTTGCTCAAAATAGAATGATTCGCGAGTAATTCCTGAAATTAAATTTAGTAAATCACTAATTGTAACAAAATCACGTTTTTGTTTGCCATTTGTTTTTAGAATTATTGAACCATGCTCAGCAACTTGTCTTGCCATGTCGTTGACGACTAATTTCCAGCAATTTGCATGCTTTTCTTCAGGCTTACCATATACATTAGACAGGCGAAGAACACAGCGTTGCATATCGCCCAAATTTTTAGAGTAAAGGACGCCTCTTTCACCTAGTAAATGCGAAGTTGCATACGGATGTTTATTTCTCGTAGGAGAATCTTCATCAATGAAACTGGCAAGTGCATCGGAATAAACATGAGCTGTTGAAATATAGATAAATTTCTTTACACCTGATCGCCCTGCAGCTATTGTGAGTCTTTCGGTTGCATTTCCATTAAATTCAACGGCAAAATTAGGGTGATTTAAGCAATCTTCGGCGTTCATACCTGCTGCGTGGATTACGACATCAATACCTTTACAGGCTTGGGCAAGATTACCTGGGGAACTCCAGTCTAGATCTATAAATCTAATGCTCTTCCCTGGAAAATAGTCGTTCACATGTTGTCTTGTGGAAACTGAAACTGTATGGCCTAGGTCAAAAAAATTCCTAGCAATTCTCCCCCCTAGATACCCACGACCGCCAGTAACAAGAATGTTCATCCTAAATACTAGTTAATCCAAGGCGCGCCGTCAGCCCATAAATGTTCTAGTAACTCCTTATCTCTTTTGGTATCCATGCATTGCCAAAAACCACTATGTCGATAGGCCATCAACTCTCCGAGCTCTGTAGCTTTCTCAAGTGGTTCACGCTCCAACATTGTTTCATCGCCGCTAATTAAATCAAGAAATTCAGGTTCGATTACGAAGAATCCACCATTAATCCACCCCTCACTTAATTGTGGCTTTTCTTCAAACTTAGTTACCACATCTCCAGATAGATTTAACTCACCAAATCTTGCAGGAGGGTGCACTGCTGTCATTGTAACAAACTTTCCATGAGATTTGTGAAAATCTTTCAATTTATCGATATCAATATTTGATATTCCATCACCGTATGTAAGCATAAAAGTTTCCCCACCTACATAATTTTTCATTCTCTTAATTCTACCGCCAGTCATAGTCATCAATCCAGTGTCAACTAGAGTAACTTTCCAATCAAAGTTCGCAACATTTTTTGTTTTTGAATCTACAGAATTGAGATTAATAGTTATATCAGAATTTTCTTTATTATAATTACTAAAAAAAGTTTTTATAACATCTGCTTTGTATCCAAGAGCGATTCCAAAGTCCGTAAATCCATAGCGAGCGTATCGATCCATAATATGCCAAAGCATTGGCTTCCCACCAACGGGCACCATTGGCTTCGGGACATCGTCTGTATATTCAGAAAGTCTTGTCCCAAACCCTCCTGCAAGGATTACGACCTTCATGTACCCCCCCGACCCGAGCTATATGAATTATTAGTATTAGTTTACTGAAATTCATTGCGATGAGACTGTTTGTGCCTCTTTCTCAGCCTAAAAACAGAATTTCCACAAAAAATTGTGTTAAAAAGTGAGATAGTGGATGATTCATCATGCGTTAAATTGTAATAATTAGTCAAAGGGAGTGATATGACAGTCAAGCCATCAAGCAATCCTGGCAAATTGCTTGTTACTGGTGCCGATGGATTTATCGGTTCTCATCTGGTTGAAAAACTTGTACGTGATGGGCATTCAGTTAGGGCATTTGTCCAGTACAACTCCTTTAATAGCTGGGGCTGGCTTGATTCTTGTTCTAGTGATGTCAGAGGAAGTTTTGAAGTTTTTGCAGGAGATATCAGAGATCCATATGGAGTTAAGCAAGCCATGTCAGGCTGTAGTTCTGTCGCACATCTAGCGGCATTAATTGCAATTCCTTATTCATATCATTCACCTGACACCTATGTTGATACGAATATTAAGGGGACGCTAAACGTGTTACAGGCTGCCCGTGATTTGAATGTAACTAGAGTAATTCATACTTCTACTAGTGAAGTGTATGGAACAGCTAAATTTGTACCCATAACTGAGCTACATCCACTCCAAGGTCAGTCCCCATATTCAGCGACTAAAATTGCCGCAGATCAACTGGCATACTCATTTTATGCATCATTTGAATTGCCAGTTGTTACGGTTAGGCCATTTAATACTTATGGTCCTAGACAGTCAGCCAGGGCAGTGATTCCAACTATTATTACTCAAATTGCGAACAAAAATGATTACATAAGACTTGGCGCGGTAACGCCCACGCGCGATTTTAGTTACGTTGACGATACTGTTTCGGGTTTTATTTCGGCTCTTACGAGTATGGATGGACTTGGGCAAACAATTAATTTAGGAAGTAATTTTGAAATTTCTATTCGAGACACTGCTAAGTTGATATCCGAGCTTATGGGAACAAATATAGAAATATTGTCTGATGAGGAACGAATTCGTCCAGATAATTCCGAAGTAGAAAGGTTGTGGGCTGACAACTCCAAAGCTAAAGAGTTTTTTGGTTGGGAACCAAAGTACAAAGGTTTTGAAGGATTTAAAGACGGTTTAATAAAGACTATTAATTGGTTTAGCCAAGCCGAAAATCTAAATAAGTATAAATCAGAGATGTATAATTTATGATTTCGACGCAAACATCTAGCTCACTCATAGACAAGGTATTAACTGCAATTCAAAGCGTAGTTGGATCAGGTCCAGTTTCTCTACATGAACCTTCATTTGATGGCAAAGAACTGGAGTACTTGAAGGAGTGCATAGATTCAACCTATGTATCTTCAGTAGGCAAATATGTTGATAGATTTGAAAGTGAATTAGCCACATTTACAGGGGCAAAATTTGCAATCTCTGTTGTGAATGGTACCGCAGCACTACATGTTGCCCTAAAACTGGCTGGAGTAAAATCTGGTGATGAAGTTTTGCTACCAGCTCTAACGTTTGTAGCAACTGCAAATGCAATTACATATTGTGGTGCGATTCCTCATTTTACTGACTCAGAGGACACAACGTTAGGTATTGATGTGCTAAAACTTCGCGAGTATTTATCAAAAATAACTTCGCAAGAATCAGGGAAATGCATCAACAAAATTACTGGAAGAGTAATTCGCGCCATAATCCCAATGCATACTTTCGGTCATCCATCTGATATCGATGGTTTGCTATCAATTTCTAATGATTTCAATATTTCATTAGTCGAAGATGCTGCTGAATCGTTAGGTAGCTTTTATGGCGGACAACATACTGGAACATTTGGCTTGCTTGGAACACTAAGTTTTAATGGAAATAAAACTATAACTACTGGCGGGGGCGGTGCGATTCTTACAAATGATGAAGTTCTTGCCCGCCAAGCAAAACACATAACAACTACAGCAAAACTTCCTCATGCTTGGGAATTTCGGCATGACGAAATTGGCTATAACTACCGAATGCCGAATATTAATGCAGCCCTTGGCTGTGCTCAGTTAGAACAACTACCGTCTAAGTTAAAAGCCAAGAGAGAATTATTTCTGCGCTATGAAAGTGCGTTTAATGACCTTAAAGGAGTCCAACTCTTTTCTGAACCTAAGAATTGTCAAAGCAATTACTGGCTTCAAACTTTGTTGCTGGATGAAATCGAATCTAAATATCGAGATAATTTACTTACGGTAGTAAACAATTCTGGAATTATGATGCGCCCCATATGGGTATCGATGAATGAGCTAAAGCCGTTCAGAGATTCACCTAGTATGGAACTCACAAATGTAAAATTGTTATCTCAGCGAATCGTTAATATTCCTAGTAGCCCTTCTCTAACATTGAGGGTACAGTGACTAAGGGTGATCTAATTCTTATTGGCGCAGGTGGCCATTCTCGATCATGTATTGATGTAATAGAACAAGAAGGCAAATATAGAATTGCAGGATTAGTTGGTGTACAAGATGAAGTTGGCTCCAGAATTTTTGACTACGAAGTGCTAACTACTGATGATGGATTAGAGGAGCTCGCTAAGCAGGTACCCTATGCTTTAGTAAGTTTGGGCCAAATACACTCTGCTGAACTTCGAGCTCGCCTATATGATCGAGCACTTGAAGCAGGATTTTCTTTCCCAGCCATTATTGCGCCAACTGCTTATATTTCACCTCGTGCCACTGTTGGAGCGGGAACAATTTTAATGCATGGCTCAATTGTTAACTCTGGTGTAGTAATAGGGGCAAACTGCATTATCAACAGTCGAGCATTGATCGAGCATGGTTCGACAGTTGCAGATCACTGCCATATCTCAACTGGTGCGATTCTTAATGGTAATACTTCCATCGGTTTAGGAACCTTTATTGGTAGTGGATCTATTGTAAAAGAAGAAATTGAGATTGGATCAGGCTCATTAGTCGGCATGGGTGTTACGGTTCGCTATAACGTAATTGCAAACAGTAAGTATTTTGGTGAGTCAGACTCTTGAAAACACTAATTATTGCGGAGGCTGGTGTAAACCATAATGGCGACATCGAAATTGCTAAAAAATTAATTGATATTGCAGCTGAAGCAGGTGCTGATCTTGTTAAGTTCCAAACTTTCAACGCTGAACGACTTGTTACGGGGTCTGCTTCCAAAGCAGGTTACCAAATTCTAGAGAGTGACCCCTCCGAGTCGCAGCAAACTATGCTTCGTAAATTAGAGCTTTCAGAAGCGATGCATCAAGATTTGATCAGCCACTGCATTTTAAGGGATGTTAAATTTTTTTCTACAGGATTTGATATCGAAAGTATCGATCTGCTGGCGAATCTAGGGCAAGAATTATTCAAGATTCCTTCAGGAGAAATTACAAATTTGCCTTACTTAAAGCATGTCGGTCAACTTAAAAAAAATGTAATACTCTCAACCGGGATGTCGACTATGAATGAGATTAAATCCGCAGTTGAAATTTTAGAGGAGTCTGGCACGCCTAAAAGTAGGATTACAGTTCTTCACTGTACATCTGCATACCCTGCGCCAATTCAGGATGTAAACCTACTTGCAATACAGGAAATTCGGAATAAATTTGGAGTTGCAGTTGGGTATTCTGACCATACTCTTGGTATTGAAATTTCTCTTGCTGCCGTAGCTCTCGGGGCGACAGTGATAGAGAAACATTTCACTCTTGATAGAACTTTGCCTGGTCCAGATCATAAAGCAAGCTTAGAGCCGTCAGAACTTAAATCCATGATTACTGGAATTCGAAAAATAGAGCAAGCGCTTGGTGATGGAAATAAGAGGGTTATGCCTAGTGAAGTTGACAATCAAAGAATCGCACGTAAATCAATTGTAGCTAAATTAGAAATCAAAGCTAGTGGAGTGTTTACGGAAGAAAACCTAACCACTAAAAGACCTGGGACTGGAACATCTCCGATGGAATGGAATAATCTAATTGGCAGGAAGTCGAGTCGAAATTACTCTGCGGATGAGCTGATCGATGAAACGTAAAATTTGTGTAGTATCCGGAAGCCGTGCAGATTATGGACTACTGCGTTGGGTGATGCAGGGAATTAAAGATGATCCAAACTTAACTTTGCAAGTTATCGTAACTGGGATGCACTTATCGCCTACTTTTGGTTTAACATATAAAGAAATAGAAACTGATGGGTTTAATATTGACTATAAGATTGAAACGCTTAACTCTTTAGACACGCCAATTGATATTGCGGAGTCAATCGCCAAGGGAATCGCTGGATGTGCAAAAGCATTTGATAAATTAAATCCAGATTTAATCATTGTTTTGGGAGACCGTTTCGAGATATTTGCTGCTGCATCCGCTGCACTTGTTGCCAGGGTTCCGATAGCTCATATACATGGCGGTGAAACTACAATTGGTGCATTTGATGAGGCTATAAGGCATTCTATTTCTAAAATGTCACTTTTACATTTCGTAGCTGCGGGAGAATACAGAAACCGAGTTATTCAGCTTGGTGAAAATCCCAACAATGTTCATTTGGTAGGCGGGTTAGGAGTAGACGCCATTAAAAAAGTTAAAATTTTACCTAAACGAGAACTAGAAAAGCGACTTGGATTTCAATTCTTGCAAAGAAGTTTATTAGTAACATTTCATCCAGTCACACTAGAGCCTGAAACTTCAGAGAATCAAATGGAAGAGTTACTTTCTGCATTATCTGCTTTGCGGGATTTAACTCTGATATTTACGATGCCAAATGCTGACACTGGTGGACTTAGATTAATTAAAATGATTGAGGAATATGTTTTGGCAAATAAAAATACATTTTCATTTATATCTTTAGGTAACCAATTATATTTGTCTTGTTTACAACAAGTTGATGGTGTGATTGGCAATTCATCCAGCGGTTTAACTGAAGTACCTAGTTTTAAAAAAGGAACTATAAATATTGGAGATAGACAAAAAGGACGCCTTCAGTCCTCTAGTGTGATTAATTGCGAACCTATCGTAGAGCATATAACTAATGCGATAAAGAAACTTTACTCCGAAGAATTTCAAGCAAGCTTGCAATCAGTGAAAAACCCATATGGTACTGGCGACGCCAGTAATCGAATTCTTGAGATTTTAAGATCCGATTCACTTGACTTGCAGGTAAAGAAAAAATTTCATGATCTATAGTTGTCCTATGAGATTAGGCAAAGCATATGTCTGATATTTCCAAAAGTTGGTCAAAATCGATTTTGCCTTTAGGTTCGAGCATTAGACAGGCCATCCAGGTTTTGAATACAAACTCATTCAAAATAGTACTAGTAACCGATTTAGCCGAAAGATTAGTGGGGACTATTTCAGATGGTGATATTCGTCGTGGACTTCTAGATGGCCTGGACCTTACAAGCAAGATAGATTCTGTTGTACACCGAGAAGCGATTGCAGTTTCTGCAGATTTAACGCGAGAGTCTGTTCTCCAATTAATGGTAAAAAATAAAATTCTGCAAATTCCAATTGTCGATAAAAACATGAAAGTATTAGGCTTACATTTGTGGAATCAAATGATTTCGCCTCCATCGAGAAAAAATACCATGGTGATCATGGCTGGAGGCAAGGGAACTCGATTGCACCCGGCAACAGAGAATTGTCCTAAACCACTTTTATTAGTCGCAGGTAAACCCATTTTAGAGCACATAATAAATCGTGCGCAGGATCAAGGTTTCTCACACTTTGTACTGGCAATTCATCATCTGGGTCACATGATTGAAGAGTATTTCGGTAATGGTGAAAATTTAGGAGTCAAAATAGAATACATCAAGGAGGCGGCACCATTAGGGACCGCAGGTGCTTTAAGCTTAATTCACCCATTGCCAGAGGCAGCTTTTGTTGTAACTAACGGAGACATACTTACAGAAATTAATTATGGAGCACTAATTGATTTCCACATGCAAAATAATGCTATGGCAACAATGGCCATTCGAACATATGAGTCACAGAACCAATTTGGTGTGGTAGAAACAAAAGGTATTGAAATTGTCGGGTATGAAGAAAAGCCAATTTCGCGCGTTTACATAAATGCTGGCGTATATGTAATTGAACCATCTATAGTCAGTTTATTAGAAAAATCTGTACCGCTTGATATGCCTTCTTTGTTTAGTCTAATTCAAGCAAGGAATAAAAGAGTTATTGCCTATCCAATTCATGAACGTTGGTTAGATGTTGGGTTACCAAATGAACTACAAAAAGCATCCGAACTAAATTATACAACATTAGGTAAAGAGGTTGAATAAAATTATGGCGCAATTAAGTTGGTGCTCTAGCTGTCTAACAATGTCAACAAGACCACGCATAAAATTTAATGAAAATGGTTTATGTAATGCATGTGTATGGAAAGAGAAAAAACAACTTCTCGATTGGAAATCACGAGAAAATGAGTTGATCAATTTGCTCAATAAACATCGACGAAATGATGGTGAATTTGACTGTTTAGTTCCGCTAAGTGGCGGTAAGGATGGCTCTTATGTTGCATATAATTTGAAACATAAGTACGGAATGAACCCATTGTGCGTAACAATTACACCAGCGCTGCCCCTATCGCTAGGTGAAAAGAATCTTCGAGCTTTTGTTGAGAGTGGCTATAACCATCTTTCCGTAAACCCTGACTATGACGCTATGAGAACATTGAATAAAATTGGTTTTATAGAGATGGGTTTCCCGTATTACGGTTGGCTAACAAGTATTACTATCGCGCCAATTAAAATTGCAATTGCACATAAGATCAATTTAATATTTTATGGAGAAGATGGTGAGATTGAGTATGGTGGCTCAACAGAAACAGAAAGTAATCCAATCTATGGTATTGAATATCAAAAACGTGTTTACCTTGAAGGAGGGCACAGTAAAGTACTAGAAGCCTCCAACCTGAATAAGTCCCAGTTGTATTTTTTTGATTACCCATCTGATGAACAGCTTGCAAAGCATAAAATTCAGCTCACACATTGGTCATATTTTGAAAACTGGGATCCGTATAGAAATTATCTAGTAGCTAAAGAGCACTGTGGTTTACAAGAGGCAGACTCATCTAACTCGGGGACCTTTACAAATTTCTCACAAAATGATCAAGCTTTATATGCTCTTCACACATATCTCATGTATCTAAAGTTTGGATTCGGTCGAGCCAACCAAGATGCAAGTATTGAGGTTAGGCGGGGAGCTATGGATCGAGATCAAGCAGTCAATTTGGTAAGGATTTACGATGGTCATTACCCAGAAGAATTTATCGATCTCTATTTGGATTATTACCAGATGACCTTTGAAGCATTTAATCAAGTAATCGATCGGTATGCCAACAAGGATCTGTTTGAGAAAAGAAATAATCGTTGGTATCCAAGGTTTACAGTTATATGAAAAAGAAATGCGTGACAATCATTGACTACGGGATGGGAAACATTTGGTCGGTTGCCAGTGCTCTAAAGTACCTAAAATGTGACGTTGAAATTAGTTCAGATCCGGACAAGATCACGAGTGCCGAGATCTTGTTGCTGCCAGGGGTCGGATCTTTCAGAAAAGCGATGAATTCGCTTCACAGTTTAAAACTGGACGAGGCAATTATTAAGACAGTTAATGATGATAAAAAAAAGATTTTAGGAATATGCCTGGGGATGCAACTCTTAGGAAGTATGAGTTCAGAAGATGGTGAAACACGAGGCTTAAACCTGATCCCTGTACCAGTAGAAGAATTCTCTGTTCAAGATTCGCACACAATGAAAATTCCGCATATTGGATTTAACCAAGTTACTAGCGACCCAGATTCAAAAATGTTTAATGGGTTACCCAAGAATCCAGACTTTTATTTCGTCCATTCCTATCGAATGCTGCCCAGAAGCTTGAATGGCAAATTAGCTCTTTGCAGTTATGGCAATGATTTCTTGGCCGCATATGAAAATGAAAATGTTTATGCAACTCAGTTTCACCCTGAAAAAAGTCAAACAAACGGTTTAGTATTACTCAGAAATTTCTTAGCAGCATAGATAAGATGCTTAAAAAAAGACTGATATTTACGCTCCTATACGACAACGGCAATTTCATGTTGAGTCGCAATTTTCGACTTCAAAATGTTGGAGATATTAACTGGCTAGTGAAAAACTATGACTTCTCCAAGATTTCCTATTCAATTGATGAGCTAATAGTGCTGGATGTTACTCGATCAACAAGGAGTATTGAAAAATTCAGCCTAATTCTTAATCAATTGACTATTGGTTGCTTCGTTCCAATTTCAGCAGGTGGAGGAATTAGTGATATTGATTCTGCGCGCAGATTACTCCGGGCCGGAGCTGATAAAGTTGTTCTAAATTCTGTACTGTTTGAAAAAAATGAGTTTATCAACGAACTCGCTAGTGAGTTCGGAAAACAATGTGTGGTTGCATCAATTGACATTAAAAAGTCTGAAGACGGTGAGTATAAGATTTATTCACAAAATGGAATCAAATCGCATGACTGCACGGCTAAAGAATTAATTGCAAAGCTTTGTAGCTATTCTGTGGGGGAGATTTATTTGAACTCAATGGATCGCGATGGAACTGGACAAGGCTTGAATTTGGAACTTCTCGATTTACTACCAAAGGAATTTAACAAGCCCGTGATTTTAGCTGGAGGTGTCGGTAATTCGAGCCATCTTCTAGAAGCATTGCAAGATTCACGTGTAGACGCTGTGGCAACTGCCAATTTGTTTAATTTTATTGGGAATGGCCTTAAAGACGCTCGTAAATCGCTCGTTTCTAGTGGAATAGTTCTACCTATGTGGGATCATGAGATTTTTACTAGCCACCTTATAAATGATGGAAAAAGTCTGTGACAGTCCTAATTAACCGAATTTTAATAGTCGGGTTAGGTAGCATGGGATTAAAGCATTTAAAAATTGCTAGAAAACTTTTCCCGAACGCACAAATCCTTGTTTTAAGACATAGACAAACTGAGATAATCCCTGATTATGCTGATCAATGTATTTCATCAATAGACGAAGCAATTTTTTTTGCACCACAGATCGCGATTATTTGTAATCCGGCTGTCTATCATCTCTCCATTGCACAAGAATTGGCACTAATCGGAACACACCTTTTTATCGAGAAGCCACTGTCTTATTCAAGTGAAGGTGTTAACCAACTCATAGAGACCTGTAGGAGAAAAAAAGTTATTTTGATGACAGGCTACAATTTAAGGAAGAAGCCTTCACTAATATACTTTCGCAATTTACTAAAAGATAAAAAAATTGGCGAGATATTGTCTTTCCGATCTGAAGTAGGACAATATCTTCCTTCTTGGCGACCGGAAAGTGATTATAGAGTCGGAGTATCTGCAAGAAAAAATCTTGGCGGAGGCGTTTTGCTAGAGCTGAGCCATGAACTCGATTACTTGCGATGGATTTTTGGAGATGTTGACTGGGTTCGGGCGACTTTAAGCAAACAAAGTTCACTCGAAATTGATGTTGAAGATTCAGCCCATATGACCCTAGGTATTTCTTCAAAAAGAGCTAACCATGAATTGATTGGAACTCTGAATATGGATTTGATTAGACATGACTATACAAGAATCTGTACAGCGATTGGAAGTAAAGGAAGTCTGAAATGGAATGGAGATAAAGGCGAGGTGTCGTTATTTGATGAAAGCACCAAAAATTGGTCGGTACTTTTCAGTCCCGATTCCAGCGAGGATGAAACTTACGAAGCGGAATGGCAGGAATTAACTAATTGCGTTATGACGGGTAATTTCTCCACAGTTTCTGGTGAAGATGGACTACGTGTTTTAGAAATCATAGAAGCAGCTCGCGCATCCGCTCCCACAGGTATGCAGGTATCAGTCTCCAAAATACCAAATTCAGATTTGATGCGCACATGAATGCTGTAGCTTTTATTTTCGCACGTGGAGGTTCCAAAGGACTTCCGGGAAAAAATATTCAAATGCTAGTAGGCAAACCGTTAATTGCATGGGCTATTGAATGTGCCCTAAAGGTTCCCCGAATTAGCAGAGTAATTGTCTCCACAGACTCTAATGAGATTGCCGCAATTGCTGCGGAGTATGGAGCGGAAGTTCCATTTATCCGCCCCGCATATTTGGCGACAGATAAGAGCCCAGAGTGGCTTGCTTGGCGACATGGTATCGAATATCTTCGGGACAGTTTTGGTGAAATGCCAGAAGTTATAGTCTCACTTCCAGCCACTGCGCCTTTGAGGATGCCCGCTGACATAGATAATTGCTTAGATGAATATGAGAAAGGATCATCTGACGTAGTTATAACTGTGACTGATGCACACAGGAACCCATACTTTAACATGGTGAAAATTGATTCAGATGGTACTTGTAGTTTGGTGCTCAATCCTCCTGAAGCAATAGAGCGTCGGCAAGATGTTCCACTAGTTTACGATATGACTACTACTTGTTACGTCGTAAAAACAGAATTTGTCATGTCGCATAACTCGATTTTTGAAGGTAAGGTACGGGCTGTGCATATTCCAATTGAACGTGCAATTGATATTGATACGAAACTAGACTTTCGTATTGCTCAAACCTTGTTTGAAAGTACTGACTTAAAATCATGACAACCATTAGAGAACTCATGAACTTGTCAGGTAGAAGAGCATTAATCACTGGAGCAAATGGCTCACTAGGGAGAATTTTTTCTGAATCATTAGCTGAATTAGGTACTGACTTAGTGCTTGTTGATCTTGAAGAATCAGACCTAGAATTATTTAGTTCCCAACTTACTACTACTTGGGGAGTTGCAGTTGAAATCTTTAGTTGTAACCTTGAAGTTCAAGGTGAGCGATCAAAGTTGATAAATAGAGTTGCGAGCACAGATAAGCCTCTAGATATTTTAATCAACAATGCTGCACTAGTAGGATCAGCTGACTTGCAAGGCTGGAGCGTGCCTTTTGAACAACAATCTATAGAAACTTGGCGTAGAGCATTTGAGGTGAATTTAACTGCTGTTTTTGATTTATGCCAAGGGTTAATGCCTTTAATTAAAGCTTCAAAGAATGGAAGCATCATTAATATTGCTTCAATCTATGGGACCCATGGTCCTAATTGGAGTTTGTACAAAGATACAAAAATGGGAAATCCAGCAGCATATGCCGCCTCTAAAGCAGGTTTAATTCAACTGACTCGATGGCTTGCAACTACTGTTGCTCCAGAAGTACGTGTAAATGCGATATCACCTGGCGGAATTTTGCGCAATCAAGAACCTGTTTTCATTCAAAGATATGAACAGCTGACCCCATTAGGGCGGATGGCACTTCAGGAAGATCTTCGTGGTGCACTAATATTTTTCGCATCAGATCTATCAAAGTACGTAACTGGTCAAAACTTACTCGTTGATGGTGGGTGGGGTACTTGGTGACCCCAAGGGAATTCAGTGCTCGCCTATCGTTCTGGAAAAATGCGGACAGGATTGGCGTGGATATCCCAACAACATATTGGCGGTTGTATTTTAAATCAACCATGAAAAATTTATGCAAATATAAATTTGCCGAGTTTGGAGACGGAGCGGAATTTAGGCCGGGCGCATTTGCAGAAGCGTGCTCCAAAATTTTTATTGGCAGAAATGTGGTAATAAGACCAGGAACTTTCCTATTTGCTGACCCTAGGGAAGGAGGTGGCACAATAACAATTGAAGATGATGTGTTGATTGGGCCTGGGGTACATTTATACACAAACAATCATGAGTACAAGAACCCATATATTCCAATTATTAATCAAGGCTACCCAACCGCAAGTCTCTCCGATTCAATAATCTTACGTAAAGGTACTTGGATTGGAGCAGGCTCAATAGTTTTACCTGGAATAGAAGTGGGTGAAAATTGTGTTATCGGTGCAGGCTCTGTTGTAACCAAATCGATTCCACCAAGAACTGTTTTCGCGAGCAGTCCGGCAATTATGATTAAGCAAATTGAGAAATCGTAGAATGAATTTAGACCAAGAAGTAGATTATAATCTCAACACTTACGCTAAAAAGCCAAAAATAATTTACTTGTCATATATTCGTCTCACTGATCGAGTATCCCGTACTTGGTTTTTGGATGATTTAGTGAGCAGAGGGTTTGATGTTGAATATTGGGACTTGATTCCTTTTATGCGAGATTACCACAGAGAATACAATGAAATCAGCCCTACATATCTTAAAGAGCTGAATTCACTAATTGAGATGGAAGAGCGAATCAATAGGCAAGTTAAAAATGTCGTTTATGTACTTTTATTTCCTTTGAATAATTCTACAAAAAAAGTTTATATTAAACTTTCCAATCTAAAAGTTAAGATTGTTTACTTTGATTGGGGTGCTATGCCAATATATAAAACTAGTATGCAGCTCACTAAGTTTAATCGTTTCGCAGGAACATTCAGAAGTTTAGATTATTTCAAATTAGTTGTTCAATCAAAAACAATTTTGTTACTTCAAAAGTTTAATGTGATAAAAAAATTTGATGTTGTTTTCGCTTCTGGTCGATTTTTAGTAGAAAAATCAAGACATGCTACTAAAGTGGTTTCAATTCCATTTACTGATTACATTGAGTATAAAAAAGTCGAAGAAAAACCGAGATTAGAAACCTCCAAATTTGTAGTTTTCTTAGACATGAATCTACCTTTTCAAACTGATCTAGCGCTTGCAGGAATGCCGCAGATTAATCCGGAAATGTATTATTCAGAGCTGAATTCATTTTTTGATATGATTGAAACTACTTTTAATGTCAAAGTAATGATTGCGGCGCACCCTAAAACTTCTCTTGATTCTTGTTATTTTGGCAACAGGACTGTGAAGAGATTGAAAACAGCTGAGCTTGTGCGCGATGCCGAATTCGTGATCTCGCACCAAAGTACATCTATAAGTTATGCGGTTCTGAACTATAAGCCAATTGTATTTATCTATACTCAAACTATGAAATCATTATACTCTAGTAACGTTCTGAATGAAATTATGAAAGTTGCTCAATACTTTGGCTCTGATCCGATAAACGTTAATTCAGAGTCGGATTTAGCAGGATTGGTATTGCCACAGATTGACAGGGAAGTTTATGATCGGTATATCGAAGAGTTTATTGTTTCTAAAAGTTCACAAAATTCACTACCTAATGAAGTTTTTATATCTGAAATACTTAGTTTAGTTAATAGTGATGGGGCACAAAAATGAGGAAAATTACAATCATTATTAAGAAAATATCTTCGAACTATTTTTGGAAAAGAATGCAAGTTATTAGATTTTGGGTTATTAGGGTTTATCATGATCGAGTAATATTCTTTTTGCTACCCTCCCATTTACGTTTTCGAAGCATTTGGAAACACAATTATTGGGGAAATAGCGAAAGTATTTCAGGGCCAGGCTCAACACTTTTTCAAGCGGCTAATTTGATTGAGAATTTTCCTCGTTTTATAAATGATTTCAATATAAAAAGCATCATAGATGCACCTTGCGGTGATTTTAATTGGATGAAAATTGCAATTTCTGGCAATCCGGAAGTTAAATACATCGGTGGCGATTTAGTACCCGAAATCATTAACTCTTTGACGAGTAGATATGCAATTCAAAATATTGAATTCAGAGTTTTTGATATCACTAAAGATGAATTTCCAAAAGTAGATGTTTGGTTAGCGCGAGCCATCTTCTATCACTTTTCGAATAAAGATATCTACTTGGCATTAAAAAATTTTATAAAATCCCAAATACCATATATTTTGACAACAAATTGTGTAACAGAGCTAGATCATAAAAATATTGATATTAAAACTGGCGCGTGGCGTTCACTGAATTTAAAGCTCCCACCTTTTAACTTTCCGGATAGCCCACTATGGGAAATTGATGATTCTAGAGACCCTCACCCAAAAATGAAATTAACATTATGGACAAGATCTCAAATAGAAATTCTTCTTCCTGAAATTAAGGCAAATCTCCGAATATGAAGTTATGCGTATTCACTGAGAATTATCAGAGAGGAGGAATTGATACATTTATAGTCTCATTAGTAAATGCCTGGCCAGAAGGAATGGATGAGTTAACGTTATTTACGAACGCCGAAAATCCATTTGAGCCGCATCTAAAGGAGCGATTGAATCGGCCAGTTAGAATCATTAAGTATGAAAATCGCATTACTCGGCAAACTAATCGTTTAGTTAATCAATTTACAACTTCAAGAACTAGTTTTTTCCAATTAATACTAAATCGAATATTTGAGCTTATAAATGTTTTACTTTTTCCTTTCTTGGTCTACAACCTATATAAGCAACTTAAACAACTTAATATAGACAGCTTGCTTGTAGTTAATGGTGGCTACCCTGGAGGAATTAACTGCCGAGCATCCTCAGTTGCAGGATGCGTGCTTCTAACTAAAAATGGTGTCGTGTTTAGTTTCCATAACTATTCAGTTGATCCAAAAAAAGTTCGGCGCATTGTTGAAGCACCAATAGATTTCTTAGTTTCACGAAGCACTAAAACTATCGTTTCGGTATCAGCAAGCTGTTTAAGCTCGATCAATAATCGGTACTTTCTTCGATCGAATCCACGCAGGCAAGTTATATTCAATGGAATAGAAGACCCTGGATTACTAAATGTTAAAAATGAAGTACTAAAAAATCACAAAATAGAGGATTACTGCATAGTGATTGGCGCAATAGAGCCGCGCAAAGGACATGACTTCCTATTAGACGCTTTTAGATACGTAGTTGAAAGTAACCCTAATGTTTTTCTGTTGATTGCAGGCAAGGGGAGTGCGCAAGAAGAAGAAAGGATTGCAATTAGAATTAATCTTCTAGGTTTAAATGAGCGCGTAGTATTACTTGGATACATCGAGGATGTGGATGAGTTAATTCGAAAAAGTTCTGTGATGTTAGTTCCTTCACAATCTTATGAATCATTTGGTTTAACAATAATTGAAGCAATGGGGAGGAAAGTGCCCGTTGTGGCAACTAAAATTGGTGGCATACCGGAGGTACTTGGTTCGAATATTGGTGGAATAGTTTGCCCAAGTAATGATCCAAGAGTTTTTGCCTTAACAATCTTACAATTTCTTGAAAACAAAGAATTTGCACATAAGGTAGGTTGTGAAGGAAGGCTCAGGTTTGAGCAGAAATTTACCAGCAACATGATGGCTCTCAATTATAGAAATGTACTTAAAGTTGATTTAAAATGAAGATCAAAAATATTCTTATTGCAATGGGCTCACCAGTGAAAGCATTAGATCGAGAGTTAGAGATTCAAACAAAGCTTTTGATTAGAGAGTCTGTAAAGCCCAAAGAAAATTGGTTGGATCTAGGTTGCGGACTTAAACCTTATGCATTAGATTTTTACGATTGTAACTATATCGGGATTGATATTGAAGTGAGTGGGAGAGAAAGTAATCTTAAGAATGCTGATGTTTACTTCGACGGAGAGAAAATTCCATTTAGTGATTCCACGTTTGATGGAATTCTCTGCACACAGGTTCTTGAGCATGTTTCAAATCTTGAAACAATCCTGTTTGAGAGCAAAAGGGTACTTAAAAAAGATGGATTAATGCTAGTAACGGTTCCCTTTATATATCGTGAGCATGAACAACCATTCGATTTCAGAAGATTTACTTCATATGGGCTCGCTAGTGCCTTTGAAAATAATGGTTTTACAATTGAAAAAATAAACAAAAGTTTCGGTGCAATTGAAACCATTACAATGCTCACTAATTCATATATTTCAAGAACCATAAGCTCAAGAAGCAAAATAGAAATTATCTTGGGCTATATTTTCATTTATATAAATACTGCTTTGGGGAAAACTCTATCCAGAATTATGCCAGATGACGAAGAGATATATTGTGTACTTGTCTTGAGAGCCAGGAATTCACAATGAAAACGATTATTGCTAGAGAGTCAATAAGAAAATTAGGATTCTTTCGGCCGTTCCTTCGTAAATTTATCGAGCGGCGAGGTTATCGTATTTATCGTCCAAATCCTTACGCAGTTTTTGATTTTGAAAGTTTCTTAATGCGATATCTTGAAGTACATAAGTCATTGAATTATTTACAAATTGGCGCAAATGACGGAGTAATGAATGATCCGATGTTCCGTTTTGTCAAGAGGAACTCAAAAAAAATTTCTGGATGGCTTCTAGAACCAATTCCTGAAGTTTTCAAAAACTTAGTAAGTCATTACAGTGCCTTCAAGAACATCCAATGTTTTAACTTTGCTATTCATAACACTAATGCAACAATGAGTTTATACAGAGTTAAACCAGAATTAGAGAGTAAACTCCCAGAGTTTTCAAAGGGAATTGCATCTTTTGATTTAAACCATTTTAAAAAGACTGGATTAGTACCAGACAATAGTTATATGGAATCAATTCTTGTTAAATGCATTACGCTTTCCGACTTTCTGTCAGAAAATAAAATAGATAGCGTTGACTTAATGGTAATTGATACTGAAGGTTACGACTACAAAATTCTCTTGTCGCTTTTAGATACTAATTTAAGACCAAGAATCATTAGGTTTGAGCATGGAGTCAGAAATCAAATTATGGAAAAATCTGAATTCCTTGAAATATGCCGTCTTCTTAATTTGAACGGGTACCAGGTGGTTGCCGAAAGCTATGACGCTACCGCTTACATTTTAGATCCAAGTGACTTGATATTCTAAAAAGGACTTCTAAATTACGACATTTCTCAAGGTTCACGATTGCTCAATTGAAATGCTGATTTTAAATCTTGGCCGACAGAGCTTTGACCTCTGAGTCCATGAGCTTTTGGTTCGATCTCATGAGGGCCCACCATGGAAATTGCTCCCGTAAGCTGTGAATATAGGCTTATTTCAGGCACCGAGCAGAAAAATGGCCATTTATGGCAGCAACATTTACCCCTTTTCCGTGTCTTACTAGGTAGAGGGGTCAAGACGTTGGCTCAACTGAAAGCGGGAAATCTAAGTGTCACTTCGTAAGAAGGCTCAGGCCCCAGCGACTGTTGCTGCGTGGTCTGTTTCTGATTTATCCGCTCTTTATACCCAAAATCGCTCGTCACTTATCGCTCAAGCCCGCCGAATTCTTCGAAGCGATGCTGATGCAGCAGAGGTTGTCCAAGATGCCTTCCTTAAATTTATCTTGGCAGCTCCGGAACTAGATACTGCAGATCGTGCCATGGCATATCTGCGAACCACAGTTAACAATCTGTGTTTAAACGTAATCCGTGCGACAGGATCTCGCCCTAACTTAGTTGCTATAGATTCAGATGCAACTCAAGAGCGCTTATCTGAGATCGCAGCAGAAAATCACATTCCAATGGATACAACTCTTGCTGCCGCAGAAGATGCTTCAATTATTCGAGAGGCACTATCTCGACTTTCAGAGACTCAACGCACAGCACTTGTAATGTGGGAGGTTGAAGGTCGGACAACTAAAGAGATTGCTCAAGCTATCGGAACTTCTGAGAAAAATGTTCGCCACGTCGTGCAACGTGCCCGTGCTTCATTTATTCGAGTCCTTTCTGAGTGGGTAGTGGACGAGAAAACTGGCTCTACTGCACTTGACGCTCTTTCTGGAACATATAAAAAGGCAGCCGAGCTAGCAAAGAAATCTTCAAAGGTTGCGCTCTCATTACTTATCGTGATGGTTGCATTCCTAGGGTTTAATTCAGTTACAGGTTCAGAGTTCAATACACCAACTATTACGGTAACTTCTAAGCAAGAAGTGCCAGCGACAGTTAACTCTGAGGCTAAAGAAAATTCATCACAGACTTCAACAGAAGAAATTCTTTCAGATCAAAGAATAATTCAAGATAACTCAGCTATTAATTTCCGTACATCTAAATCCTTGTTTGCAGGGCTTTCAAAGGATGGCCTACCAACAGGTTTTTCTGCTTCTGATGCTGCTGGCAATGTTGGAACACTCTATGTTTCATCACAATCTACAATTACTAATCCAGATGGTTACGTATTAGTTTCTTATGCTCAATCACAAGGTGACGCCACCCTTAATTTACTGATTTCTCAAACAATCACAGTTGATGGCTCCAGTACTTCCTACTTTGGCAGCCCGTCAGTAACCGTGGCAGGCTCTTGGTTCCCACTGACCCAGAGCGGCTCAGCCTCCACAACTACCCGCCTTTCTAACGGAAATTACCTCTTAACCGCCACCCTATATATTGATTCAACGGTGGATTCAGCCCTATTTGTGCCTGCTACTGGTGGGTTAGATGTCGATGCGATTCCAAGTGAGGTAAGTACCCGTATAATTTTAGACTCTAGCAAGAGCTCAATCCTTGCTCAGGCGATCAATATCGGCGCCAAAGGGGTCAAATAAATGACACCTAAAAAACAGGTTTCTCCTGCAATCCGGATATTGCGGGGGGAAAGAGATGCGTCAGCACGTGCGACTCATCTCGAAGCCGCTACTAGGAAATTCCTGGTAACGACTAACGAAAGGAAATACATGTCTACAAAGACAAACTTCAAGCGCATTGCGCTTGTTGCTGTTGCTGCTTTGGGTCTGGGAGTTCTTAGCTCAGTTCCATCACAAGCAGTTAACTCAAGTGGAATCACTATCACAACTACTACTGGTACAGCTACTACAATTTTAGCTGACTCAACCACTGCTGCTTCAGTTACTATCAAATGGCAATCAGTATCGGCTTCTGATTCAGTTGTACTTACAGCTGCACTTAAGTCAAAGCCAGCCCTAGGTACTGCACCTAACGTAGTGTTCTCAGGTAAAGATACAGCGACTGCTGTTGCAGCAACTGTGTTAGCTCCAGGATCTTCGACTACTACATTTACTGGTGGAGTTACGCCAGGATCAGGAGCTAGCGGTGGTTATTCAACTACATCGCACTTCCAAGATTCTGCAGTAGCAACTTCAGCTGTTGGATATAACTCTGCTACTTTCAGAGTTCAGATGGATTCACTAACCTCAACAGCTCGTGTAGCAGGAACTTATGTCTATACAATTACTGCTTATCCAGTTTCTTACACTCAAGAAGCTACCTCAGGTCGCAGTATTTCTGAGTTTAGTCGAGCAGTTACTGCAGACGTCACAATTACTATTGATGCTTTAGCAACAGAGAGTACTGTGGCATCAGCCGCAACATCTACTGCATTTATCGGTACAACATCTGGTGCAAAAACAGCTGATGCATCTGTTTCCGTTCCTGCAGCTGTTTCTTCAACAGATACTCCAAGAGCATATATTTATACTTTACTAAAGAATGCTGCTGGAGCCGCTGCTGGTGAATCAATTACCGTTACAACAAATATCGGTAATGTTGGATCCTCTTCAGCACGAGGCAAGAGCGTAGTTCTGTCTTCAAATGGAACCACTGATATCGCAATTTATTCAGATGGAACTGCTGGAACAGCAACTATCACTGTTAAGTCAACATCAGTGACTTTTGCAAGCAAGACTGTTGTATTTTATGCAGCTGCACCAACATCAATTGTTGCCTCAGTTCTTAACTCAGCCCCAGGCGTTGGATCAAATCCATTAGCCCTAGGTGTTGTAGCCAAGGATGCTAATGGAAACATTTATGGCGGATCACTGTATGTTTCTTCAGATGCGTTAACTGTTGTATCTGATACTGCAACTGCTTGTACTTATAACTCTACAAATTCAAGACATGAGTGCGGAGTAACTGGCGTTATTGCTGGTACTGCAAAAATCACAGTACGTGATGCTGCTACAGCTCCTACAGTCTCATCAAACGCAGTGTCTTTCACTGTTACAAGCTCATCAGCTGCAACCGTAAAATTGTCTTTTGACAAGGCTACTTATGCACCAGGTGAGAAAGCAACCCTGCTTATCTCAGTACTAGACTCTGCAGGTAAATCAGTTAAAGCTGGTGAATTTGCAAACTTGTTCGCAACAGGTGGAATTGCTCTTTCTTCATCTGCTGGTAACGGATCAGAAACAACAACTGCAATCTCTGCAACTACAGTTTCATTAGCATCATATGCTCTTGGAACATTAACTGATCCAGTTAAGGCATATACAATTTACATGCCATCAACTGGTGGAGTTATAACTGCAAAAGCAACTGGTGGTGCTTCACTACCAGTTTCTGGCCAGGTAGCAGTTACAGCAACTGCAACAGTTACTGATAGCGGCGCTGCAGCTCTAGCTGCTGTTACTGCATTAGCAACAACAGTTGCTTCATTAAAGACCTTGATTACTACATTAACTAACTTGGTCCTAAAGATTCAGAAGAAGGTAAAAGCTTAATTATTTACCTAAACTGAATTAAAGGTAAGCCCAGTTCCTAAATACGGAGCTGGGCTTACTTATTTAGTAAGATAATCGAATGACTGAGAAAAAAATGAGCAAAAATAGAAACATAGAATCACGACCTATGCAAATAATTCTATTTTCAAGCTTTTTGATTACCGTTTACTTTAACCCGGCATTACAAGATCCTTTTAATTCACCAAAATTTTGGTTATTAATGATTTTTGGAAGTTGGCTTTGCGGATATTTATTGCCAGGATTTAATTTTAAAAAGATTAATAATATCCTAAGAACAAATCTTGGACTGGTAAGCCTTTGTGGTTTTACACTTACACTTTTCATCTCTGCCTTAATGACAGATTCTAAATTCATCGCCTTTTTTGGAGATTCTGGTCGTCGAATTGGTTTTATAACATATTTATTTTTTGCTATTTATATGTTCGCTTCATACAGATTTATCACTTTTAAATACCTTCCTATTCTTTATAAGACGTTGATCGCTATAGGACTAGTACTTATCATCTATGGATTTATGCAAAGCAGTGGGAATGATTTTGTACAGTGGAATAATCCGTACAATTCAATAATTTCAACTTTTGGTAACCCAAATTTTGCTTCCGCTGCAATGGCAATGTTTTCAGTGGTTTGTTTTAGTGCCATTTTTGTTTCACAGTTTAGCTGGATTCTCCGAATACTTAGTTTAGTCTTTAACGTGATGTTGATTAGCTTAATTGCTAGCTCGGATTCAAGACAGGGTTTAGTTTCTTATGGAGTTGGTGTGTCTTTCGTAATTATAGTTCTAGTTTTTTCAAAGAGTAAAAAAATTGGCATAGTAAGTTTAGGCGCTTTTGCAGTAATTGGTTTATTAACTATTTTAGGAATGCTTCAAATTGGACCGTTAGAAAAATACTTGTATAAATCTTCTGTTAGCGTACGTGGTTATTATTGGCGAGCTGGATTTGAAATGCTTAAGAATAATCCATTTGCTGGAGTTGGTTTAGACAGGTATGGAGTTTATTTCAAACAATATCGCGATGTGGGTTATCCATTGAACTACGGTTTTGATATCACTAGTACAAATGCCCATAGCATTCCTATACAACTAGCGGCTACAGGTGGGATATTTGTTGGACTGTTTTATTTGTTATTGCTCGTTTACATATTTAACAGAGGAGTATTTTCTTTAAGAAATAACGTTGGTGATAATCGAATATTTATCGCTGGAGTATTCGCCGCATGGATTTCATACCAAGCACAATCTCTCATATCTATTGAAAATATAGGATTAGGAATTTGGGGATGGGTATTGGGTGGAGTCTTGATTGGGGTTGCAAAATTAACTAGAGAAAATGATTCAAACCAAAATAGTGGATCAGCTAAAATTGCTAAACATAATACGAACTCAAATCTAACTCAGCCGCTGATATCTGGAGTTATTACATTTGCCGCGATAATCCTAGTTTCACTTCTATACTCTGGCGATAAAGCAACAATTGAAACGCGTCAATATTTTAATAACACCAATTCCGCCCAGTCAGAAACTTTTTATGCAAAGGCAGATAGCGCATTTAAAAATTCATTTACCGACCCCTTCTATAAATTAGTGATATCAGAAATGTTTGTACAGTCAGGTGATCAAAATAGAGCTGTAGAAGAAATTACTAAATTATATGTTAAGGATCCCAAGAACCTAGATTATATTCGATCATTAGCAATGATTGCTGAAAAAAACAATGATAATAATACCGCTATAAAATTTCGTAAGCTTATTGCAGAGTATGATCCATGGAATGCTGATAATTTCTTGTTACTAGGCTTAAATTATAAAGTAATTGGAGAGTTCACTTCAATGAACACAATGCTGGATAAAATTGTTAAAATAGCACCAAATCATTTAATCGCCGAGACAGCCAAATTACAGTTAAGGCAGTAGTTGTGACCCCAAATGTTGCGGTAATTGGTCAAGGCTATGTTGGTTTACCACTTGCAATGGCTATCGCTGAAGTAGGGATATCGGTCACCGGTATAGATAAAAATGCTGCCTTAGTGAATGAATTAAATTTAGGCAACACCGTGATCGAAGATATAAGTACTGATCAAATAAAGTTAGCAGTAAAGTCAGGTCGATACTTCGCTTCCACGAATTATTCAGAAGTAAAAGAATCATCGATCATATTAATTTGCGTTCCAACACCATTATCTGAGCATAAGCCAGATATAAGTTATCTATTGGAAGCAGTTAAATCTTTATCAGCTCACTTAAAAGAAGGAGATTTGGTAATTATTGAATCTACAATAGAGCCGGGAACTACCCGCAATGTTGTAATCCCTTTACTAGAACAAGAGTCTGGTTTATTGCGAGATAAGTTTCATGTAGTTTTTTCTCCTGAACGTATAGATCCTACAAATAAGAATTGGGATTTGAAAAATACACCCAAACTTGTAGCAGGTTACACAAATATTGCGACAAAGTTGGCCTCTGAGTTTTATTCAAAATTTATTGCAACGATAATCGAATGCGACTCACTAGAGGTTGCTGAAACAGCCAAACTTTTGGAGAATAGTTTCAGACTTGTTAACATCTCGTTTATCAACGAGCTATCTATTTTCTGCCAAAAGCTTGGTATTGATGTAAATAATGTGATTAAAGCAGCCGCCACGAAGCCGTATGGATTTATGCCTTTTTATCCAAGTATTGGAGTTGGCGGGCACTGCATACCCGTAGATCCTTTATACCTGGCAAATAAAGCTCGAGAGATTGGAGCCCCAACTCGATTTATCGAGTTGGCGGATCAAATAAACCAAGAGATGCCTGGGTATTTTGTTGGCAGGGCTGAGGAAAAAGTTGGCGGATTAAAGTCAAAAAAAGTACTGGTAGTTGGGGTTTCTTATAAGCCAAACGTGGCAGATGTTAGAGAGACTCCAGTTGAAGCCTTGATTTTAGGACTTAAGAATAAAGGCGCAGAGGTCTTTTGGCATGATGATTTAGTCAAAGAGTGGAGTGGTGAAAAGTCTGTTGCTCTAAGTAATGAATATGATTTAGCAATTATTGCCACACCGCATACCTATCTTGATCTAACAAAACTTGGAGATATGCCAATTCTGAACACTCGAGGGTCAATTTAGTGAAGTATTTAATTACAGGAGGAGCAGGTTTTATTGGTTCCCACCTTGTTGAAAAATTGATTACTAGAGGTGATCAGGTAGTTGTATTTGATAATCTCTCAACCGGCTCAGCTATTAATTTATCTGGGATTAAAGAAAAGATAACTTTTCATGAGGGCAACATTCTAGATAAGTCAGTAATCGACAAATTAGTGTCGGAAAGTGACTACGTTGTTCACTTAGCGGCAGCCCTTGGTGTGTTAAATATTGTTAATAAACCATTAGAAAGCCTTAGAACCAATCTTCAAGGTAGTGAGGTTGTGCTGGAGGCATGTAATAAATATAGAAAGCCAGTTTTAATTGCTTCAACTAGTGAGATCTATGGCAAAAACGACAAGGTGCCTTTAAATGAAGAGGATGATCGCATTATTGGGCATCCACTTAAATCACGTTGGTCCTATAGTGAAGCAAAAGCTGTGGATGAAAGCCTTGCTTACTTTTATTACCTAGAGAATAAACTTCCAATTCGTATTGTTAGATTTTTTAATACTGTAGGGCCTCGTCAGGTTGGCCATTACGGAATGGTTGTCCCAAGATTTGTAAGCGCAGCTTTAAAGAATCAGTCACTTTCTGTTTATGGTTCAGGTGATCAAATTAGATGCTTTTGCCATGTAGATGATGCTGTTAGAGCACTACTTTTAGTGATGGATTCAGAAAAAGCTGTGGGTCAAGTTTTTAATGTTGGAAACAACAAGCAGATATCAATTATGGAGTTAGCAAAGAAGGTAATTGAACTTACTGGATCAACTTCTGCTATTGAAAAAATTGCGTATAAGAAGGCATATCCTGAAGGTTTTGAGGATATGCAAAGGCGAGTACCTGATATATCAAAGATTAAGCAGGTTTTAGGCTGGACGCCTGAAATCAACCTTGACCAGATTATCAAAGATATCGAAGCCTTTAACTCCAAGTAATAACTCTAATAGGCTAACGGGTATGACAACTGGCGGCTTTAGCAGCAAGCAATTATTAGATGAAGAGCTAATATTAAAACTACCCTTACTTACAAATTCAGATGCGGTTGAAATCGGTGAGATAGCAACTACCTTAGGTAATCAAAGAAAAGTTCCTATTGCAATTCAGGTTCGAATTGGGGATTGGATCGTCTTCCACGCATCCTTACAAGGTTCAAAACCTGAAAATGATTGGTGGATAAATCGCAAGGTTGCCGTAGTTAAGTTAATGCAGCATTCAACTATGTATGAAAGAGTCTCTGCTGAAGAGCGTGGGGTTGATTGGCATAAAGAAAACAACTTACAAGATGAAACACATGCAATTCATGGTGGTGCGCTTCCTTTGATTACAGATGAAGGATTAAAGGGGATTTTAATTATTAGTGGATTACCGCAAGTTGAAGATCACTTATTTGCAGTGGAAGTTCTAACTGAGTTCTTGGCTCGAAAAGGTGAAGAGCTTTAATGAGTCAAGTTTGGGTGACAGGTGAAGTATTAATTGATTTAATTCCAGATGGTTCAGAGCGCAAGCCAATAGTTGGTGGCGGGCCAGCCAACACAGCAAAAGCGCTTTCAAATCTTGGCATTGATACTCAGTTTATCGATGGAGTTTCAACTGACGAATACGGTCAGATGGCAAAGGGTGAATTAGTTAGCGCAGGTGTAAAACTTGATTACGTAAAGTATTCAGACAAGCCAACATGTTTAGCAATTATTTCTCTAAGTGATTCGGGGTCTGCCTCCTATGAGTTTGTAATTGAAAATACTGCCACCTTTGATTTCAATCCAGATTGGCTACCAAATCCTCAAACTGAACGCCCATCACTGCTGCATATAGGAACTCTTGCCACAGTAATTGAGCCTGGTGCCACTGAGTTATTTGAATGGGCACAGTTTGTAGCGCAGGTTGCACCAATTGTTTTTGATCCAAACATTAGGCCGGCTGTAATAAGTGATCGAAAGAAATATCTGATGCAAGTTGAGCGATGGGTATCTATTTCATCATCTGTAAAGGTAAGTGATGAAGATATAAAGTGGCTTTATCCATCCCTTGAAATTGAGCAGGTAGTCAACAATTGGCATGCAAAAGGGCCATCACTAATTTTGGTTACTTATGGTGATAAAGGATTAGCAGGTTATCGAGTGGGTGAAAAGGTTAGTGTTGATGCTGTAAAGGTTGTAGTTGCTGACACGGTGGGGGCTGGTGACGCAGTGGGTGCTATTTTGGTTGAGGCAATTGTGAAAGATGGTCTAGAAACTTTGAGTGGAGTGAGGTTAGAAATGATGCTTAAACGGGCTGCAAAGGCTGCTGCGATAACTGTTTCTAGAAGTGGCGCTAATCCACCAACACTTAAGGAGATTGAGTAAGTGTTAAACATTGATGGAGATCAGATCTCAATAGCAATTGATTTAGATCAAGGAGCACGTCTTGCATCTGTGCAGTGGCGGGATATGCAATTTGCAGTTCCTTTTCGTGGACAGGATTTAAGTTGGGGTTGGTTTTCGATGGTTCCCTTTGCTGGAAGACTTAAAGATGGAATTATTAAAGATTCAAAGGGTAATAAATATCAACTACCAAATAACTTTGATCCACCCCATGCATTAATTGGATATGGCGCACAATCTTCTTGGGAGGATATTGGAGGCGGCCGGCAATTTTTAGAGCTGCCATCACCATTTAATGGCGCAACTGTTACGCAAAGTTATGAAATTTTAGATAATGCCATTCGTTGGTCACTTGATTACGAAGCAAATGGTTGTGATCTGCCGGTAACACTTGGTTTTCATCCTTGGTTTGCTCGTGAGATAGGTAAGGGAGACTCAGCTGAGCTTTTATTTGCAGCTAATAAGATGTTTAAAAGAGGTGATGATTATCTGCCAACAGGTGAAATCATCACGCCAACCCAACCGCCATGGGATGACACATTTATGGAGATAAAGGGAGTTCCTGAGATAATTTGGCCAGGAGCTGCCAGGTTAACAATGGAGTGCGATACGCCTTACTGGATGGTTTATAGCCAGGATGAGGATGGTATTTGTATTGAACCAGTAACAGCACCTCCTGATGCCCAAAACTTAGGAATCCAAGGTGATAGTTACATTGAGTGCCTGATTACATTTAGTGAAGATTTTTGATTTCAATTTTCGTTGTATTATTTGGATGTGCTTCGTAAGGGAACGGCTCTATCCGATTGAGCTACACAGGTACCCTGCAGAAGATAGAAGATTTTGCAAGCAATAATGCAATGAAAACAAAATCTGTGGATACTTACTTACCCACTCGATACATAACATCACTGCCAAACTCATTAAAGCCAAGTGATTTATAAAGATTAAAGGCTGGCTTATTTTCAACCCCAACATATAACATCACATTGTTTAGCCCTTGATACTTTAAGTAATTAAGTCCGGTGATAGTTAAATCTCGTCCCACACCTAGCCCTTTGTAATCAGGGTTAACAGCCAAAACATAAATCTCACCAAGTGCGTCATGGCCATGATCATCATCCTCACCACTGTGTGAATGGGTGTGAGCGCCATGAATCTTGGTCCAGCAAAATCCAATTAACTCACCCTTATCTTCTGCTACAAAAAAACCTTCCTTTTGAAACCATTCTTCATTAAGCCTTACCTTTAAATCATCCTCACTCCAGCCACCTTGATCTGGATAATTAGCAAAGACTTTGTTGTTTAGCGATAGAAATGCTTGGTTATCAAGGTCTGGCATGAATGTGCGGATGGAGTATTTCGAAATTACTGGCTGTATGTCCCCCAGTGATCTACTCATTAAAAGATTTGACCAAAGGCGTTCAAGCTTTAGTGAGACTGCAATCGCCTTTGCTGCGGGCAGATCACCATGTGACCAGATTCGAGTTTTATCACCACATACTTTAATTGCCTCTTTTAATATCAAAGATCCCAACCCTTTCCCACGATGGTTTGGATGGACAACCGCTTCAATACTAGGCCCTGCAACTAAATCAGTTGTATCAAGGTGGGCGTAGGCGATTACTTGACTGTTCTCTTCAAACACTATGTGTGAATCAGATTTATCACCACCATGGCGAAGGTGGAGTAATACATGCTCTGCGATGGGAGGTGTGCCATCAAAATCATGGGCAGCCTTAATCAAAGCCAAAACACTTTCTTGTTGTGATTTAGATAGGTGATTTAAGTGTTGCAAGGGGTATTAATTAATATCAGCTGTTGTTTGATTATTTTGTGCTGAAAAGCGATAGCCAACATTACGTACAGTTCCGATAATTGCCTCAAACTCTGGTCCAAGTTTTGAACGAAGTCGTCTGATATGAACATCAACTGTTCTTGTTCCGCCAAAGTAGTCATATCCCCAGATCTCTTGTAACAATTGAGATCTTGTAAATACTCTGCCTGGGTGTTGGGCTAAGTACTTAAGTAATTCAAACTCTTTAAAGGTTAGATCAAGAACTCGCCCCTTTATTTTGGCGGTGTATGAAGACTCATCAATTATTACCTCACCACTTCTAATCTCACCAGAGGATGGATTACTGGCTAATTGCGCAATTGCAGATTGGCCAATCACAATTCGAATTCGAGCGTCCACCTCGGCAGGACCTGCGGTATCAAGAATTACATCATCAATTCCCCAATCCGCGTTTATTGCAGATAAGCCACCTTCTGTTGTAATAACCATGATTGGCACATCAACCCCAGTTGAGGTAATTAACTTGGTAAATGATTTAGCAGCTGGCAGATCACGGCGGGCATCAATTAGTAGGCAATCAACTACTGGTGGTTCAACTAACACTGAGGCCTCAATTGGCAAGATCTTCACATCATGCTGCAACAAGCCAAGAGCGGGCATTACATCAGCGCTAGCACCGCTTGAGTTTGTCAGAAGAAGTAGGCGTGCCATAAGAGTGCAAGAATACCGCTATGGAAAGTTTGCTGCCACTTCTTTTGCTGATCTCAATTACTTCGGTAATTGGGCTAACTCTGCGCGCTAAAAAGGGTGTAATCAAAAAAGGCTCAAGGTTGAAAATTTCAGAGGGTGAGTTTGATGGAAAATATGGCAGCCGTCTAACCATTCTGCAATTTTCTACCACCTTCTGCTCTGAGTGCCGAACTGCAAAAGCAATTGTTAAAGATGTTGTTAAGGATTCTAAGGACATCACCTATGTTGAAGTTGATGCTGAATCCAATCTTGATTTGGTTAGAAGAGTTGATATCCGCTCCACCCCAACCACAATATTTTTAGATAGCAAGGGGTTTGAGATTGCCAGGGCAAAGGGTGCGCCAAAACGTGATCAACTTATCAAGGCGATCAAAGCAATCTAAGGCTTTTGTGCAAATGCTTTGCAAGAAGTAATTTAGTAAATATCGTAAAATTCCTATCATGTTCTTCATACAACCTGTTTACTTCACAAAGCGGCGCGTAATTGATTTTGCCCGCGCAAAAGGTTGTATGTGTTGGATAAATAGTTAATTTTTTTAGCTTTACAAAATTAATTTTATTTATCTAACAAAGGAGAAAAAGTGTCAAATACAACTCAAGCAAGGCCTGAGCGTTTAATCGATGCCAGAGGTCCAAGATATACCGCAGCAATCACAACAGTAGTTCTGTCCGCTGCGTTGGTAACAGAATCTAATTTGATTATTGGATTTCAATTTGCAGTCTTTTTATCAGCTGTTTTATTTGGACTACGCAGGTCCCTTTATGGTTTTATCTATCGCAACTTAATTCAACCACGACTTTCTGGTCCAGTACCAAGTGAAAATGAGGCAGCCCCAAGATTTGCCCAATTAGTTGGCGCACTCTTTGCTGCAACCGCACTCCTTGGTGGCTTAACTGGAAACACAACACTCTTTTTAATTGCAACAAGTTTCGCACTAGGAGCAGCTTTTTTAAATGCTGCCTTTGGTTTTTGCTTAGGTTGCCAGTTCTACCTAATCCTTTTGCGTGCTAAATCTCGCATAACTTCAAGAAATTAGGTGGTGCTAGCGAGCCAGTTAGACTTATCCCATGGCTAAACCAAATGAGCTGCGGGAAAAAGGGCTTCGCTTAACTCCACAACGTGAGTTAGTGCTGCAAGCGGTTAGACAACTTGGTCATGCCACACCGGAGGAGGTAGCAGAGAAAGTTCGTGCAACACATCCTGGGATTAATCTTTCAACTGTTTATCGAAACCTTGAAACATTAGAAAATGTTGGATTAGTACTACACACCCATTTAGGTCATGGTGGTGCGACCTATCATGCAGCAGAGGAGTTAACCCACCTGCATCTTGTGTGTTCTGAGTGTGAAGGGATTGGGGATGCCCCAATTGAAACTGCAGCTAATTTTGTTAATACTTTGGCCGATGATTACGGATTTAAGACAGATGTAACACACTTTGCTGTTTATGGTTTATGTAGTAAGTGCGCCAATAAATCAGGTAAGTAATGACCGCCGTATTAGTTGAGTCGGGTCCTGATAAAGGTGCTATTTGGCACTTTGGTGAGCCAAATCAGGAACAAAAAGCATTAGTAGCAGGAAATGCTTGGGCAGATCTTTCTCATCGCGGAATAATTTCAATCTCAGGCAAAGATCGCCTTACCTGGCTGCATGCATTAACAACTCAACACCTTGAAAAATTAGAGGCTGGCAAATGGGTTGAAGCCTTAATTCTTGATGTGCAGGGTCATGTTATTGATCAATTATTTCTAGTTGATGATGGCAATACCACCTGGTTACACACAGAAAATTCAAGAACACAAGAAATCTTAGTTTACTTAAACAAGATGAAATTTATGTTAGAGGTTGATGTTAAAGATCAATCAAGTGATTACGCAGTGCTACGAGCACCAGGTAAATCAGATCTATTAGGTGGTCCTTACGCACTTGTTCCAAGAGGTGAATTAAAAGAAATAACGGAGGCTTTCAGTAAATCTCATACTCAAGTTGGTATGTGGGCGTTAGAGGCTGAGCGGGTTTCTCAAGGGCGAGCCAGATTGTTATTTGAAACAGATCATAAATCAATTCCAAATGAGTTAGGTTTTATAAATAAGGCGGTACATATGAACAAGGGTTGCTATAGAGGCCAAGAGACTGTGGCAAAGGTATTTAACTTAGGACAGCCGCCAAGAAAGTTAGTAAGGCTTCACTTAGATGGCTCAATGGTTGCTATGCCAGAGCATGGCGCAAAGGTATTTTTAGAGGATAAAGAGGTGGGCTTTATAGCCACTGTTGCCCGCCACTATGAGTTAGGGCCAATTGCACTAGCTGTTATAAAGCGCAATGTGCCAGTAGATGCCACCTTAATTTGTGAGGGAGTTAGCGCCTCACAAGAGGAGTTAGCACTTCGGTAAGGGTTTAGGCTTACCTAATGGAAATTTTGACCACAATTTTGTTAATTGCAGTAAGCCTGACCTTTTCAATATTTTTAATTTATAAGGGTGTAACTGGGCTTAAGAAAACTCTAAAGGTGGATAAAAAATAATGGCATTTACGATCCCAGATAATCTGCATCCAGATTTAATGCCACTTGCCTGGTTAATTGGCACTTGGCGTGGAAAGGGACGTGGTGAGTATCCAAATGTGCCAGGCTTTCAATTTGCCCAAGAGGTTTCCTTTAATCATGATGGCAGGGCTTTCTTAAATTACTTCTCCCGTTCTTGGATCATTGATGAAAATGATGAAATTGTTAGACCAGCAGCTTCAGAGGTTGGTTTTTGGCGGGTTAAAGAAAACAATGTGCTTGAAGTATTACTTGCTCATAACACCGGCATTGCTGAAGGTTGGGTTGGTGTTGTTAAGGGCGCCAAGATTCAACTGGAGATGGATCAGGGTTACTCATCTCCTTCTGCAAAAATAGTTACCGCTGGTTCAAGGTTATATGGATTGGTTGAAGGTGAATTGTTCACCTCCTATGACATGGCAGCCCAAGGTCAAACCTTGCAAGCACATCTTTGGTCCTCACTTGAAAGACAATCTGACAATTAACGAGAAATTTGCTGGCGAGGTTTTAGCAAAGGTAACACGTGGTGATTTAGTTGAGTCCCTCCACTTAGGCCACTTAATAGTTTTAAATGCAGATGGTTCAACCTATTTATCTAAAGGCTCACCTGAGTTACCAATTTATCCACGGAGTGCAATCAAGTCTTTACAAGCAGCTGCAATGCTTAAGGCAGGGCTTAAAGTAGAAGAAAATGAGTTAGCAATCATTTGCGCCAGCCACTCTGGCTCCCAATCACATATTGATTTAGTTACCAAGATGCTCACATCCCGAGGACTCTCAACCTCACAATTAAAAAACGCTGTTGATAAGCCACTAGGTGAAAAAGAAAAAATCTCTTGGGGTGACAATCCGCCAAGCCAGTTAGCGCAAAACTGCAGTGGCAAACATGCTGGAATGCTTATTACTTGCCAGCAAAATGGCTGGGATATGAATACCTACTTAGAACTAAACCACCCATTACAGGTTGCAATTACAAATGAGATCGAAGAGCTATCTGGTGAAAAGGTGAGCGCCGCAAGTGTTGATGGGTGCGGTGCACCATTATTTGCAATCTCATTAGTTGGATTAGCAAAAGCTATTTCAAATTTAGTTAAATCTAAAGAAGAGCCTAATCAGCAGATAGTTTTAGCTTGCACAAAATACCCTGAGTTAGTTGCAGGAGATGGCAGATTAACAACGCGGATGATGAAGGCTGTTCCTGGATTATTTATGAAGGAGGGAGCAGAGGGCGTGCAGGTGTGCGCGTTAAGTGATGGCAGAGTGATTGCAATAAAGATTATTGATGGCTCTTGGCGACCAGTTGCGCCAATCATTATGGAAATCTTTAAGAGGTGGGGAGTTGTGATACCAGATGAAAGTGTGAAAATTTATGGGGGCGCAAGCGTAATTGGTGAGGTAATTGCCAATATTTAAAGTACTTAACTTAAGTTAGAATTGATCATATGAAATCCCCACGCACTTCAAAGATTGCTACCTTAATGGTTCATACCTCACCCCTTGATCAGGCGGGCACGGGGGATGCCGGTGGCATGAATGTTTATGTGGTGGAAACTGCTAAGAAGATGGCCCAAGCAGGAGTTAGCGTAGATATTTTTACAAGAGCAAATAAACCAAATCTGCCAGAGAGTATTGAGATTGCAGATGGGGTAAATGTTCAGCACTTAGTTGCAGGACCTTTTGAAGGTTTATCTAAAGAGGAGCTACCAAGCCAATTGGGAGCGCTAACCAGTGCTTTTATGAATTACCAAAAACAATTACCTAAGGATTATTACTCACTGCTTCACTCTCATTACTGGATCTCAGGGCAATTAGGTTGGGTAGTAAGTGAGGCAACAGGCACGCCATTAATTCACACCATGCACACCACCGCAAAGGTTAAGAATTTAAATTTAGCGCAAGGTGAAAACCCTGAGCCCCACACCAGAGCAATTGGTGAAGAGCAGGTAGTAAAGGCTTCGGCTGGTTTAATTGCAAACACTGATGCTGAAGCTGCATCTTTAGTATCACTTTATGATGCCTGTCCAGATCAAGTCTTTGTTGTTGCACCTGGTGTTGATCTAGAAAATTTTTCACCAGCAGATGGTAAAGCAGCAGCAAGGGACAGATTTGATATTGCACCCGATGCCATCTTGCTTACCTTTGTGGGCAGAATCCAACCTCATAAAGGCCCTGACGTGTTGCTAAGAGCAGCAGCTGAAATGATCTCCCACTCTCCATATCTGCGGGCAAAACTTGCCGTGGTAATTATTGGTGGGGCCTCTGGTTATATAAATGAGTTAGAAAAATTAAAGTCACTTGCTAAGTTTTTACAGTTAGAAGATGTAACACATTTTGTAGACCCGGTATCACGCCAAGTTCTACCTGATTGGTATCGGGCAAGTGATTTAGTTTGTGTACCAAGTTACAGTGAGTCATTTGGTCTTGTGGCACTTGAAGCTCAAGCTTGTGGCACACCAGTTGTTGCAACAGCAATTGGAGGATTACGAACTGCAGTTTCAGATGGTATTTCTGGCTCATTAGTTGATGGCCATGATCCAAAGGCTTGGTCTGCTGTTGTTTCAAGATTGATTATGGAGCCACAACGCAGATTGCTCCTATCTATGGGAGCCGTTGAACATGCTAGCCACTTTGGTTGGGAAAATACTGCTAGGAAAACTTTAGATGTTTATGACTGGGCTTTGACTAAAAAGAGAAGCTCCAAATTAAAGCTGGCAGAGGATGCTTAATCCCCAAGCTGTAATTGATGAGTTTTTAGCATCCCATGATTTAGATTTTGAGCAAAAAGATGAGAGTACTTATTTAATCACCCTGCCAGGGGAGGCAAAGCAGCAAACCCATTGCGCTTTGATTATTGGTGATCACTCTTTGAGTATTAATGCATTTGTGATTAGAAAGCCGGATGAGAATAAGGCCGGGGTGTATGAATACTTGCTTAAGAAGAATGCGGGGATGTATTCAGTTGCCTTTGCTGTTAATGAGTTAGGTGATATTTATTTGGTGGGAAGGCTGCCACTTAATGCGGTTAATGAGCAGGAGATAGACCGAATCTTAGGAACGGTATTGCAGTATGCCGACTCATCTTTTAATCCACTCCTTGAGTTAGGTTTTTCATCGGCTATCCGCCGTGAGTGGGCTTGGCGAGTTTCAAGGGGTGAATCCCTATCAAATCTAAAAGCATTTGAGCATTTGATCTAGATTGTTATGAAAGAATTACTTAAATGAACCGCAAATTAATTCTTCTTCGCCATGGTGAGAGTGTGTGGAATGCGAAAAATCTCTTTACTGGCTGGGTTGATGTTGAGTTATCTGAAAAGGGTAAAAGTGAGGCACATCGTGCTGGGCAGTTACTAAAAGAGGCCAATCTGCTACCTGATGTTTTACACACTTCCCTACTAAAGCGAGCGATAGATACCGCTGATATTGCACTTAAGGCATGTGGGAAAAGTGATATTCCGATTAAAAGATCCTGGCGATTAAATGAGCGGCATTATGGCGCCCTGCAAGGAAAGGATAAGGCGGCAACTCTTGCTCAGTATGGTGAAGAGCAATTTCAATTATGGCGCAGATCCTTTGATGTGCCACCTCCTGCAATTGCAGATAGTGATCAATACTCACAAAGTCATGATCCAAAGTATGCAGATTTAGGAGCTGATCTACCAAAAACTGAGTGCTTAAAGGATGTTGTTGTGCGAGTTGTGCCATACCTAATGGGTGAGATTGCTGCTGATTTAAATGCTGGAAAGCTAGTTTTAATAACAGCGCACGGTAATTCAATTAGAGCAATTGTTAAACATATTGATTGCACATCAGATGCTGATATTGCCGGGGTTAATATCCCAACTGGTATTCCATTGCTATATGAGTTTGATGATAACTTTGAAGCCATTACTAAGGGTGGTACTTATTTAGATCCAGTGGCAGCAAAAGCTGCAATTGAAGCGGTTGCTAATCAGGGTAAGAGGTAAACTTTTAAGACTTATCTTCTAGGTAGGTGCCAGTAACTAAAAAGTGCACTCTGCGTGAGATTGAAACGGCGTGATCGGCAGATCTTTCGTAGTACCTACCAAGTAAGGTTAAATCGATGGCAGATTCGGCTCCATGTGGCCAATCTTTGCTAACTAGAGATTGAATCAACTTGCGGTGCAGCTTATCTACCTCATCATCATCTATTGCTAACTGCTTGGCATCTTCTAGATTTCTACTGCCAATGATCTTTGAAACCTTATCAATTATTAGACAGGTAACTCGTCCCATCTCTTCAATGGTTAGTGAGGCCTCAGATGGCACCGCAGTTCCAGGGTGTCGCATTCTGGCTAACTTTGAGATGTGATGGGCCATATCTCCCATTCGCTCTAAATCAGCACTCATTCGAAGTGAGGTAACTAGGACTCGTAGATCTGAAGCCACTGGTTGTTGGGTGGCAAGTAATGTCATGGTCTTGGCATCTAACTCATGCTGCATTGAATCAATCACATCATCTTGAGCGATTACTTTTTCAGCCAGAGAAAGGTCAGCGGTTAGTAAGGCGGTGGTGGCATCGGCGGTAGCCTTTTTAACCAGCTGGGCCATATCAACCAGGCTTTGTGTGATGGCATCTAGCTCATCATGAAAGGCATTACGCATAGGCGTAAAGATACTAGTAATTAATCTTTTATTCACTCTCGGGGGTAAATAGAGCGTTAACAGGGGGCAAACAAAGGCTGAGGGGGTAAGCACATTTAAATATCTGCAATATTGCCCATACGATAACCGCATGGGCTGGCTAAATAAAAAACCAGATGAGACGGTTGAATTAAATCTCATACCTACCTCATTAATTGCCACATTAAATTCATTAAATCGAGAATCAATTATTTTGCATACCAGTGGCAAGATTTTATTCTCAACTGAAAAAATAGCTTTATTAAACTTAGTCAATAATGAAAAGATAAGTAGCGAAGAGTTACTGGCTTTAGTAAGAGTAGTGAGGCGAACTGGCACAACCCAAGAGGGCTCAATTGAGGTTGCAAGAGGCCCTATTGGCCAAGGAAAACGTGAATTACAAATTACTGCAGCTTTAATTTCACAAGATGGCATGGTGCTGGTAATCATCGATGATGAGGGTGAGAAGCAAAGAGTTGATGCGGTTAGAAGAGACTTTATTACAAATATCTCCCATGAGCTTAAAACTCCGATTCAAGCACTCTCCTTAAATTCTGATGCCTTGCTTGAGGTTAAGAATGAGCCAGAGCGGGTAGTAGCTTTTGCAAACAAAATTAAAATGCAAACGGCAAGGTTAAATGATTTAGTGCGGGAGATCATTAATCTTTCAAAATTACAAGATTCAGATCCTCTTGATATGGCCCATGAGATTGAGATTGCTGATGTGATCCGGGAGGCAATTAACCAATGTGAGGCGATGGCAGAGGCAAGAAAAATTGAGGTAGAGATAGGTGATATCAATAATTGCACGGTAATTGGCAACCGTGAGCAATTGGTTATGGCAGTTCATAATTTAGTTGAGAATGCAATTAACTACAGCGCCGAGAGCACACATGTAAGTGTTAGCACCAAAGTTAGTGACAATATTGTAGAAATATTGGTGAAGGATCAAGGCATTGGAATATTGGATGAGAATTTAGATCGGATATTTGAAAGGTTTTATCGTGTTGATCCAGCAAGATCTAGAGCAACAGGTGGCACAGGACTTGGGCTTTCAATTGTTAAGCATGTATCAAAAAATCATGGCGGTGAGGTTAAGGTCTGGAGCTCATTAGGTGTGGGCAGTACCTTTGCCATTAGGCTTCCAATTGCCAAAGAGAAGGTTGAGTAATGACAAAGATTTTAATTGTGGAGGATGAAGAGTCAGTATTAGATCCTCTGGAGTTACTCCTAACCAAAGAGGGATTCTCAATTGAGACTGCCCGAGATGGCAAAGAGGCCTTAGAAAAATTTGCCAAAACTAATCCTGATTTAATTTTGTTAGATCTTATGTTGCCTGAAATATCAGGAACAGAGGTTTGCCGGCAGATCAGGCTTAAGTCACAAGTGCCAATCATCATGCTTACCGCCAAAGATACTGAGGTGGATAAGGTGGTTGGTTTGGAGTTAGGCGCAGATGATTATGTGGTTAAGCCGTATTCAAAGGCTGAACTTGTTGCTCGAATTAAAGCTGTGCTTAGAAGAAAAGGCTCAGATTCCACCAATGAGCAAAGCGGGTCGATAAGTGCTGGCCCGGTGATGATTGATGTTGAGCGACATCAAGTAAGTATTAATGATCAGTTGATCTCTTTGCCGTTAAAGGAGTTTGAATTACTTGAATTTTTAGTTCGAAACAGTGGCCGGGTGCTTACCCGCACACAGTTAATTGATCGGGTGTGGGGCTCTGATTACTTTGGCGATACTAAAACTTTAGATGTGCATGTGAAAAGATTACGAGCCAAAATTGAAAAGGATCCAGCTAATCCTGTATATATTCAAACAATTAGAGGTCTTGGTTATAAGTTTGAAAGTTAAGGAGTTACTACTGCGCTAGGTTGATAGCGAAGCAGATCTTTATACCACTCAACATTTTCGACAATTAATGCATCTAAGGTAATTGGGGCTGCTTTTTCAAAGGTGATAATCACCGGAATTCTTTGGCCAATACTTTGAGTAATTACCGCAGCGGCATCTGCATTTGCAGACTCGCCAGCAAATACAACTGGCTTATTTTTACGTAGTTCAAGGCGAGAAGATGAAACTGTTGTTGGCAAATTATTTAT
>Ga0315900_10000619_pt1 | contig 60627 bp, 82 predicted proteins | sample LakEriMetagenome_FD_203521 | JGI IMG/M metagenome (GOLD analysis project Ga0315900, IMG submission 203521) | Freshwater fungal communities from buoy surface, Lake Erie, Ohio, United States - Buoy 12 MA114 | ecosystem: Environmental > Aquatic > Freshwater > Lake > Lake biofilm | place: USA: Lake... | reverse complement strand
TTTCGTTCACGGTGTTTGTTATCAAATATAAATAACAATTGTCGTCGCCCCTACTCATGTCCTGTCCTTACTGTCTTGGCAATGCCACGCTGGGCGGGATGAAGTTCTGTGTGTAACGGGCGATGCCTAACGTCAAGCGCATGTCATCCAAGTACCCGTTCAGGTTATATGACGATGCGTTGTAAACACCTATCTGATTTACCGTATACGTTGTCATAAGCGACGCTGCTACTGTGTAACCATTCCCAGATACGTTTGTGCCGTTTATATACACTTTAATATTTGTGCCAACCTTTACCACCGCGATGTGGTTCCAAGCATTGGCGGCAATCGTGCCAATCGTGTTTTGCTGCAAAGACCAAGAACTGCCGTTAGCAGACAGCCACAAATTCAATGCGCCACTCTGTACCTGTAGGTTTAATGCTGCATACCCAGAGGTATTCCCATTTAAGTAAATGATGGATTGTTGAGAAGAAACGGTGTTCATGTAAACCCAAGTCTCAAACGTCCAATCCGCACTCCCTAGCTCAATCGTCCGTTGCACGGGTAAGGATAGATAATCCCCCGTACCATCGAAGTACATCGACCCACTGCCGTACTTCACAACAGCCGTGCTGATCTGTGCGTTGCCCACGGTCTCCAAGTTGTTCTTCATCGTGCCGTCGTAAATACCGGCGTTGGTGAAGTTGGTCAAAAATGAAGTGTTAGCAACAGGCGTTGCAGGTGCAGTCGGTATAGTAATGGTTGTCTGTGTTGGGTCGTATGCAGCGGTTCCCTTTAGCAATCTTGCACCCGCAATATATCCACTAAAGTAATAGTTGTTTGTTGCTGGGTAATACCTACCAATTACCATGTCACTTGATGTGCCGTTATCGGAGTTGCTGGCAGAAAATGCTTTTCGTGCGCCGTTAACAAACAACGCTGCATTTGTCCCAGAGCGAACACCCACGACATGAACCCACTGATTCAAAGGGACGTTGGCAGAGTCTCTTAAGCCAGTTCCAATGTTTAATATTGTAAAAAACAGTTGGCTGTTGTCGATAACCAATCCGAGTCCGGGGAAGTTTGGGCTTGCATCTGCTCTGCCTGAAATAATTCCTTGAAATGTTTGAGAAAGCGACGTTACATATATCCACGCTTCAATAGTCAAGCTACCTGTGCCAACGGTAAAAGCAGCGTTGCTGGAAAATGAAAGCCAATCCCCACTCCCATCAAAGTATCCCGACCCGCCAATGACACTCGGCGTCCACTGGAACTGTGGCGCGAAAGGCGAGAAGGCTTGGACGGAGGGAGTGCCGCCGCCGATGGTGATGGTGTTAGGCGTAACCAGTCCACCGTTATCTACAAAACGATTTGACTGACAAGTAAGCAGCGAAGTTTGGGTGCCCGTCGGTGGGGTCTGACCACCACTAGTTGCACCCAGCGGAATGTTCGGAACAACAATACTAGTGTTCGTCGGCGTGTATACAGACGCACCTTTGACTATCCTGACGTTAGAGATATACCCCGGAAAGTAATGATTGTATGTTGGGTATATCAATGCTCCGATTTTTACGCTGTGGGCCGTATCTACCGAGTAGGTGTAAGAAGCATTTGACGATACTCTCAAGCCATCGTAGAACATCGCAAAGTTATTGCCCGAACGGCACACAACTACATGATGCCATTCGTTTTTGGTAATTGGCGCTGTGTATACTTGGTTATAGGCAATTGTGTCACCTTGTCTTATGCTAAATGCGATAGCTGTTCCTGTGGTCGCGCTATTCCCGCCAATCCCTATAGCATAAGTATTTGCCAAAGTGCCGCTGTCTGGGAATGCCCCAAGTAACGTAGCCTCTCTGTTGGTCTCTCCGTTCTGCGCAGCATCTGCGGTGAGCATGAACCACATCTCAATACAGAACGCACCTGTACCAAAGTCAAAAGCAGCATTGTCAGCGATTCTTAAATAATCAGAGCTACCATTAAAGTAGTTACTCCACGCCCCCGGCTGTAAGCTAAACGGCGTGAAGCTACCCTGCGTGGTATTCCCGTTACGGGTGATGGCAAAGCTGTTGCTGCTGGAGTCTAGGAACGTGTTGTTCTGCGCACCGTTAGCCGCGTCGTCGGCTTGGAGCAGCAGCGTCGTGTTCTTGTATAGAGGGTCAGTCACCCACCGCTGCGTGGACTGTAGCTGTGCAGCACTCTGTAACGACCATACGCCTTGGTACTGTACAGTCATGACTTACCCCAAAGAAGAAATGTCGCTGGTTGTGAGCGCGGAGATGTCGGCAGAGGTCAGTGCCTGTACGTCGGAACTAGTCAAAGCCTGCACATCAATGGATGTCAGCGCCTGTACCTCCAGACTGGCTAATGCCTGCACGTCAGTGGAAGTCAACGCTTGAATGTCGTCAGAGGTCAAAGCCTGAACTGAAGCGGATTCCAGAGCGGCGACCGACTCGGTCTGCTGCGGAACCTCGATCACTTCAATAACGGGTGGCGGAGGAGCCACAAACACCCCATCCTCAAACGTATCGCCCACACCTGCGTACTTGCCACGGAAGCTGTTGTTGTAGCTTGTCTGCACCCAGCGCGTGTCATCACCAAACAAGGACTTACAGAAATCAATTCCGCGCTGCTCTGACTCAACCACAGCCACAGATACGCTGCCGTCCTCATTAACGGTCGTCTGCTTGCTCTCCACAAGCTCGCTGTTATGCACAACGATCACCTGCGTTACAACATTGTTTTCATCTAATTGAGCAAAGTGTGCCATCGTTAACCTCAGAACATAATCGCGCCAGACGCGGTGAATGTGTAAATGATTCTGCCACCAGAAGTGGTAATCGTTGGGGAACCCTTAACATATTGAGCGGTAGAAGTCGCGCTAATGATGACAATGCCAGAACCCCCGTTACCACTGGTTGTACTGCCACCAGCATCTGCACCGCCCGCGCCACCACCTGTATTAGCCGTTCCCGATGCACCTGCTCCACTTGTTGCGCCATTACCGCCGCCGCCAGCACCGCCAGTACCTGCAACAGAACCTCCCCCCGCACCGCCGCCGCCAGCATAAGTTACTGAAGCACCGCTTATTGAAGACGCTGCACCCGCACCGCCATTCCCGCCTGCGGAAGACGCCCCACCAACAGCGCCTGCACCACCACCCCCGCCGCCTCGGTAAGCGTAAGTAGCCTCGGCACCTGCACCGCCTGCATTACCCTGAGAAGGCGATACACTAGGAGTGTTACCAGCGCCCCCGGGACCACCAAGCCTTCCGGCACCTGCGCCATAACTACCACCGCCGCCTGATCCACCATCACCGCCTGCGGTGTTATTCCCTGCGCCACCAACGCCACCGCCCGCCGATACAAGTCCGGGCGATACAAACGGAGATACAGCACCGCCGACGATAGAGGAGTTGACGCCATTGGTTCTAGCGCCATTGAGGCCGCTACCCCCTGCGCCGACAGTAATTACGAGTTCAGTACCAGTAGTTAAGGCTGCGTCTGATCCAGTTCTAAATCCACCACCGCCACCAGCACCTGAACTACCGCCGCCACCGCCGCCAGCAACCACAAGGTAATTCACCAAAATCGTACCTTGTATGACGTTCGCCGCAGCCGGGTTGTACGAGGCGCTGATGAAACCGCCGGGATAACGAAATCCCCCCATAACTCACCTATTAGGTAATCGCTTCGAAGGTAGCCGTGAACGTCAGGGCGCTTGCTGTACCGCTGAATGCAGCTACCGACTGATTCTCAGTGATATACAGAGAGTTCGTCTTGTCCACAATCACCAAGGTCGCATTCGGGGGAACGCTGATCTGGAACGCCGGATAAGCAATCACCGTCGCCGAGCCAAACGTCGCGTTGTTACCGACTGCAATCGTAGCGGTTGCAGCAGATGATGTTGTATTCGACGCAGTGATGGACGTGACACGGTTGACCGTGTTCGCTGCGGGCGTCAGACCCGTTAGTGAAGTCGTACCATTGAACGTCCACGAGGTCGTCGCAGTCGCCGCCGAGGAAGGGATAACGTAAGCAGTATTCCCAAAAATACTTACTACGTTGACAATGTTCGGGTTTGCCATTTTAGAAACTCCTTAGAATCCGAAGATCATAGCCATCGCAATGGCCTTACCAGTTGAGATACCACCGCTACTCGTAGACCACGACAGCGTTCCCGAGCCGTCAGTCGAAAGCACTTGACCCGTTGTACCATCCGCAGCAGGCAGTGTCCATGCCACGTTAGTGGCAATCGTCGCAGGCGCTTTGAACGACACGTAGTTACTGCCGTTGTCTGAATCCTCAAACCACCGAATCTCTGCTGCCGTATCCGCCGTGCCCGCGAAGTTGTACGCGCCCGTGCCCTTGGCAGCAAACGACAAGCTGATGTTCGTGTCGCCACCTGTGGCCGCAATGCTAGGATTCGACCCTGTCGCTGCGTTACTGATAGTGACTTCGTTCACCGCTGACGCAACCGTTGCAGGGAATTTGATCAACTCGTTGCTATTAGCGTCCACCACCGACGCACCCGACGACAACCGCAAGTTACCCGTCGTCAGCGCAAGACTGCCCGTGGACACAACCACGCTGCCGCTGCCCTTTGGCGTGAAGTTCAAGTCAATGTTTGTGTCACCGCCCGACGCTTGAATCGCCGGACCCGCGCCTGTCGCCGCATTCGTGATCGTGACTTCGTTGATCGCAGAGCCCACCGCCGAAGGGAACTTGATCAACTCGTTGTTGTTCGAGTCCAGAATCGACGCCGCACTCGCAACCCGCACATTGTTCGCGGTAAAGATGATGTTGCCCGTGCCCTTGGGCGTAAAGTTCAAATCGATGTTGGTGTCGTTACCAGTGGCCTGAATCGCAGGACCCGAACCCGTCGCAGCGTTGGTGATCGTTACCTCGTTAACTGCCGACGCCACCGTCGAAGGAAACTTAATCAACTCGTTGTTGTTCGCGTCAATCACCGAAGACGCACTTGGCATCTTCAGGTTTCCACCCAACTGCAACGAGGACAAGAAGTTGATCGTCTCGCCGACATCCGTGCCGTTGTTATAGACAAGAACTCGTCTACCATTTGGCACCGTAACGCCAGTCTGGCCCGCCACTTTTACCGTGACATCAAAACCACCTACCGAGTTATTGAAGACCAAATAAGGCTTCTCAATCGCAGGCACTGTGACCGTGCCCGCGCCCGACAACGTCGCGGTGATGTTCAGCACGAACGCACGGAAGTCCTGAGCAGCGTTGGAGTCTGCATACGGCATGGTGTACGCATTGGCCGAGAAGTCCGCTGTCTCCAGCGTCGCCATGCCCACAACGGCCTGTTCGAGGCCTCGCGATCCCGCACTCGAGCTACCCCAGTTATTGTTGGTGGTGTTGCCCCATGTGCCGGACTGTTCACCATCACCAATAAGCTCAATCTTTAAGGTACTAAATGTACTTGCCATGATCTTTCCTTATGCCGCTTGTTGCGTGTCATCCACCGTTACCCAGTTTGGCGACTGGGAATCGCTGACTACCGTCCACGTCGTTACCTGCCCATCGTTCACTGCGTTCCAGTCGGCTGTCTGCGAATCATCAATCAACGACCACTTCAAGAACGCAATCGTACCAACCGCACCTGTCGCCCCTACCCCGGTGACTACCTCCGTGTTATCCACACGGACTGTCGCCGTTCCCATCAAGCCGGTTCCCTCTACGCCTACCGGGAATACCTTCTTAACGACAAAAGCGTTTACATCGTTTACTTGGCCCGTTCCTTCAACGCCGACAACCGGTACATCGATGTCATACGACGGAGTAACCTGACCAACTTCACCAACGCCCTCAACCCCAACCGGCGTCACATTACTGCTAATTTGGAACGCTACCTGCCCCGCGTCACCCAGCCCCTGTACCCCACTTGGTACATAGCTTATCTTCGGCGTAGGAGCAGAAACTGCACCCGTTCCTTCAACACCCGTAACATTGAAAACTACACCGATGATAATACTTACGGTGCCTACATTACCAGTGCCAACAACCCCTGTTGGGACCACTTTCGAAGTAACCGCTACAGTGCCAACCGCCCCCGTAGCCGATACCCCAGTAACCCCATAACGAACCAGCGGAACAACATTGCCCACCGCGCCCGTGCCAGATACCCCCGTGGGGATAACCGCATCCGTCACCGAAATCGAGACCGTTCCAACCGCCCCGGCGGCACTAACACCTACCACCGTTGGACGTACTACCGGAACACTCGTCCCCACCGCGCCCGTGCCCGCGACCCCCGTGACCGTGTAAGAAATCGCCTTAGCGACCGTTCCTACCGCCCCCGTGCCGACAACCCCGGTAACGCGCTCAATGACGCTTGGTACTACCGTTCCTGCACTACCACTACCCGATACCCCAGTTACCGTCTCTACAACCGCTACAGCAACTGTGCCTATCGCTCCGGTGCCCACCACCCCAACCGGGATGACCGTGTCACCAACAACCAGTCCTACCGATCCTACCGCCCCCGTCGCCGCTACGCCACTTACGGCATAGAGGACAACCGGGGTAACTGTTCCTACCTGCCCTGTGCCCTCAACGCCAGTGACGCTGACAACAGTGCCAGAGACGAATCCGCCCCAGCCGTTGTCGCCCCACGCATCCGCACCCCAGCCGTTTGCAGAGATAGGCAAGCCGCTCCACGAGGAGTCGCCCCAGCCATCATCGCCCCAAGCCGCTGCAGGTACGGACACATTTTTTCCTTACTCAGGCAATGCGAATAATGGCAGTAGCAGCAGCTGGTGCTGGGAACTGAATCTGGAAGTCACCCGAACTCACCTGCTGGTCACCACCAAAGCTCAATACCGCGCAAGCTGGATCACCCGCTGCAGTGTCGTTATAGATAATCGCGCCGCATGTTGTAAACGTCGCAGTGGACCACGTGGTGTTGTCAAAGTCGCAGACCGCTGTGGTGCCATCCGCTACAGGCGTGACAGAAACCAACGTGTTACCACCCGTGGTATAGCCACTACCGTTAGGCAACTCATCCGAGTTACCAGTCAAATCGGTGTAGCTGGTCGTTGCCGCACCATAGGTGCCCGAACCTACTGCAGTTGCTTTCATCAAAGCAATCTTGAAGGTATTGCCCGTGGAAGCGGTAAAGTTGTGAACTGCCCGCAGAATCTCTACCTTGAACGAGGTAGGCATGGCAGTGGTTACAGAGATAGGCATATCAATCCTCCAAAAGTTTTATAAGCTCAGGGTGCCCCGCTTCGCGAAGGCGGTTTGCAAGCGTGGTGTTGTGAGATGCAACGGCTTGCCGCATGTATCTCACCAATACCGCACGTATTTGGGTTTTAAAAGCTTCCGCCTGTTCACGAATGACAGGGTGGGAACCTTCCCCAATATAAACAATCTTTTCCAACGCCATCTCGGCTACTTCTTCTGGCGTGAATCCACGTCCAGAAACCATAACCGCCTTGATGTCGCCTAGTAGTACGCCGCCGCCTATCATGGTCCGGGTGACTCCGATTTAACTTTCAAACGTATCATGCCGTCTCTGTATTCATCACGACGACGGCGACCCTGCTGCTCGATACCCAGACCCTGCAGCGCCTGTTTGTAGCTATTCTCAAAGTAACCCAGCATATCCGTAGGACCTTTTGTATAGCTGTAAGCCTGCACCAAGCAAGCATACAAAAGAGCCTCTGGTGCGTTGTCACTCACCCACGTATTCGGGTTTGTGGAAGACAACTGCGCTGGACGATAGATATAGCCAAGCTCAACCGCAAAGGCTGAGCCCGGTGTCGGAGCAACATAAAAAGTGTTTTGATCCCAAACCGAGTAGTACTTCGGTGTCCCTGTATCGGAACCATCCGGCCAGTACTCCTTCATGAAGGACGTATCGCGGAAATCAAGGAAAAGCTGGTTGTTGCTCGCATCCGTCAACATCAGATAACGGTGCGTCAAGATGTCTGTAGGCGTGGACAAGAACTTATTGCCCGAAGTCATCGTGCCACTGACTTCCTTCTTGAAGACATCCAAATCGATGTCACGAAGAATCCGGTTCTCCGCCATCGTAATGAACGTATTGATCACCGCGTTCGTGAAGACATTGCTCCCGACCTCGGTGTAGTTCCTGATGTTGGTAACCAGTTCGTCGTAAGTCATGGCTAAGTTATCGCTATTGTTACCGCCCCTACCGCTCCATACCCCACTGGCGGAGCCTGAAGCGGATAAGGACGCATGTCCGTAATGTTCTGCGCAGCATAAATACTGCCCCTACTTTGAAACGCCGAATCCGCAGGCATTCCGACAAACACTGTCGTAGGTTCAAGACGATCTGGCCTTGGCTCCTGTATCGCAATCGCATCGCCTTTATAACGAAGCGGCTCCAACTGCGGTTCCTTCGGCTCGTAATCGTCAGGACAAACCTTAAACCCACGCCAGTTCTTCTTTAATACATTGTACGGGTAGCGCTGACCACAGTAGTCACACAACCCGAACGAAAATTTGCCTGTAGCAAATGCCACACTACGCCCCTACCTCAGGAACAAAATACGCACTAGCAGTATCTCGATCCTCTGCCGCCGCACGTGCAAACTCTTCTTCGTACAGCTGCTTCATCATGACCGTGCGCTCAGGCGCGTACTTCAACGATAAGTAATACGATAAACCTGCTGCCAAGCATGGCAAGAACCTGAAGTTCACGTCTGCCGTGTTGGTGTAATCCCCTGCATCCTGCATACGACGAATGCGGTAATACCGCAACTGGTAATTCTGGTCCGGCGTAGGATACAAAAACACCTTCGGTACATTGGTGCGCTGGACGTAATACTGCGCAGGTTGCGCCTGCGTAGTCTTATCCGGCACGTTCAAATACTCCGCACGGCTGATGCGCTCAATGATGATGTCGGTTGCAGGCGTCTGTCCAGTCAGACGGATCACTGCTGACAACACGTTAACCGTATCAGTCGGCAAAGATATTTCTGTATCCCCTTGTACAAGGTTGTATGTCGCTAGTTCAATGGTCCACAGGTTCAGCCCACGGTTAGCCCATTCCAAGAACATCAAGTTCAAGGATCGACGAGCGGTCGAAAGCTGTTTGCCGTTGGTCATTTGCATGCCCAAACGCTCAAACGCCTCCTCGACCAAGTCGTCGATTTGTAGGTCAAAAACTGTTGTACCGGAAGTAGCCATTACTCTTTGTACAAGTTATCAAACGTCACATCGGGGTCCATGTAACTATCATCCTGCTCAGCACAGTGAATCCACTGGCTCGGTCTAAAATCAGGAGCGCCGTTTCCAGTCTCCCAATAAGCAGGACTTGTCACACGAACACGGTTATTTGGCAAAGCCACAATGTTCCCGGTCCACTTGCCCGCATCGGTCAGCACCAACACATGGCTTTGTTTGTGTTGCGCCGGACAATCAGCGATCTCGCTCTCCGCATAATCCACCGTAAACAAGTAGCGCCCCGTGTAAAACTCACCTGCTATCTTGCACAACCACGGACTCGGGCCTGTGCGGGCAAACTTGACTACTGTGTGATGATGCGAAGGGCAGTCCCATGGTTGCGCAAGATGCGTTGGCATCCGTTCGGGCCACTCATCCAACCGAATGTCCCCAACTAACGCCGTGATCGGCATCCTCGCCCACATGGCACCGCCATGCACATTTTCTGATCCATCTGCATCGCTCTCACAACCTGTAAAAACTAGTTGGAAGCTCAAACAGCGGTCAGGCATGGTGTTTACCGCAATCGCCATCGCATGCAAGTATTCACCATGGTACTTCTGATGCATGTGAGTAAATTCACGTCTCACCCAGCACTTGAAGTACGGGATATTACTGATCAGATACGCCATTAACGGCCTTTGCCGCCACTCGCCATCATCTTCTTCTTGACTGCGCCACCAGCAGCATAGCCCTTCTTCATCATGCCGCCGCCCATCATCTTGACAGGAGCTTCGCCCATTGCCATGCGCTTGTGCTGATTCACAGCACCACCTTTGGCATAGCGAGAAGCTTCTTCTCTTTGGCGCTTTTTATCAAATTCTTTTTCGAGATTAATTCCTTCTCGTGCTTTTGCTTCTACTTCTCGGTCTTTTCTTTTACCGCTTTCAGTTCCTACAATGCGGTTTACGTCTTCCATGACCTTTTTAACGCCACCTGCATATTCTCCTGCGATCCCTCTTGCCATGCGACCTACTGCGCCACCTTCAGCCATCATGATTGGACCCGAGGTCTGGCTAGTCTTCGACAGCATCTTGTTGCGAGGACCTTTTTCTACTGCACCGCCGCCTTTGGTAGCGGCACCCATTCCACGTCCAGCCATGATTACTTTCCTTTCTTCATAGCGCGGCCTTTTACGTCCGCAGTTTTACGCTTAACAGCACGACCCATAGCGTCAGAAGACTTCTTTACTGCGCCGCCTTTTTTCATAGCATTGCCCTTAGCAATCTTTGATGCCACTAAATCGGCAATCAGGCTCATGCCACGACGTGGGCGAGCGTCTGCCCCTTGTCTACCCTTTACAGCGTTAGATACTGCTTGCGCAATCTTTTTCGACAACATTTTGACCTCCTATCGACGTTCTATTAAACGATCAATCTTCTCTTCCAGACGATTGAATCGCTGGTCGATATGCTCAGTAATCTTATCTACTTCTGCCTTTGTCACAGTATCGCGAGCAATCTCCTCGCGAGTGCGATTAAGCAAAATTGTGATGCGCGCAAGCTCACTAAACTTCTCATGCATGATGTAACCCAGTACACCCACAAGAAGCGTTAATGCTGCACTCCAAATCTCTACTAGCTGCACCGCATACTCCTCAACATTTCCACCGACGCCGCGCTTGGCGGATACGGCTGTTTGGGTCCTTTGCTGCCTCTGGGTACATCTTCATCTGCCCCTCAGAACGTGCGCAAAACGACTTACGACGCTTCGCGCGCGCCCCCGATGGATTACTTTCAGTCACAGCGGTTTGGAGCTTGCTGCCCGGATTAGCACGACGATAAGCAGCAACACCTTGCTTCGTCATGCCCGCTCCAGACTTGGTGGATCGAAAATTCCCCGACTTCACCGAAGTAGCAATGCCCATTCCTTTGGACTTTTTCGTCGCCATCGTTAGACAGCTGCGCCGCCCACAAACAACAACGTGACGCTTTTTACTTCGGCATCTGCGAGGTCAATAAAGACGCCGCTTGAAAAAAGAATACCGTCGTCTGGGAAGATCAAATCAACTGCACCTGCCGCAGCAGGAGTGTTAATCGTGATCAACGCCGTACCGCCACTTGTGCTTCCGTTCTTTAGCGAAAACGACGACGCAGTGTTACTGCAGGTGTAGTACACCCCTTGAACACGTGTCCTGCCGCTAATGGCGTCATCCGAAGTTGTCTTCGTTACCGCCGAGATATCACTTGCAAAGCTCATGAGACCCCCCTATTAGGCGGTTGCTTTGATCACTGTGACCGTATACGTACCGGAAGCCGGATCAATAGGCGATGCAGTGACGTTAGCCGCACGAACCTTGACGGTATCGGTGGCAGAAACGTAACCAGTGATTACAAGACCAGCTGCAATCGTTGCGGGAACACCAACAATCACAGGGTCGCCTACAGCAGCACCGGTCACGGTAATGTTTGCGGAATCCGCTGTGGTGTTAGCCGAAAGGGAGGTGAAATCGATGGTTGCCGAGGTTTTGAGTACGGCGGTAAATGTTCCACCGATGCCCCCGATGAAGCCGTTGTCAGATGCGACTGGGCCTGAGAAGCGTGTCTGAGCCATTATATGGTTCCTCTTAAATGTTGATACTTAATAGCAAGCTTTCGAACAGAACTGATGTCTGCGCCAAGTTGTCTTGCACGTTCTGCGTAAGACATTTCTGGATTATTTAGAATAAAACCCAGCTTTGCAACGAATTTCGGGTCTTGCTGAAGCCTTGCCATTTGTGCTTCTGACAGCGTTTTTCGGTATTCCGGGCTTTTGTAATCAAAGGTCGAAGCCCGCCTGCCCAGCCGTATTTTTTCCCTTACCTCTTCACTATGCGTTTTACCACGCATCGGAGCCTTGGCAAAGTCTGCAACATTGTAGACCGTCTTTTCTTCAAACCACGCATCATTTTTTAAGAAGGCTTCTTCCAACTGGTCCAACTCGCTCAAGTCCTTACACTCTATTTCAATAGACCCATAAAAACTAGAGAGACCGTATTTGTTAAACGCGTTTTGCAAGTGAGAGTTGGGGTGTTTGTTATTTCGTAACAGCCTGAAGTGTTCCCTTAATCGTTTTTTAACCCGTTGCGACTGGCCGACATAGCACTGCCCTGTCGCAGCGTTAACTATCTTGTAAATGCCGCATACATCATGCTTGTATGGCATAAACAACTCCTTTTCATCTAGTTCTTGCCATTTTACGACTAAAAAAAAGGGGAGCCGAAGCTCCCCTTTTTCTCTTAGGCCGCGCCGGGCGAGCCGAAGATACCGCGCCAATCGGAGAAGCCGAAGCTGTAACGCTCACGCGCCTTGTAGCGCATGTTGCCAGTTTCGAAATCACCTTCAAAGGCGGTCTTCATGTTTACACGTTCAAACATCTTCATGCCGTTCGGAGCGTCGGTCTTAACGAACCATGCGTCCGGATCGGTCAGGTAGTGGTTGACAGTGTAGCCCTGCGGAATCATGCCCATGTTCTTCAGGGCGTTGATGTCGTTGTCGGCAGTGCCAACACGCAGAGTGGACTTCATGATGCGATCCGCAGTGAACTGAAGCTCTTTCGGGATGATCAGCTTCAGGCCTTGGATTGCGATCTTCAGGTTGCGCTCGTCAACCAACGACTGGATGTCGATGATGGCCTGTTCCAAAGAAGTCTCGGAAAGGTCAGCAGCGGTTGCCAGTTCGTTTTTCTGGTCTGGGCCACCAATGATAGGGTGATCCGTCGAGCACAGAGCAACGCCGTCGCCACCAATCGAGGTGGTGAAAGCGCCGTTCAAGACCGAAGCGGCCTTGATCTGCTTGGTAGTTGCCATTGAACGGGCCAGAGCGAGGGTGTAACGACGAGCCAAACGGTCGTACAAGTTATCTTCCACCGCTTCTTCCGTCAGAGAGAATGCCAGAGCAATCGTCTCGTGGGTGTAGCGAGCGGTAAAGACTTCCTGAGCGGTGTCGTATGCCAAGCCAGCACCTTCGGTTTTGACCGGAGCCTCACCGAAGCCAGACAGCATGACTTCCTCTTCAAATGCACGATCTGACGACTCAACGTCGTAAATCTGCAGATGCTCTTGCTCATAGTTTTTGTACTCAAGGCCGAACAGGGCGTTCAGGCCGGGCTCCAACTCTTTAACTAGTTGTGCGCGTGAAATAGCCATGATTTAGCTCCTATTAGGTCAGGCCAGCAACACCAATGCTGCCGTACTGATGCGCATTGATCTTTACGACGACTTGGGTGAAGTTTTCACCTAAGGAGTTGTTGGGTGCGTTGTACAGACCAACAATCTTTAGGACCAGTGTGTTAGTAGTCAGGATAGTGGACGAATCCAGTTCCATCGCAGACAGACCAGTGATGTTGCTGCCTGCCGTAGCAGTAACAGCAGCGTTCTGACCAATATCTGCTTGGACGATGTCTTCATCAGCCTGAACTAGGAACAGTTGATTAGGATCGTCAAGCACTTCAGCCAGAATCTGGCCTGAAGTGATGTTCACCGAACCCGGATAGTACTGCTTCCAAGTTGGCTTACCGGTTGTTGGATCAATGTAGTTGCAACCGTTAAATACGCCAACTGCGGTGGCGTGAGTGCCACTAACGTACTTAACAAGATAGCCACCAACAAGAGTGACTAGGTCACCCTGATAGATAGCGCCTGCTTGGTTGTCCGCAATGACATAGCTGTACTGCTTCTGGGCACCAGTAGCAGATAGATTGCCAAGAGGACGAAGACCAAAGGCTTTATCGACGTTTGCCATTTGTCTATTCCTTAAAAAAGTTTACTCGTCAGCCTTCGGACTTCCGAAGACTGTTCGGGACTGACGGGACGGCTTGGTGATACGCATGCTGTCATGCGCATTTGATTTCATCAAGTCGTTGTCAACAGCTTGCATTTGGTCTCGGGACCGTGAGCTGTAATACGCATTGCGCTCTGCTACCGTCTCCTCAGGAATTCGTGCTAAAAGCAAACTTCCCACACCGAGAACCCCGGCGTGTCGGTTGCTATCCATCGGAGTGCCAAGAAAGTCAGGGTACTCGTCGGCACGTACCAACTCATATCCCTCACGCAGGCGAGAAGCCACGTTAATACGGTCATCGTATCCGTTTGCTTCCGCTCTGATCCAACGATGCTTATAGCCCGGAGGAGCAGGAGGCGCATCCAGCTTCGAAGGAGGAGCCCACGGTTTGCGGCGCGCAGTTGCGGTACGGCTTTCGGCTTCCCGCGACTTACGATTTAATGAAGGCACGTCAATCTTATCCATGGTCTTACTCCTTAACGTATTTGGCGTATTCCTCTAACGGAACACCAAGTTTTTTGGCAATCGCTACCTGACTTGGGGTCAGTTTCACGCTGCGGCGCGCTGTATTAACTCCCGACGAGCGGGTTGCAGGAGCAACGGAATGCGCGGACCGTACTCTCTGTTGTTTTTGGGGCGCAGACGACGCGTTTCCTTCTTGGAACTTGTGAGGGAACGCTTCGCGGATACGCCTGTCCAGTTCATCATAATACTCCTCGCTCTGGGGGTCAAATCGTTCCTTATTGACCAACTGAGCATGGATACCAAACACGGCATGTGTCATCGGCACATCAGCACCGAACCACGGGTTCTGCTCCGCCCACTCCTCAGCACGAGGATCAGGCTCAGACGCCTGTTGCTGGGCGGGTTGCTGCTGTTGCAAAGCCTGTCGCTGCTGGGCCTGATACGCCGCAAGCTGTTCCTGCTGTTCACGCTGGGCTGCAGCCTGTTGCACCTGCCGCTGATCCATCATGATCGCTGTCAAACGCTCTTGCGCCTCAGTCTCCGTGTCAAAATCGCCTTCTTCACGGGCCTGACGGATCACCTGCTTTAACGCAGCGATCTGAGTATCCATCCGACCCTTGGCTTCGTTCAGTCGTTCCGCATCCGTGTGACGGAATTGCTGCTCCAACTGCGTTGCCCGTTGCTGGACGTTCTTGGCGTACTCAATCGCTGCCTGTTCGCGACGCTCCGTCTCTCGTAAACGCGCTGTCAGCTTCTCAATGCGCTTACGAACACCGGAACTGTACTCATCCAAGTCCTTGGCGTGTTGCTTCTGCTCCTGCGACTGCTGCGGCGGCTCAAGTTCTACCTCTGGGGCCTGCGGAGCGTCCGCCAAGACAGCATCAGAGCCATCTTCGTTCATTTCAATCGTGGCTGGACTCTCGTCGTCGCCAATACTGAACTCTAGTTGTTCATTTGACATGTGTTTCTCCTTTAGAGCATGTGGACAATGTCTTCGGGATTGGCAATCGTCGCCAAAACCTCGTCATCGTTGATAAGGCGTATCTCGCCGCCCTCAATCGGAATGCGCGAACCCGCATAGCGACCGAAAACAATCCAATCCCCCGGCTTGCACCACGGGCCGTCTGGAAACTTGCTCTCGTCGCAGTACGCCAACGGACCTACCTCAAGCACATAGGCACAGGTAGTCGCCAGTTGCGTCTTTTTCTGCGTCTCCTCTGCAATCGCAATGCCGCCCTTCGTCACTCGGGCCCCGCGATAAGGCAAAAGAGAAATACGCCAGCCCGTCGGACGCGGGAGATGGTCGCGAACGCTCTCGTTCAACTTCACCTCGTCCAACTGGCCTTCATCGTTGAAGACATCGTCGATGGTTGGGGCCCTATTCTGTTGCTGCTCCAACCACTTGCGCTCCAAAGCAGTCAAGTTGTCTTGCTTCTCTTCTACGGCTTCCATGCAGTCCTCCTTAGGGGTTAGTCCATCTCACTAAACTTCTTGAGGCGTTCTTTCATAACGTCCTCAACCAAGTTCAAGCCTTCCAGACGGCCCATCAGGAAACGATACCGCTCCATAGAAGTCACCGAGCCATTCAACACCATAGCTTCAGTGTCAGACCTCAGTGTTCGCAGGTCCTTTAGAACTGCTTCCGCAAATTCCAGCATGGTAAATCTCCATGAGAGCAGACGGTTCTAAGCTACCGTCTGGAAAGCTTGAAAATCAATAAATCTTAACCGGGTTATTCCCGTCTCTTTTCTTCACAATCATCGCAGGGCCCTGCACACCCTTCATCGCACCGCCCTTAGCCTTTTTATTCGACTTGCCAGCAGTAGACAAAGCAATCGCAACCGCCTGTTTGTTCGCTGCCTTCTTGCTCTTGGGCTTACTCGTGCCTATCGAGCCACTTTTCTTAAATGCACCCATCATCTCGCTGATATTGCCCGAGATCGTCTTCTGGCTAGAACCCTTTTTAAGAGGCATTTTGTGCTCCTTGCTGTTGACTGACTTGGTTAAGACGCTCTCGCGCCACATCCGCTCGTAACATCGCAATATTTTCCTGCGACTGCACACGTGCCATGTTAGCGCGCTGCACCTCCGCTGCCTTTTGCTTCTCTACTTCTAACTTCGCACCCTCAATCTGGATACGCTGGCTGTCCGCCTGTGCACGTTGCTGGATTTCTGCCTGCTTCAGCTGCACCACAGGGTCAGGACCCTCACCAGACAGCTGCGCTTGAATGCCACGCAGCTCCATCATGGCCTTAGCCACTTCCAACGCGATCATGCCCTCCTTCTGGATCGGCGACACCATACGATCAGGGTCCGCACCATACTCCGAGAACAACTGCGCCTCGACAATCTCCTCCGCCTTCTTGCGCACGTGATCCAAAATGTGCTTCTGCAGCGTCATCGCCGCCTGCGGGTTCGCCTGCAACATCGGCGACATGCCCATGATCAAATGCGACAAGATATGCGCGTCATGCTGCTGACCAGAGAACGCCTTCAACTCCATCTGATCCAATACATCCGCGTTTTCCTGCGCGGGGTCCTTCGGCATCTGCGTATTCTGCGGCCTCAAGATGCCATCAATGTCTCTGACGTTCATCGCCGCATACACACGGTAGTACGCCTCGTACATGTTGTGCATCATCGGCGCTGTCTGCGCCAATTGCAACTGCGTTTGCGCCAAAGTGATGCGCTGGGCCACCGAGAAGATGTTCGGATCAGCCACAGGAAGTACCGCCACCAGCTGATTGAAGTCATGCTTCTTGATTTTTCTCGACGCACCCGGCACCTCATACGGATATTCGTCCGGCAGATACTTACCAAAGCCCTTGGCAAGCAGTTGGAACTCCATCTTCTGCGAATAATGCAGGCGCTTGTGGATCGCCGACATCACCATCGAGCCTTTTTCCATCAACGCAATGGTCGTACCCACCGCCGCCATCTGATTGCCTTCACCCACCTGCATGTCAGCAATCGATGCCAAGCGTTTGCCCGCATCCACCACAAAACCAAGCAACGAGAACAGCGTCTGGCTCGGTTCTTTGTACGGCAGAGGCAACAACGACGCCGTCAACTCCGCACCACCCGCATCAATGTCACGCCATTCGCCCGGCTGGATCGGATTATCGCTATCCGCGATACGCGCACCCTTCGCTTTGAAGCCCGCAGGCAGATTCGAGAGCGTTCCCGCATCCAACAACTGCCGCATCGCCATCGTAGCCGTCTTCGACAAGCCACCAATCAGATGCACAAAGCCCAAACCATACGCGCCCAGACCCTCAACCAGCACGTAATGCACAAACGCAGGGATGCGAAGCTTTAAATCGTCGTCCTCTTCCCAATTTCGACGCACACCGACCACGCGACCGCTGACTTCTTCAATCGTAATCAAGAACGGCAGCTTAATTCCCGTCGGCTCACCATCCTCATCGACATCTTCAAAGCCCGGCACGTCATAATCAACGTGCATCTCAAGCAAAAACATCTCTTCGGCTTCGTCAGATGGCGTTAAACCCGTCTGTTTGTCTATCGCCTGCGAAATATCGCTCGCTGTCGGGTCAAAAGCCTCTGCTTGCAAGTCCAAATCAAGGTACTCACCCGCCAAAACACGCTTCTTAAACTCGTTCGTGGACATCGCCACACGATGCGTGACCCGTGAGCATTGGCTCATGACACTTGAGCCGTAATACGGGATGTACAAATCGTCCGCCAAGACCAATTTGGACACCATCCGACCCAAATAACGGTCGTAATACACCTTCTTGAACACCGATCCACCATAACCAAGGTAGAAAAGCGCCTGATCAAACTCCGGTGTGTACTCCTCCATCACCGTCGTTAGCTGGTAATTCATGAAATCTTGCACACGCGAGGCCTGCTGCGCCTTGTCCAAGGTCTCCTTACCCACAATCTGCGTCCTAACAGGACCACTGGACGGCATCAACTCCTTCATCGCCTGTGCTTGGAACTGCACAATCGCCTCAGTTAACATCGGATGCACTGCCCCCGCCGCACCACGGAAAGGCTTGGTCCGCTCTTCAAGCTTCAAGCCCAACAGATCAAGGCCCTTGGAGTACATCGTCTCCCAGTCCGACCGCGATGACTTGTCCGCCTCGTACAACGCCTGCAATGTCTGCGACATTTCCGACAGATCGTCCGCGCTAATAACCTCGGCTAAGTTGTCATAGAAGTCCACTTCCGCAGCTTCGTCCTCGCCCATCTCAATCGTGGCCCCACCATCCTCTTCCAAGATGATTTCGATTTCAGGCATGCCTGCCGCTTCAATCTCCACGGACAAGGGCTTTTCGTTTTCCCCGAGCTTATCTACTGGCATGGTTATTCCTCACCCTTGTTTTTGTACTGCATGTAGTTTTTGAACTCGTCGCCCCAGTTGACCTCTACACGATCCTCTTCTTTCAAAGTCTCTCCTGTGCGACTGTTTCTGTACGTGGTGGATCTGATTTCTCTTGGACCTAGTGTCTCAAATAACTGCAACACTGCGCGCTTTTCTTCCGCTGTAGGCTCACTGTTGAACTTCGATCTGACTTCCTTAATCATCAAGCCGTCTTCGTCCGTGAACTTCGTCTCAACCGTCACCTGTGGTACGCCCTTCTCATTACGCAAAGAGAAGATGCGCGCGAGTCCCGAGTTAAAGGCTTTTTTGCCACCTAGGTTGTAATCGTCTTTGGTCTTATAGCCACCAATCGAATGCCGCATCGCTGCCCCTTCTAGCTCCACTGCATCAGGCGACATAATACGCACCCACTTCTGATTCTTGTCAATCTCGTAGACAGGCTGGGTTCCGTCAAAATAAATCTCTTTAGGAACCGCCTTACCGTCTCGCGCCTTCTCCAACATTAACCCGCGATCACGCTTTAGACGCATGTTCTGCGCCCCCTTGACCACCGCTTCAGGGAACGTCATGCGCTCAAGGTCTCTAAGGGGTATCGATGCAATGCCCTCGGCCAGATTGTTAGGCTTCAGGAAGTCCATGCTTGGGGTAGTTGCAAGGTCGTAGATCGGCTGCTCTTTGGTCGCCGAATACAAAAGGGACTGTATTCCCTTATCCGTATCGCCCACTCCGCGTACATACGACTCTCGCATGTCCGGGGGCAACGCTTCCATCCCCTGCAACAGTTCGCCTAACTTCTTGCGGGGCTCTGAATAGGTAGTCTCTGCCATTTGCTGCGCAGTATTCGTTGCAGGATAAACTGGATTAATTAAATCCTCTGGCACCCCTTCAGCAAGCAGTCGCTCACGTTGCGCTGTCTGCATACGGTTACCTATTACATAGGAAGGGTCCGTCGCCCCTGCTGGGACATAGCCCTGTGTGCTTAGATGTGTTGCTTCATCGTAAAAGCGCTCAAGGTCCTTAATCGCATTCGGATTGCCCGCGCGCGCTGCGTCCAACAGGTAATCCCTGAACCGCTCTTGATCCGAGCCGTACAACGGCATCCGACCTTCAATCACTGCCAGACGTAATGGATCCTCTGCCGTGCCATACACCGAAGTCAGATACTTACGTCCCTTGGTACGAATAAAGTCCGCCACCGCCTTAGCGTCCCGGCCTGCCAGATTCTCCGCCCCAGTCAACCCTTTAACGACGCGGTCTAAATACGTATCTACGCCCGATCCCATACCCTCAGGATAAAACGCTCCACCCTTGGTCTTGACCGCGTACATCGGAGCGGCACCCGCCTGTGCAAGCAACGGCTCCCAACTACGCCCGGTCCGTGGACCAAGGCGCTCTAACATCTTCGCAGCACCTTTTTCAACACCCTTGCCCGTCATCGTCGCTGCTTTACTCACGGTTCCCGCAGGAATCGCCAAAGGAAGATACGTACCCAACTCTTCAAAGCCCTTGGCTTCCTTCGTGGGCTTGGTCAAACGACCCGGCATGTAATCCCGCAAGACCTCTTCCGTCGTCGCCAGTTTGCGCGTCTTGTCGCTCTCTCTAAAGATCGACTCGATATCGCCAAAGGTTCCGGGGATCGTGGCTACAGAGCCCCGTATTCTCGATTCAAGATTCGACAAGCCCTCGCCCGTGATGTTCCTCAACAACCTCGCCGCGTCCGATACAACACTCGACGCACTCGGGCCCTTGGCCTTGAACGCCGCACGAGTGTCCGCTGTAATCGGTCCGCTGTCCGGAATCTCGCCGTAGATCGGTGATCCTTGAGCCTTGTTTACCGCCCCACCCTTGTTGAACTTCTGCAGGGGGACAGTGTTGGCCTCACTGCCCCCCGATAACTTTTTTAGTAAGGCCCTCGACTGACTCTCCAACATCTCGCCCTCGGGCGGAGAGCCCATCGCTCGTTTTACAGGGTCAGGCAAGGAGTTGTCCACTGCCGTTTGACGATCTTCCAACGCCTTGCTCAACTTGCCCTGTTCCGCTTCAAGTGCCTCGTCCAACTGCGAAACATAGCCAGTCAACCCCGCCGCTGCCGCAGCATCTCTTGTATTGGTCAACTGCCTCACCGAGGTCTCCAAACCGCCTACGATCCCTTTGAACGCCGCCATCGTATTCGACACCTTGAACGTCGGCGATAACTTCGGTGGGGTATACGCTTTCGCCAAAGTCGGACTGGACAATAGCCGGTCTGCTGCAGTCGCTGCAGTGCTTACCGGCTTGGCTATCAGCATGTCGTAGTCCGCCTTCTGCGGCGTCACTACCTCTGCAAGATAGTTTTTGACGAACGGATTCTCCCTGCCATACGCACTCGCCAAGTTCTCATACACGGCCACCGCCGCGTCATACTCAGCTTTTTGCGTATTGATTTGGGCTGCAAAAGGTGTGGGAACGGCACCCTTGGCAGACGTTTCTGGAAGCTTGTATTGCAGCCCCTCTAATGACACGGAAGTAAGCTCAGGCCCCAATCTACTTCCCGTTAACCGAGCCGTCTGCACTCGTTGACGATACTGCTCCGGTGTCTCAAACGCTCCACCTACGCCTGTGAAATATTTATTTACGAGCCCTTGGTCCGTAATGGCTTGGCGTAAATCCGCCTCCTTCTGTACAAGAAGCGGCCTCAACGCTGTCGCTGTTTCAATGTCGCCACTGGCTATCGCATTGTTAAACTCAGTGCGAATAGCCGTTGCATCATCCTGCTGACGCTTCACGATCCCTGTAAAGGTTTGCCCTAACTGCGCCTTATTGCCCAAGCCCACCAACTGATCCGGGGTCAACGAGGTATACGTCGTGTACTTGTAACCCCCCGGCGTCATGTTCGCAGGTGCTGCAGGTGCTGGGGCAGGAGCGCCATCGGACCCCGGAGCGCCGGGTATATCTACGTAAGGACTCGTCTGCAAGGGCCCCTTGTACGTCTCCAGTCCACCATACGTTGCACTCGGCTCGTACCGCACAAGAGGAGGCTGCGCCTTCTGCAACTCCTCTTTCGTCAACAGTGTCGGCTTGGTAAACGTCTGTACAGTCGGTGTAAACGTCGGCGTTGTGTACGTCGGTGTCGCTGCCAATGCCGCTGGATTGATCTGCTCAAACAACGACCGCGCCGTCGATGTCGGGGCCGTCGACGGCTGAGACAAAGTAGGCTGCGCACCCAACCCCGTAAGCGGAGCAGGCGTCGGCGTCATTATGCTCGGGCCCGTGGGCGGCGCAGCAACAGGCTGGAATGTCGGGATGTTGATCTGCGATGGAACGGACGCTGACGCAGGAGCCGTGGTCGGTGTCGCAAGCTTCTCGACCGGCGCACCCGCCGCATTCACCTGCTTGCTAATGTCCAACAGCTCAGGGAACGGCGTCTTCTGTACTTCACCGCCCTCAGCAAAACTCTGCAGCATCTGCGCTGCTCTACCCGGCTTAGGCATGCGCGTCAAAATTGCCTGCGCTTCCTCTACCTCACCACCCTGAGCAAAATACTGAAGGCTCGGCTGCTCATCGTCCTCCATGTCCTCGCCCACGGGACCGCCTTCGGAAAATCCCACAAGATCATCATAGCCCTCGGAGGCATTGTCCTCATCGATAAAGCTATTTAAGGCGTTAAAGTCCATGGCGTACCTTTAGCAAGGTTAAACTTGAGGGATTCTAGAGCTAATAATACTCATACACAAGCGCATCGCTTCCCTCCTCCTCGACATCGTCCGTCTCCAAGGTCACAAAGTTGCCCTGCCTAAAGCGCATCATGGCCTGTGTTGTCGAATCGACCATGTCGTCGTTATCGCCATTCGGGAATGCCGCACACTCCTCAATCAGCTCCTCCGCCCACTCCGTCTCAGGTGCCCAGACCATCCGGCTCTCGAACAACGGAGCCACCGCATGCGCCCTGCTTATCTTGTCCTGACCCGCGCGCCGTCCACCGGGGTTGTACATCGTCACCGGTATGCCCACGCGCCGCAGTTCCTGCTGCAATGTCACGCCCGTGGCCTTGGCCTCGATCAAGACGTTGTCAGGATTCCAATAGCTGTACTGCTCCTTGGCAATACGCTTTAACTCCGGGAAGTCCCACCGGCCCTTCACCACGTCCAACAAAATAATGTTCGGCCCCGAGTCCGCGTTCGGCACAAACACGCCCCACGTCGTAATCACAGAGAAGTCCGCCGTCTCTTTCTTGCTGTACGCCGTGTCATAACTCTGAATTAAGTACTCACACTTGGGCGGCGAGTTGTGCTCCCAACGCTGCCACCACTCGCGCTTTAATATCGCACCCTCTTCCGCCGTCGGCTGCTGCTGCCACTGCGCCTGCCACTTGCGAAGGCCAATCGACATCTTGACCTTCTCTAACTCCTCAAGCTTCCAGTACTCCGGCCACAACGGCGCATTGTTCGGCAGAATCGCCGGGAACTCCAATATCTCCCACTGGTCCGACTTCAACTGGCCCTGCTGCTTCAATAACCTCCCCGACAGATCATCGGTCCGCCAACGGGTGTTGATGATGATAATCGCGCCATCCGGCTGCAAACGCTGACGAGGACCCGACGTATACCACTCCCACGTGCCCTCCATCGCGGTGTCCGACAAAGCATCCTGTTCGTCCAAGATGTCGTCCAAGATAACCACGTTACCGCCACGGCCCGTCATCGCGCCGCCTTTACCAATGAAGAACGCCTCCCCACCAGCGTTCGTGTCCCACCGGCCCGCCGCCTTGCTGTCAGCCGAGAGCATGAACTCAGGGAACAACTCCCGGTACTTCTCGTCCGCCACAAGGTTTCGAATCATCCGGCCAAAACGCTGCGCTAACTCCGCCGTGTGCGAACCGACAATGAGTTTCGAATCAGGCTTCTTGCCCATCAGGTACGCAGGGAACAGATAACTGCCCATCTGCGACTTACCGTGCCGAGGAGGCATCGCGATCATCAGACGCTTGCATTTGCCCGCGACCACACGGTCCAAGGCCGCAGCGATACGGCGATGGTGCTCACCGACAATCATCTCGGGCCACACGTAGCGACAGAAATCCAAGAAGGAGGACGTTGCACGTTCCTGCGCTTCAAGCTGCAAGAGTCGAAGTTCTAGCTTGATACGTTCCGATTCGACATCTTGTTGATTTGCTAAGTCCATAGGTTTTGAATTTTGCAAAAATTTTTATGGCAAAGCGTTTTCTGGCTCGACGGGGGCCTTTTCCCTGTCATGGTGCAAGTCGAGATGACACTCTCGGCACAGCCAGACAACTTCCAAGGGTTTTGAGTAATCCGGGTGATGCATCTGTGAGTGCTCACTTCCACAGGAAAAGCAAGGTTGACGCTCAATCATGCCACGCCTGAGGTAGGTATTGGCATAGGCACGAGTATTTGCCCGCATCCGCGCGTCTGGGGGCAGGTCTGAGTGTTTAGGGCGGTATTGCCGCATGTACGAAGCATGGCAAGCCTTGCAATAACGCTGCGGCTCACGGTCACGCGGGTTTCCACATTTAGAACATTGTTTCACGATCAACATTGTTCCACAAAAACAGAAACAGTTCAATACGTAACTGTTTGTGTGAAATCGGGCCTAGGCGTTCGCCAGCCAGACAGGGGGGCCAAAATCCGGGGTGGGTGCTCACTTACGCCAGATACCGCACGAATGGACGCCGGGACTCGGCCCCCGGTCCACGGCCCACGGTCCGGGGCGCGCGGCCCACGGCCCGGCATGCGCGGCCAGCTGGGCATGCATCACGCATCACGGCCCACGGCCCACGGCCAGCTGGGTGTTTGTGATCCCTCATCACAAACCGGATCACAAACACAAACACAAACACGCGGCCAGCTGGGCGCTGCAGCTGGGCGAATCAATCCCGGCCAGCTGGGCACGGCCCACGGCCCACGAAGCGGCCAGCTGGGCCCACGGGGCGCGCGCTGGGGCCGTACGTTCAGGGATCAGGGACCAAGGCCCACGGGGCCCGGATCCGCTCAGGGGCGCGCCGGGCGTCCGGGGCCAGCTGGCCGAAGCTTTTCATAGCGGCGGGATAATGTACGGCGCTGGCCGGGCCCGGTTTATAGGGGCGAAAAAAAACCGCCCCGAAGGGCGGTCCGCGCGGCCCAGCTGGGCCGAGCTCAGGGAAAACGAATCACGCTACGAGGTCCAGTAGCTCGCCCGCTTGCGTCTCGAATTCGACGCGATCAGCGGTCCATTGAATCGAGCGGGCGTACGCCGTAGCGCCCGTTACAGCGTCCCAGATCGTTTCAATGGGGCGCCCCTCATCAATCACGTGCGCATGTTCAACGCGCTGGGCAACACGCGGCCCGAAACGATTCGCGAGAAACTTGCTCACGTCCGGGATCCGCTCGCGCTGGGCCGCTTGCAACACGTTCAGCGTGTTCGATTCGCTGGCCTGCGAATAAGCGAGCAACGCGGGCGCTACTTCTTCAATGAAGCGGTCCGGCGCGCTGGCCGTATGCCGAAGCGATATTTCTTCGAGCTCATGAGCGCCCCATACAATACGATTCGCGCAAACAAAATCGAACAAAAAGGTTTTCACGCGCAAGGCCCCGCCGCCCACTTCGGAATTAGTGACAAAAAACCCCCGGGCCAGCGTCCCGGTCTCGCCGTCCCGGCGGCCCGGTAGCTCGATGCGGTTTTTCTCATCGGCGAGAAAAACGAACATGTCGCGGTCTCCCGCGTACAGCGTGGTGTTTTCGCGGTCCACTTCAACGGCCCGGCCCCATACGCCCGGGACGCGGAAATCGCCCGTCACGCCGTCACCAAAGCGGTCAATCAGCGCCGCAATAACATCATCATTCCACACACGCCCGTAGCGCGGGCCGGTCATAGCGCGAATTACTGATTCGCCGTTGCGCGTTAACAGTACGCCCACATCCTGCGCGTCCCGTTCGTGTTGCATGCCCCAATTGATACAGTCCGCCGCCACTGGGGCCGGGAGTGTACGCAGATACCCAGCGGGCGCGCCGATCAGGCCCGCCGCTTGGCCGAACGCCCAATGCGAAGGGGCAAACCCGTGCCCGTTCGGGCCCTCAATCAAAATGCCGGAATTGTCATCCGTGGGCACTGCGCGGAGCTGACGCGAGCTCACCACGGCGGCGCGCGAAATAGCGCGCTGGGCCGCTTGCTGAGCATGCATTTCCGTGAGCGAAATAAACCGCTCTTCGGCGGGACGTGTAGACCATTGACGCGAAGCTTGCATAAGTGTTGACATGATTTTCTCCCTGTATTGAAAAAAGCGGGCGGTTTGCCCGCCCGGAAAGTATAAGCGAATTAATCAGAATTACAAACCAATTTATTCCGGGCCCGCTCCGGGGTATATCGACTGTAATTCCGGACGCGAGAATATCGCTCACGTGCTACGCGTTCGCGGAAGGTCAACGGGATACCGGCCAGCTGGGCCGCATGCATTAACACGCCCAGATCACAATCTTCTTCAAGATAAGCGAAACCGTCCCGCATGTAACTGTAATAGCTAATCGAATCGAGCAAATTCAAGCGGTCAAGTAAGCGAATCGAAACTTTCGCCCACGCATGGCCCGGGTCCGAAATAATGTCAAGCTTCATTTTTCACCCCTTCCCGCTTTTCGAGCTCGCTTTGAATGTGGAATTCTAATAATTCTGCAGCTGCAGACCATGGACTATCGTCGAATGAAACACCCTCATAAATTGGTTTTTTCAGCTCCGCAAAAATAATCGATAAGAGCTGAAGAAGGGCGCCCGTCTCGTGGCCCTCATTCAGCCAATATAAAAAAGCCTGCTTTTGCTTTTCCTGCGTAGCGGGATCGTTAAAAACCGCCAGTGCAATTTGTTTCATTTGCATTTTTTTCTCCCTGTATAAAGCGGGACCAAGTGCCCGCCCGGAAATTATAGGGCCTTACTTTGGAAATGCAAGCTTATTTTCTCGGCCCGTTTTGAGCCCGCCCCGTGGGCGATAAAACCGACAATCGAGGGCCGCTCAGCACGTGAGCACAACTGACAATCCGCGCAGCTGATATCGTCCCGGAGCTGGGCCGGGCACGTCACCACGGGACGGCCCGCCGGGGTTTTCGTAAGTGAGGGCGCGCCGGGCGGAAGTAGCGTCACCACGGGCCCAGCGTCCAATGCCGCCAGCTCATCCGCGTGTGCGAGACTATTCGCCGATAAATTGATAGTGAAGCCGCCCGCGTTCGCTTCACGGATTAACGCTAGATTTTCAGCGCTGGCCGGTTTGTGCGTATACGTGAAGCCGCGTTTTCCCGTGTTCGCCTTGACTAGCATGCGCAACGCGTCCGGATTAATTGATTCATTCAGGCCCGGCAAATCGCCTGCCTGATTATGCCGCCAGAGCTGGCCCGCCGGTAAAGCTTCAATTGATTCGCAAAACTCAGCCCAATGCATGCCACGCTGGCCCTCAGTAACAGCGCGCCAGTGCAACGCGAGCGGCCCGCCGTCCGCATAACATCCGTTTTTCTTAAGCGGGCACGAATCAGGGCACGATTTCGCGCTGGTAGTAGATACCGGTATCGGGCCGGTTTTCTTGTTTGAGCTCTTGATTGTCAAGTGAACGGTTTTCAAAATTTTCTCCCTGTATAAGCGCGCCGCTTGCGCGCAGTAACTTTATAGCTCGATTCTATCCGCCGGTCAAGTATTTATTAGTTACCTAGTATCAGGTGCACAACCCACATGCCGAACAGCCTTGAAACATGGGAAAACCACGAGACGGGCTTCGAAGGTGGGGGCTCAATAACATGGCGAAACCGCTTTTTGTGCCAGTTTTTATACTGGCGAGACCTTTTTAATCCCTCAAGTTCTAACATTTTTCGCTCATGATTTCGTGCGAGTCCATCATTAATTTGATCAGCGATAAAATATTCTCAGTGCTGCCCGCCAAAAAACAAGCGGCCAAAACAAGCGCCGCCGCCGATTCTCGGTCGTCAAGATCAAGCTTTTTATCCGCGAAAGTAATTAATTCAATGGCGGCGTCTGTACGTGTAATAGGCATGTTTTTCTCCCTGTATGTAATCCGAGCATGTGCCCGTCCGGAAATTATGCGCGCTCGTTCGGCAATTGCAAGACCTTTTTGTGAAATTCTTCCCAGTCTATTTTTGCGAGGGGCCAGCGCGCGACACAGTCCGCCATAATTCCCCGCTTCGATATGTCGAGCACTTGCGCGCCCGTGAACAAAAGTAACTCCGGCGCGCGAACCTTCGTGTTCACTTCCACCACGACAAAGGTCGGGCATCCCAGCGCCGCATGTTTCATATGAAAGGCGTACTGGTGAGGACTCAGGTTAATCTTCAGGCCCGCGCTAACTACCTTCAATTCGATTAGAACGAAATGCGAGTTCGGCAGGGCCACCATCAGGTCGGGAATCCCCAAGTTCACCCGCGTCTCGATCCGCGTCATGTGAACTGTCGTCCAATTCCGCTTTAATCTGTCGAAAAGCCGCTGCTCGCTTTTTCGTGACAAGTGCTGGCTCCTCCTCGCCTAACGACAAATCGTCCAAAAAATCACCCGGCTCAAATTTTACTTCGGGCTCCACTGGTACGGGCTCTTCCTCAATTTCTTTTATTTCCATCTCTAAAACGGTTGTCGGGGGCGGTCCGCCATAAATCTGCTTGATCTCCTGCAGCTTGCGGATCACTTCCTCTTTTGACATCGAGTCAATAGTGCCAATCCGCACTTCCTTGCGATCTACGTAAATCGTGCCCAGCGCCTGCCCACGGCGATATTCCGCCTGTACAGCAGCAGACCACGCCCCGGCCTCTATAGCCTTATCACGGATCATCTGCAGGTCACGCATGTGCCGCTCGAAGGTCGTCCCGAACTTCTCCGCCAGTTCGTTTCTGAGCTCGTTTACAGCGGCTACGACATGCGGACTACGTGCAGGGTCCAAAAGCCGCGTTACGGCCTCTCTGGCCGCGTTTGGGGTGTATCCGGCCCGTATAGCCGCCTCCGTCCGGGTCATAGTCCCGTCTCGGGTCACATACTCCTGAACAAAGGCCCATTCCTTCGGGCTCAGAATCACCTGCTTGCCGTTCCTGCCGGGCTTCGGGGCCTTTGCTACGCGCTCCAAGACTTCCGGAGGCAAACTGGGCATCGCCACCTTCGTGCGTGTCTCATCCTTACGTCGGGTCATGCCACTCTCCTAATAACCCACAAACCGTCTACATCGCGCATTTGACGAACAGTAAATTGCTTTCCCGCGTGGCGTTTACAAAAACCCTTTACCGCGTTTCGAGCCATTTCTGCCTCCGTCATGCTCCTTGCCAAAAAGTAATCGTTCACAATCATCCGCTTAAAAGGGTATCGATAGCGCCCGGACGCCGTAAAGCTAACCGCGTGTTGCCGAGGTTTGATGTCCTTGTACAAGGGCCGTTCTTCGTCCTTCAACATGCCTTCCTCTTTTCCCCGACTTTCGCCCAGTATAAAACATACCCAAGTAAATACAACCCGTTTTCCGCTCAATGCGCGTTTTCCTATACAGGTATGTTGACCACAAAAAAAAAAAAAATTCAAAAAAAGTTCCCGCGCGCGCACCCCGTAAATTTCACTACTGTAATTACGTCTTACACTTATCAATTACACAAAAGTAATAATAGACCCGCATAAACACTCGCTTATTACGTCATTACGTTTATTACGGTACGTTCATACAAAAAAAAAAAAATAAAAATTTCACGGTCAACATACCTATATAGTACGCACGGTTTGCCGTAATAATCGTGCATATCAAAATAGAAACGTAATGGAAAAAACGTACCCATTACCTTCCTGACAACATCCTTTCTTCTTTCTTTTCTTACAACAAAACCCCGGTCCATGGGCCGTGATCCGTGGTCCTTTCTCCTCGAATCCCCCACCCCAAAGATACCCACATAAACCCTGCGCCGAAACGCGGGCTTTCTTATCTTTTGACTAACAACCGTAAGGGAAATTTAGTGCGCGGTGAGGTTGCTCATCAAGAGCGCGGAGAGGTGTGAAAAGGTGATGGGGTCGATGGTTTCGCCCAATACGAAATCGACGATCTGTTCGTAATCGTCGTCGGCCAGTGGTGAGCCGAGGAAAATGAGTTGTCGTCCGTCTTGCAGGGTCACGTACATCACTTGGACCTTGGCCCCTGATCCACGGAACAGGAGCTGCTGTAAGGCGTCAGAGAGCGCCGTAGGGCTTTCTTTGTCCTCATCCATGGTTCTCATCGTCCTTTGCAAAAAAACCGCTTAGCGGCCCGCATATCGTCCGCTGACGTGCCTACCCACCATTGAACGCAGGCGCCGTTCTTTTGCGCTTGACTATAGCCTGCTTGTCGGCCTCTGGCATAGGCTTGTGTGATGAGCTCGGTGGTGTCGTCGCTGGGTCCTTTGTCCATCATGTAGCCCACGAGAAAGCCCGTGAAGGCCACGTAGATGAGGCAGAAGAGGGTAGTGGCTTTACTGGGCATGGGAGGCCTCTTGGCGTTCTTTTTCGCGGCGTAGGCGGCGCTCAGTGTCTTCTTTGATCAGGTCTTTGATGTTGTCAATCGACATGCCTGAGCGTTCGTAGATGGCGAGGATTAGGGCGGCGGAGATGGTTTGTGTGCCGTTTCGAATCCGGGAGACGCTGCCGGTGGAGATGGCGAGTTTATCGGCCAACGAGTTATCTGTTTGGATACCGTAGATCATCATCAAGGTATCCAACAGGGCGTGGGGTTGTCGTTGCATGGTCTGGCCCTTTTTACTTTTTGTTAATCGTCTCATCATCGCCGAATCCTGCCCAGAAAAGGAAGACGAGGGTGAAGAGCGCGGTGATGCTACCTGCGCCGATCAGGATGCCGCTGATGACCAATAGGAGGCTGTAGGTATCCATGATTAGGTGAGCAGGATAGCGATTAGAAGGCCGGAGACGGCGGCGGCGAGAAGTAAAGACATGGTGTCCTCCATAAAATTATCGAAGCGGTGTTGGTCTTGCTGTTCCTTGGTCCATGGATCGGGGTCCTGCATCCTTTCCCCAGCGGCTTTGGCTTGTCGTTCCAGTTCTTCGGGGTCGGTCATGTGTCCTCCTCGGTCAGGTCAGGGGGTCCGTCGTCGTCCGGGATTTTGCCGGTGCGTTTTAGGTAGGCGATGGCAAAGCTTTTCGCGGCCATGAGGCTAATGAATTCTTTGTCCTCGACGCGGTAAGTGCGGTTAGCGGTGTCGTAGTTGATGTGGACCAAGACTTCACCCGAGGGTGCGACGTAAGAATGTCGCTCATACGTGAGTTCGGTCCAGAAGTAGTCGTCGTAGATCATGTGTTCTTTTGCTCCGATACTACGCCCTCATACAAGCTACTACGCCAAAGAGTGACGCTAGGCATGTGGTTGTGCGATTGTTTTGGTTCTACTTTTTGCATTGGTTGTACCCAACCCATTATGTTTAAAGCTCTGACCCCAGAAACCCATACGTTCGGGTGTAAGTTCATTGGCCTAGCTATGCCGTTTTGGTGGCAGAACGATCTAAATTCATCCCCTCGCACGTAGGGTTTCGATAGCAGCAGCCGTTCTGCTTGGGCTAAATAGTTTTCTACGAATTCTGGCGAAGTGTCATTTGCTTTCTTCCAGCATTTATCTGCTAACTCAAGTGCGTTTTTCATTCGGTCACTTACCATAACCCCTCCTGTAGTTTTCTATGACAATCAAAAGTTGGAGAACCACTCTGCCTTCACGTGTTTCTCTTTTTCAACAGGGCTTCGATAACGCGGGCAACCTCAACACCTCGAGAGAAGTACGGCCCCCAAGCGATGCGGATTTCATCGTCTGTCAGGTTTACCCATTCGCGTTCAGGCTGCGCCAGTCGGGCGCGGAGTGTTTCGTTTTCTTCACGCAGTCGGCATAGTTCTTCTTCTACTTGCTCCAAGTTAAACTCTGCAACGATCAGCCGGTTATGCAGCTCGTTTTCTTTAAATGTTAGTGCAGTCATTGGAACCTCATCGGGCTATGTTCTTTAGCTATCCTCAATGCTTCTTCCAGCGCATATTCAATCGCTGCACGATCTTCTTCCATCGTGTCGGGATCAAGGTCTTTAACTACTACGGTTACGCCTTCTTTGTCGTGGGTTACTTCAATCGTGTACGTTGTCATAGCGGCTCCCCGTTAGCCTCAGCAGCTTTGTTTAGCCTCTCTAGTGCTGGCGCACCTCTCTCGCGGATAGCAAAAGCAGCGTCAAAACATCCGTTGCGCCATGTTTTGTTCATGTTTCCGCTTATGTTGCCCATCTCTTCAGCTACCTTCGCGCAAGCCTCGCGCTCCTCTGCTGCGACTAGGTTGGCAAAGCGTTCAAAAAGGGGATGCCAGTAATCTGCCTCAGCAATATGTTCAAACCCAGCCTCCTGCGCCATGCGGATAATGTCATCTCTGTTCATTCTTTTCCCTTCAACTGCTTACGCAGCTTCCTGATCTCAGCAATCAACGACTTGTGGTAGGTGTGCATACGATGTAGGTGACGTGCCACCTCATCCTCGCCGTCAGCTTTTAACCGGGCCACGATGTCTGGCGTGTCGTCGAACCATTCGGCCTTCTTCAGTACGTCAATGTCCTTCGGTGTTTTCATGGTGCTCCCTCCTTTGTTCTAACAGCATCAGCCTTCTGGCTCTTGTATATGCTCTCTGACTTGCGGTCGATGCAGGCGCGGCAGACCCAACGCGGGACGCCACGCGTGATCCTGCGCTCACCGCCTTCTATGGTCCGTGTCGCTTGACAACTGGTACAAAACTTTGTGTCCTCGCTATTCATCTTGATTCTTCTCCTTCAACTTATTGCCGATCACTTCAGCAAAGGCCGTGGGCGTCTTGGTCACGTTCCATAGCACTTTGACCTCGGCAGTACTAAGCGGCTTCCAAGGGCGCGGGAGTTCTTTCGTTGTATCTTCGATCACGAGTTGAACGAAGGCGAGTAGATCGTCGTCACACGGGAAGACCCAGTACTCTCTTTCGATCAGGGGCCGTGGTTCGCGAAACGCGCCCACTGATTCAGCGAGTTCGAAGTAGTGTTCAGGGCTCATTCTTCTCTCTCCAGACCATCTTCAAGACGGCCACGGCATGTAGGTAATAGTTGTGTCGCTCCTTGTCCCGTTCGTGCATCTCGAGCAGCACGTCACAGCAGCGTGTGAAGGCGTGACCTGACACGCGGTCCGCGAAGCTGGCTAAGGCTTCCGGGGTGATCGGTTCATGGGCCGTGATCCCTGAGTCTTTCGCCATGCGAAGGAAGTTGTCGTTCATGCGTTCTCCTCTTCTTGATCTTTTTCAAAGGCGTCGAACAGAGCCCATGAGGCGGATAAGCGGTCTACCAACGTCTTGAAATCAGCGTCTTCAAATTCGCAACGATGAAGCACGGTGGCTTGCATTAACAGAGCGAAGACAAACGTCGCTGGATCAAGATCAGGGTATTTTTCAAACTGTTCGTCCTCATGATCGTTAAGATCCTTTAATAGGTTCATAAGTTGTTCATTCTTTTGTTCTTCAGTAAGCGTCATGATCCGTGTCTCCGTAGGTCGTCGATGACTTCTTGCAGGCGAGTGATTTCTGCTTGCAGGGCTTTCATGCGGCGTTCGCGCTCGGCGAGTTTTTGTAGGTAGCTGTTCATGACTTCGATCTGCTGTTCGATGAAGAACAGATCAGCGGCGAAGGTTCCGACATTGTTTTCCATAACTTTCTCCTTTCTAATGGTCGATTAAATATCGATTTCGTCTTTTCGGCAGTAGCTCAAGAGTTCCTTGACGGGGACTTCGGTGAGCAAGTGAATGCGCAGGATGATCAGTGGGCTGATCTTGTTTGTGCCGCGTCGTATTTTGCTAATCGCCGAAGGTTGGAGACGCAAGATGGTCGCGAGTTCATGATCAGCGGTGACTTCAAAGAATTCTTTGACGGCGTCGATGAGTTTGTGTTTGTCGATGTGTGATCGGGGCATGCGTTCTCCTAGATTTTTCTTTGGCAAGCGAAGGCTTGGTGATCGACGCGGAAGGTCATGGCGTACTTGCAGTCGCTGATGATCCGTGATTCGCTATTACTGGCACCTATGTAAAGGCCGATGAAGAGTGCGATGAGCGGCCAGAAGGCGAGGGACCAGATGCGCTTGGCCCATGGTACGAGTTGCTTGGTGTCGAAGAAGGATTCGAAGTTCATTTTATTGATTCCTGAGGGTGTTGATCTGAGCCAGTAGGGTTTCATTTTCTTTCTCCAATGCCGCGCAACGGTCTGCCATTTCAGCCCACTTAACTTTGTAGAGGTTTTGGCTTTCGATATGGTCTGCTGCCGTTAAGAAAAGGCTAGAGATAGTATCGATGTTATGGTTATCTAAGTTTTTAGCAACATCACGTAGGAGTTCAACGAACCTCATGCCAGCACCTTTAAAAGATTTTTAATACGTTGAGAGACAGTGGCCGTGGTCCGTGTTGCGCGAATCTGGCGTAGATAGTCTTGACCATCGTTAGCGCAGCCGGTGGCGATGTACAGTTGTTTTTGCAGCAGTTGGATTTCCCGAACGGCCATATCACGTTGACGACGATAGCGCTCAGAGAGACGTTGCCAGTATTCAATGGTATGAACATTGTTATCCACGCTTAGTCCTCCATGCTTCATATCGGAAGTAATCCTGAACAAACTCTGGTGTGAGTATTTCGTCTTCAATGGCTAAGACTTCGGACTCAGATAATGCCGTTAGGATATTAACGCGACGCGATTTGTTTTGGGAAGAGGGCACACGGATATACACGCCAGTGATGTCGGCTTGCAAAGGTATATCAGGGCCATCTAACGGGGGGATGATGTCGAATTCAACTTCAACATCAAGGTTTAGGTTGGTTTGATGCTGCATTTTCTCTCTCCTTTCTACGTGCTGCGACGGCTGCTCTGTACTGTTCTTCAGCCCAGCGTTCTTCTTTGTCCTTGCGTTCGACTTCGATCAGTGTTTTGTTGAATGCGGCTTCAATCATTCGGTGGACGATGTCTAGCATAGAAGTCTTGTAGTACATCGCCAGTTCCTTGACCATTTGGTAGGTCAGTGGGCGCAGATTCAAGACTTTGTACTGGGTTTTCCGTAACGCAGAGCCGGGGCCGGGATACTTCTTCTTGCGGCGTTTTGTGCGCCTGCCCTTGCGTTTGACGGGCCGTCCTACCCGCTTTGGTTTGTATTCCTCCACGCTTTCTCCTTTCTAGCCTGCATAGTATACGACAGCGGTGAAACATGCAAGACGGAATTTATCATAAAAAAGGGGCCCACATGACGTAGGCCCCAAACCAAACTAAGAGAAAGCGAGACAGGGGAGACTGCCTCGCCTTCATCATACTGCTTCTCCCCATGAGCGTCCAATTTCTACGTCTACCCGGCTGGGGACCTCGATGGAGACGGCCTTTTCCATGATGGCAGCGGCTTCGCGGGCCTCATCCTTTGACTTGACGGACATGGCAACCTCGTCGTGGACCTGTAGCAGGAGGTTAAAGCCTGCCTTATGGAGCGCGATCATGGCCGCTTTGGTCTGATCTGCAGCGGACCCTTGGATCAAGCGATTTAATCCTTTGTAAGTGAACGCTCGCTTCACCTGCCGCCCGTATTCCACCACGGCCTGCTCATACGGCAACGCCTTGTTCACGCCCCATTGCTTGGGCTCCCAGAGCGGGAAGCGGCATTTACGGCCTAAAAGGGTACGGATCGCGCCACCGGACGCTGGATGGTCAATGCGCTGCATGACGGCGTTCACAGTGCCCTTTAGGTACGGCACCTTCTTGTGGAACACCTCTAAGAGCTCAGACGCATCGTCCATCTCCATGTCCAAGGAGGCGGCGAGCTTGCCCTTACCCATGCCGTACATCAGCCCCAGACCAATGGTCTTAGCCTGCTTACGTTTGATCCCGGCCATGTCCGCAACCATCTGGTGGAAGTCGGTGTTCGGGTCTTTGTGGTACGCCTCAACCATCTTCTCGGCCCCCGGCAGGTCCAAGAGCGATGCGTAATGCACAAGAAGTCGGGGTTCTTGGGAAGAGAAGTCACAACTTGCCCATAAATCGCCTTCTTCGGGCAGAAAGAGGGAGCGCACAAGCGGGCCGATGACCTCATGCCGTGCTGGGACCTGCTGAAGGTTCGGGTTTGCCATCGACAGACGCCCGGTTACTGTTCCGCCCTCGTCACTGCGTAGCTGGTTGACGTGCGGATGGATGCGCCCGTCCTTCTTGGAGAACTCAAGGTACGGTTGTAAGAAGGTCCCGTGGGTCTTGTTTAATTCTCTGGCCTCCACGATCTGTTTTGCCACTGGGTGGTCACAGGATTCGAGGAAGGATCGGGTGAAGCTCGGCAGGCCATTGGCCGTCTTTGGATACGGCACCTTCAGCTTGTCAAAGCCCGTGGCAATCGAGGCTGCTGCCCAGATATCCACGGAGCTCCCACAGGTCTCGCGGATGTTCTTGATCAGTTTGGCTTCGCGATCTCGATACTCACTGATCACCTGCTCTGCTTTGTCTCGGTCAAACCGAATGCCGCGCAGCGTCAGGTTAACCAAGATGGGCAGGAGCTCTGTCTCGACGTCGAAGATGTGCTGGACTTCTTCACGCACGAGCAAAGGCTTGAAGGCTTGCCAGAGCTTTAGAGTAAGCGCAGCGTCTTGCTCGGCGTACTCGCCCACGTACATAGCGGGGAGCTTCCAGAGTTCTTTCTTAGCATGTACGCCGAAGTCCCCAGCTGCTTCTTTAAGACCCGCTTCGCTCTTGACCTCTTTAAGGTAATCGAAGCCAAGCGCATTGAGGCTGTAGGAGAAACGATTTTCGTCGAGAAGCGGCGCGGCGAGCATCGTATCGATGATGCGACCATTGATGGTGAATCCAGAGGATAGTAACCACCCGGCATCATAAGCGGCGTTGTGCATGACTTTGTCTGCGGGGGTTGCAAGAACCTTTCTAATCCAGCGTTCAACAATGCTGCGATCAAGGTTGCCACCACCGCCATGAGCAACAGGGAAGTAGCCGCTCCAACCGTCCACGGCGACAGCATAGCCCACGATATACCCGTCAGCACGAGGCCAACCGGGACCCATACCTTCCATGTGTGGATCACAGGTTTCCAAGTCAATTGCAATCTCCTTTGCATCAGATAGATCAGGGAAGTGGGCCGGGGGCACCCATTCGGTCTTCACCGGAAACAACGGCATCGTCCTATTCAATTCGAAATCCCCTCTCAATATTTTTTGGCTTGATGATGTGCAGTGATTCTTTAGCCCTTGTCAGTCCAACGTAGAGCAAGCGATTCACGTCGTCTGCGTTGTAGGCGTATTCCTTGGCAAACTTCGGCGAGAGGTCCGTTAGGAGCATTACGTTATCTGCTTCGCCACCTTTTGCTCCGTGGATCGTGGAGAGCTTGATCGGCACTTTGCCCATCAACTTTGACCCACGACGTAGGATCGAGATGATGTACTGGCGCTGGGTATCCGAAATCTTCGTCAACACTTTGTGCCAGATATCGTCTGTCAACAAGCCGTAGGAAGCTTTTAGCTCTTCTAATGTGTACTCATTGTTCGGATCGATGTCGCGCAGTGTCTTGAACCCACGCTGGACAAACTCAGTGCCGAGGTGCTTGTAGACTGTTTTGACGACAGGCATGGGCATCGCTTTGCCCTTACGCAGCGCCTCCCAGCCGAGTACAGCAGTCAAGATGTTCTCGGAGATGCTCCGTTGTCCGTGACGCTCGAACATCAGTCCTTGTGACCTTAACCACTCATGCAGGTCATTCAACATGTAGTTGGTGGAGGCTAAGATCAGCCACTCACCGGTGGACACATCAACATGATCGAACGCTTCGTAATACTGGATGAGGCCCGCCTCTTCTCGAGGGTGCCACTCTTTGGGTTGGCGTGAGCGAATGCGGCGCACTACGCGGTTGGCGAGATCGTGAATCTTGGCAGGGACGCGGTAGGATTGTTCGAGTACCTTGATGTCGCCCTCTAATGAGAGAAAGGTTTTGACATCTGCACCTGCCCATGTGTACACAGCTTGATCGTCGTCACCTGCGATGAACGTGCGGTTAGCGCGCTGTGCCAAGTGGATCACCATCTCCCACTGTAAGCGTGAAAGGTCCTGTGCTTCATCGACGATGAGTACTTCAAGGCGGGGGAGATACTCAGGCTCTTGAACGATCTGTTCCAAGAGGTCTGTGAAGTCCATCAGATTGTTTTCGTACTTGTAGTGACGATACGCGCGCTCGACATACTCGAAGTGAAACCATTCGATGTTGATCTGTGAGTGGTTGTAATGCGTCTTCAAGTCAATGCCACGAATGCGAGCGAGGTTGATCTCATTTAAGATAGGGTTGTCTGTGTGTACGACGAACTCGTCATCGCCTGCACTAACCGTCATATCCAAACCTGCGCTACGTGCAAACTCTCTGTAGTGCTCGGGCTTCATGATTTCGTTGTTCGATACTTGCAGACAACGGTAGGCAAGGCTGTGCAGTGTGCGAAACCACGGGAAGTCTGTTTCGGCGTTGAGTTCGTTGAACTTGGCAATCGCACGATCCTTCGCTTCATTAGCCGCTTTGCGCGTGAACGCAAAGTAGCCAATGGAACGAGAGGGCACAGCGTTTTCTAACTCCTGTTCTACGAGGTTCAGGAGGTAAGTCGTCTTGCCCGACCCCGGAGGGCCGAAGACTTTATGAATCTTCATCGTTGGAGTTTCTCCACAAGATGATCGGCTGAGTATCGCCTGCATACTTGAAGACAAACTCACGCTCGATGAACTCTGCGGCTTCGTGCTCACCCATACTGTCTTCTTCGATCAGGATGCGAACCATTACGAGGGCGTCGTATACCAAACGCTCGACCAACTGTTCGCCATGCCATGTGGTGCAGATACCGAGTTCGGCGTCTTTGAATTTTTGTAGTTCGAGGATTTCCATTAGAACGGCGCTCCTTTCTGTTGTGGTGTTTCGAAGGGTGTCTCTTGACGCGTGAACCGTGGTACTCGCCACGCGCGTATTGCCCGGCCTTTCAAGAACAAACTGATCGGCTCACCGCCCATGTCACGAATCTTCTGTGCCATGCGAGGTGCGCTCATGCTGTTAAAGCCACTACGCTTTAGATGTGCTTCGAGGTCTTTCATTCGGAAGTACACACGTGCTTCGTCTTCGTCTGTCCAAGGACGGCCCATGAGAATCTCTTCGCGGTCCATCGCTTGCTGCAAATGTGTGGTGAACTCTTCCAACAGGTCTTGGAAGCGCCCGCTGTAACTGGTGTCTTCAGGTGCGTCTTGTATCTGTTCGAGCTCCACCATCTCACGCAAGAGACCGTTTAAGAATCCTTCCCAGTCTTGCCGACGTAAGGTGGGCGGTAGTACGTTCAGACGTTCGACGCAAGCCTTTTGGAAAGCGGGTTGGTTGAACAGTTGATCAGTGTCGAGTTCGATGCGACGATTGTTGACATCCAAGAACCACAGGGGCGGCTCGGAGTTGTACTTGGTCAGACTCGATATTTTGGGTGCGTCAGGACCCTCTGCACCGATGCCGTGTTTACGTGTGCGGCACAGGCCTGCGTTGCAGAAGGAGTTAAGTGGTGCGTCCTTGCACTTGTACTTGTAATCTTTTTTGTGAAGCTGTTTCGTGATCACCTGAAGTTCGTTCATGGGCAGTGGTGGCCCCATGTACTTCAGGTTGTATTCCATCAGCTTATCTTCCCAATTGCTGGGTGTCGCTTTCTTGAGGTAGACCGCGATGTTAAATAGGCCGTTGTTGCGAGTGCCTTCCGGAAATCCCTGATTGCATAGCGATTGTAGACACGGAGGACCGTCTTTGATGGGCGCGTCCGCATCTTTCTTTTCCTCTTCCGGATGAACGAGCGGCACATCTTGAACGTATTGTTCGTAAATCCCGCAGAACTGATCAATTGTGGCAGCCGAGCCATCATCATTGATCGCGTAACGCAGGGTTTCATCGCCCCCGAAATACGGAAGGTTAAGGAAGTTACCCGTGTCACCGCGCTCAACAAGGACTTCAGTTTGCTTCGGAAAGATTTCACGACCACTTTCTCCCAGTATGCTTGCACACGTATTTAAGTAACGCTGCATCTCTGCAGCAGCGATAGGTTCTTTAGTAAACAGGAATACATGAGCGCCGCCTGACTTACTGCGGCACACAACCAGCGGCAGTTTTAGCCGACGAATCTTTTCCACCAGTCCCTTATGGTCAAGCGGATACTGGTCAATATCAATGCAGCCCCATATGCAGCTGTTGTCAGGACGAATAGGAATGATGCCAAGAGAAGGCTCAACGCCCTGAAGGTGAGCAGCCCAAAGGTCATCCGTGGGTGGTTTCCGAACGACAACCGCCTTGCCTGCTTGCTTGCCGCTACCTGTCTCGCGTTCGATTTTATAGGTTCCATAGGCAATGTTCGACCCCTCGAAGATAGCCTTGAATTTGGCGATATCAGTCATTTCTGCTTTCTGTAGAGAAGAAAAGGGCCCTACTACCTAATGGGTTCGGGCCCGTGAATCAGAAAGGAGTTGCGCCTGCTGGTGCAGCTTGCTCGTCGCTATGGCTCACTTTCACATCACCTGCGTTGATCGAGTCAGCAAATGACTTCGCTGCAACGTAGACATCTTCGCTTTCCACGCTACCAATGTGCTCTACTTCCCAACCAAACCACTGACCCTTGTCATTGCTTTCCTTGACAGTGCTCAGGCGATAAGTTTGAGAATACATCGGAGGCGTGTACAGACCGTTCTTGCCCATCAACTTCGCGCTTTGCATCATGCTGTTCCACTTGCGTGACTTCTTAAGCTGCGTGGACTTCATGACGATCAGTGCAGGGCTAGGGATACCTGTGGCATCCAACACCATGACGTAATGGTTCGCGGTGTTCTCGATGTAATTGCCGTTATCGAGATAGTCTTTGTTCTCTCCGGCAACCCGATGCGTTTTGGAGAGGATGTCGCTAGTACTGGGGTAATACGCTATAGGTGCGCCAGAGCCGCTGCCACGCGGTGCCCATTCAATGTACTGACGTACATAGGCACAGGGGACAACCAGAATACCCTTCTTGCCATCGAAGAGTTCCCCTGTAACGCTGTTATAGATCATACCCGGCATTGCACCGTCTAGTGAACCAACTTCTGGCGAGGTGTTGGTTAACAAGCGGAGAAACGGAAGAGCAAAGTCATCCTGATTCATGCCAGCGAAACCGGACTGCGCATCCTCTTCAAAACGGTTCGTTAATACTGCAATCGCATTAGCGTTTGTCTTGACTTCTGCAACGTCTGCTTTACCCATGATTAATGCTCCTTGTGTCGTTAAACGGATTTAATTGTCGCTTTTTGGCCGATGTAAGCGCCGAACAAATCAGATGGGAATTCGCGACCCTTCTCCACCTGCTCTTTCACCCATGCCTTCAAGGTCATAGGCTCAACCTTTTCTGCTTGCTCAACGGGATAACCTGCGTCCCGTAGTGTCGCAACTGCCATAGCACAGAGTGCTTCTTCACCGCGACCAAAGCGAACAGAGATTGTGTTCTTGATGATGTCGTCGTAGCCGTGTTCACGCAGCCATTGGAACGCCTCAGAACGCTTCGCTTCTGTGATCGACGCGCTGTAGAACGCCTTGATCTCAATCGATGAACCATCGTCCATCTTGAAGCTCTTCATACCAAGACTAGTCAGTGCTTCGGGAATGACTTCTTCTGTCAGCTTGCGGTACTGCTCTTTCCGCTGCTTGAGCTCTGTCTCAAAGTCTTCGATCTCTTTCTCAAGAGACTTTGCACGACGCGCCATCTGTGCCACGCCTTGTAGATCGTTATCTGCGATCTGCAGGGCATTGGCATCTTGTTCAAACATATTCGTCAAACTCATAACTTTCTCCTTTCTTGAATGCATTGTTAAAGTCGATCTGGATCGGGATATATCGTCGCTCCCGCTTGTCCCACTTCAAACACTTGAATCGTCCGTTGTTACGTTGTGCTGCAACGACGGCGACGATACTCATGGCGGTGGGATCGCCAATGAATAAAAGATAATCCTCGTCAGAGAAGTTTTCAAGTACCCGATACGCTCGACGCACTGTCGGTGCAACAGAAAAAGCAACCTGTGCATTTGGCGGCAAGATGGTAACGATGTCTCCAAAGTCCAAAGCAGACGATATGTTGTGCTGCCCTGTTTCGGAAACGCAATAGACTGTAGGCACTTCATTTCTCCTTTCTAGGTACGAGCGATTAGTATATACTTGCTTTCAGGGATTTTGCAACCCCTACCAGAAAGGAGAATTGCTATGGACGAATTTTTGCAACGCTACCCGTATAAGAACAAGCCTTTCCTGCATCAAGAGGCCTATTTGACTAGGTTTTGGGAGAAGCAAGTGGCCGCTCTCTTTTCAGAGATGGGCACGGGCAAGAGCTTCATGTTGATCAATAACTTGGCAATGTTGTATGACCAAGGGCATGTGAATGCTGCGCTGATCATCGCGCCCAAGGGTGTGTATCGTAACTGGATGGATACAGAAATACCCAAGCATATGCCAGAACATATTGTTTATCGCATGGCGCTCTGGAGTCCCAGCCCGAAGAAAGCAGAAAGAGAAGCGTTAGATAAGTTGTTCGAGATCAGTGAGGATTTAAAGATTCTCATCATGAACATCGAGGCATTGTCCACAGATAAAGGCGTTAAGTTCGCTAGTAGGTACTTACTTGCGCATGACGCGTTTATGGCGATTGATGAATCGACCACCATCAAAACGCATACAGCGGCACGGGCAAAGAATTCGGTGAAGATTGGCAAGCAGGCCAAGTACAAGCGGATTATGACGGGCTCGCCTGTGACGAAGAATCCCTTGGACCTGTTTCAGCAGTGCATGTTCCTTGATCCGCGATGCTTGGGGCATGAGAGTTTCTACACGTTTCAGGCTCGGTACGCAGTGCTGCAAGAGCGGCAGTTGGCGACGCATAGCTTCAAGCAGATTCTGGGCTTTCGGCATTTGGAGGAGTTGCGGGAGAAGCTGGATCGGTTCAGTTTCCGTGTGACGAAGGACGAGTGTCTGGACTTGCCGGATAAGCTATATGCCAAGCGGGAGGTGGACCTAACCGAGGAGCAGGCCAAGGCGTACAAGGAGATGCGGCTGATGGCGCTGGCCTTGTTCAAGGAGGGCGAGGTCTCTACGGTGAACGCCCTGACCCAGATCATGCGGCTACATCAGATCGTCTGTGGGCATGTGAAGCTGGATAACGGGACGGTGTTGGAGTTACCGAATAACCGGATCAAGGAGCTCATGAACATTGTCGAGGAGTCGGACGGCAAGATGATCATCTGGGCCAACTACCGGCACGATATCGAGGCCATCAAGCTGGCCCTGTCCTCGGTCTACGGCATGAACTCGGCGGCGGCGTACTACGGGGACACGGAGACGAATAAGCGGCAGGAGATCGTCAACGACTTCCAAGACCCGAACAATCCCCTACGGTTTTTCATCGGCAACCCTACCACCGGGGGGTATGGTTTGACGCTGACGGCGGCGAATCTGGTGGTGTACTACAGCAACTCCTTCGATCTGGAGAAGCGCCTGCAGTCAGAAGATCGGGCGCACCGGATCGGCCAGACCAAGAATGTGACCTATATCGACCTGATCAGCCCCGGCACGGTGGATGAGAAGATCGTCAAATCCCTACGTGACAAAATTAACATCGCCACACAGGTGATGGGAGAGGAACTGAAATCATGGCTAATTTGATCCCCGTCAAGAATCTCTACACCTACGAACGGCTGGAACGCATTGAAACGCCTAGGGGCCGCACCTACCGCCGGGGCGACGACACGCCTGTTTACAGCGTTACCAACATTCTTGACAAGACGAAAGACAAAACTTCGCTCGAAGCGTGGGCTGCACGGGTTGGTGCCGCTGAGGCAGAAAGAATTAAGAACGAAGCCGCGCATGTGGGTACGGCCATGCATTTCGTCATTGAAAGATTCTTGGAGGGAACAGCATTACCTCCAGCAGAGGATTGGCTGCAGATGCGGGGCTATGAAATGGGCCACCGATTGATCAACGAGCACTTCAGTTCGCTGGATGAAGTCTGGGGTTCAGAGGTCCCTTTGTACTATCCCGGCAAGTACGCGGGGACGACTGACTTGGTAGGCGTGTTCCGTGGGCGACCGGCCATTGTGGACTTCAAACAAAGCCTGAAGCCGAAGCGCTATGAATGGATCACAGACTACTTCCACCAGCTCTCGGCCTACGCCTTGGCGCACGACATCGTCTACGGCACGGAGATCAACTTCGGTGTTGTACTGATTGCTGTACAAGACGGCACGACCCAAGAGTTCACGACCACGGGCCGGGACTTCGAGCGTCAGAAGAAGGAATGGCTGGAGCGGGTGGAGAAGTTCTTGGCTAAATCTTCCGAAACCTAGCGGTCTTCACGGCAATGCGTTTTGGCTGCTTGACGAACTGCTTGCCAGCTTTCTTCCCTGCCCGCTTTGCCCGTGTCGTAGCGAGATAGTCTTCCGGGCTCAGGGACTTGATGGCCTTCTCGGGCAGGTATCTCTCTCCGGTGACGGACGAGGGCTTGCCACTTTTCGTGGTCCATTTCTGTTTGCCCCATGCTTTCAGGCTTAACTGTGGCTTCTTCACTTGTAGCCCCCGCCGCTGGCTTTGTATTTCTTCGCCAGCAGCTGGGCCTTGCGGGCCGACCATTGACCTGCAGCGGTCCCCTGCGTGGCAGAGCCTTTGATCTGCTCAAACAAGCGCTTGCGCATCGTCGGCTTCGTGTAGTTGGCGGACTGGTTGACCTTGGACTTCGTGGTTTTTTTCACCGCTCCTCCTTTTTTCATGCCAGCGGGCTTCTCTTCTTTATCTTGAAACGATCTTAATGCTTTAGGAGCCGTTTCCAACGAAGTAGCATAGAACGCACGTTCCGCAGTTTTTAAAGCTTTATCCTTTACCTCTTGTTTTACTAAGTCTTTCCTTGAAGGCAGCTTATTGTCTTTAATCTTTTTCAATTCATACTGCGTCCAATATTCTGCCTTCTCTTTGAGTTCTTTTTCAGGCACCTTACGTCCCTGTGCCAAGGCATCGTCAGCCATTCGGCGCAGTCTGTCGTATTCCCTTTTGTATATAACCTCAGGTGTTTTAGAGCCTATCTCTATGTTCCTTGTGATAGAACGACTAGGTGCTCGTTGTGTAAAGTTCTTGAGGTCTTTAAGTAAAAGTCCCGCACCCTTTTTTGCCGCTCCCACCCCTAATAGAAGCTCAAGGTCCTCAGTTGATGTTTCTAAGGCTTGTTTCTTTTCTAGTTGCTTTCGATAGGCAGGATCGCGCATATCGTAAGAAGGGGAATCCATTACAGACCCACCTTCTCTAAATTTGCGAATTTTTCTAGCAGGGGCTTTAACTGACACCTTGGCCTTTGCTTTTACTGGTTTGGTTGCCATGCCGCCTCCTACTGAAGGGTGGTATCAAACGGGAACAAACGACGCAACATCTCTCGACCAGTGCCTTGACCCTGTGACGGGGCTTTCGCTGGAGCAGGCAAAGGGGAGGATGTGATATCAGGCATCGCAGGCACGTTGCTAGGCATCGCAGGCGCGCTTAAACCCGGTACGCCTCTTGTCGGAGCCGTTTGAGGTTGTAATCGTCGTTGACGCAACGGGGGTAAAGGCGCTGCATACGGCGGTAAAGTGGGATCGATAGTTGGCCTCTCATCCGACGTTGCGTAGTTCACCCCTGCATTAACCAATGAGGAGTTAAACATACGTGCGGCAAGATACATCTTCTCCCGTGGCAGAGTACCGGTCTTCTTTAGAAGTTCTGCTGCAAACTGGGGATCGACAACAGCACGTTCCAGCATGTTTTTGACGGCCATCATGGGCGTCTTGTCAAACATATCGCGCAAGTATTTTGAACCCGCAGAAGCCGCAATCAAGGAGCCCTTGTCAAAGGCTTGCCCTAATTTAGAACCCATGATCCTTAACGCCAGCTCTTCAATCGGGCCTCCAGCCGCTACGAGTTCTTCAAGCAGTCTTCCGTTTCCGATTGCTTCTTCAACCGAAGACATGCGATTAAGCACCTGCTTTAGCTGCTTGCCTTCGTTTAAGGTAATGATGTTTTTGTTGCGCATCAGGCCGTACAGCGAAGGTTGGCCTTTGATTCCCCCAAGAGGTTCAAAAAGCGCACTTTGAAAAGCCTGAGGACTAAAGCCGTCTACTCCCCCAGCTTTAGTGAAGGCATAATCCATCACGCTCGCTTTTAAGCCTGCCATGGCATCTAAGCTTTTGCTCTTGGCAGCGATATTAACGAGCTTTGAAAAGCCTTCTATGGGTTTATCACCGTTCAAAACCTGAGTTATCAAACGTGTGGGGCTTTCAACGCCTGTTGCAACCGCATCCGCGAAAGCCTTCTGTGACTGAATCGACTTGTTAAACGCGCTGTTCTTATCCAAAACTAGACGGAACGCGTTTTCTGCAGTTACAGCACTAGACAAATCTTTTGTCAGCCCCATACGGTCCAGCATGGGTTTATTTTCCGCAACAAACTGCTGTAATGCGCGGGGGTCTACCCTATCCCGCGTAATACCAGTGGAAGGGTCAAGGACAGGCTTGATAGTCTTATTGGCTGCAGCAAGAAGAACTTTACCGTGAGCATCCCTCACCGATACGGCAGCTTTTTCAGAAACATCCGCATATGTTTGTAAGGCCCGTGCTTGTGAACTTTTCGGACCGAAGTCCCTGACAGCGTCGTCATACTGTTTTTTTAAGAAGCCTACCGCATTCTCAATCTGGTCCATGCGGAGCGAAGTGAGGTCATTAGCACTTCCATAAGCTCTTTGAACAAGTATTTCAGCAGGAAGTTTTTCCCCTACCGTAGTCGGAACAACCTTGCCACCGACAATCGCTGTCCCCTGTGTTACATCCGATGCCAACGTACGGCTAAACACGTCATTCAAAGCACGAGAGAAAGAACGTGCCCTGTCGTACGCTGTTCCCGGAAGTGCGTCTAAGTCTCTTAGTGCGGCCTCAGACAAGCGCCCGTAAAAGTTAGCGAAGGACGGGTTTGAAACAGCACTGTCCCGTGCATAAGATAGTAAGTCCCCACGAATGTTTATGAGGTCTTGCACGGTTGTACCCTCAAAGATGGATACTCGACGATCCGTTCGTGGGCCTGCGGGTTTAGTCAGATACTCAGAAGGTACGCGCCCCGTGTTCAAATACTCTGGTGTGTTTTTTCCTTTGGCGTAGTTCGCTATGGCATCCGAATCGATGCCCAGTCGGGACATGATTGCACGTATCTCCGCAGGCACCTTTGCATTAAAACGCTCTGGCGTCATAGAAGTGGCAACTTCCAAAAAGGACTCACCTAGATTCGTTACGGGTGCGGCGCGTGGAGTAACAATAGTCTCCCCCTTAACTTTACGAATCTTTACAGAATCCTTTATTGCCTCATTCCATAACAACTGCTCATAATTCCGCGAATCGTCTAAAGCTTTTACAACACTTTCTTTGACAATACTGCCCACCATCTTGCGAGTTTCCGGGCGATCCACCTTAATCTTGTTGATACGATCTGCTGCGACAAGTTCCGCCGCCATGATGCGCTCGTTCAACATATCGGTGAATACGCTCGATTCTATTTCTGCAGCCTTTTTCAAGGCATCACGTGAACCTATCTGACGTAGGTTTTCAACTAAAAGTGCATAAGCTTTTAGCGTGTCTGTTCCTTTAGCCTTGACCGTTGCCGCAAGAACCGGATTACCCCGCGCCATGGTGTTCTCAAACATCATCAAGGATGCTGAACCTGTCTTCTGAGCGGCAGTTGGTGAAACCCCGCCGGGCAACTGTGCTTCGAGAGCCTTGATAAGTTGTCCTACGTCCTCTTTGTTCGTTTCAAGTATTTCGCGTAGTTTGTTTGCCGCCTCTAGTTCCCTAGCATTTAAAATGGCAGCTTCTTTTCCTTTACCGGGCAGAACTGCATTTTTCATCCTAACGGCAAGGTCACCAGCCACATTTAAAGCCGTGACGAAAAATTTTCCGGGCATGAACACACTGCCGCCTACCTCACCCGTGAGTCGAGCGAAACTGTTTCCCGGAAAGAACTGCTCTGCCAAACCCCCGCCAGTGCCTGCCCCAACAGCGGAAATACCTTCTCCTAACAAAAAGGTAGCCGGGTTTTTTCTGGCGGAAGTGCCTAGATCAGTCACAAATTGAGCTACGCGTCCTCCCTGCAACTGAGGCAGCATAAAAATACCGGGGGCATACATGATCGATTCCCCCGCTATCTTTGCACCCTCGCGGTAAGGGATTAGGGATTGCATGGGAACGCCGGGGAACTTTTTGTCTACATCGTCCGCCAGCATGTTGCCTAGGGTTAAGCCCCCGACGAAACCGATTCCGGGCAGGTAAGGGCCTACAGGACCGGCAAAAGGTGCTCCCATTGCGCCTGCACGAAGGCCAGTAAAAGCGCTTGCTGATTGGATTGAGCCACGCGTCAACCCCTGAACAAACCCAGTTTTAAGCTCACGTTGTATATCCGCAGGCGTAGGGCCTGCGCCGGTTTCAGTAACACTAGCCGTTGAGGCCGGAGCGCCAGACCGAGAAGAAGCATTTAATCGGATATCGGTGAGCTCTTCTGTTGTTAATCCAGAAGGAGCAGAAGGTGCCACAGGCTCCGCAGATTCTGCCGGTTTCGCAGGCGCGGCTTTACGCGTATCTGCCGCTGGACTAGCAGGACGCGTATCTACTGTTGAACTAGCAGGACGCGCCTCTTGTTTGATTGCTGCAATGTCTTGCGCACTAAGGGCCATCGTTATTCCTCTACTTAACTAGTAGTTCGCCTTCAACAATCCAAACAGAACCTTTTGGTGACTTATCCCACTGATCCTTACTTTGCAAGACCTTTGCCTCTCGAGGAGGTACACCCAAAACTTTTCTAATGTTTTGAAGTTCTATGAATTTTGCTCGGTTTTTGCCAATTTCATCAGGGTCTAGGTTAGGCTTGGTGTATCCAAGTTCATACGCTTTAGTAGCGTAGTTAAGCAGCGTATCATCAAGCGCACGTAATCTAATCTTAAACGCCCCTTCGTTGTCGATAATGTTTGGCTTAATATCTAAATCTGCTGCAATGCGCTGGGCTTCCCCTTCTGCAAAGTTTTTGTTCGACTGAAGGCTGTTTACAATCCTGTTCGATGTCTTGGTTATAAAGTCTGTTGCATACAGCTCTTCATCGAAGTCAAACACGTCTCCAATGCCGGGGATTTTTTTGACAAACGCACTCGCGACATTGACGACTCCGGTTCCTTTACCAGCCAGATTGTAGTAAGTGGGGTCTCCCGGCGTTGGTGTTCGATAGAAATACGGGACCTTTTTCTTCCCTTGCTTTGCAAAAAAAGTAGCGCCTTCATAAGCAGCGCCTGCACCCTGCTGTGAAGAAGGTGCTTCCCCCGTTTCAACAGCGCTTGGCGTTCTCGTGCCTCTCTCACCTGTTACAACCGGCGTTGTAGTAACGCCTGCCCTGTCCTTAGAAAATTTGCCATAGGCATCAATTGCCTGCTGCACAAACTTAGGAATTACAGGAGGAACATTGACTGTATAAGGCTGCTTACTAACAGGGTCTACCCTAGTTTCGATTTTTGGCTGCTTTATTTTGGTTATAGCAGATTCAACCAGCTGACTTTGTTCAGGGTCTGTTTTACCCGCAGCCCAGTCTGAAAGCAGGTTAGGGGTGTTAATGATGCGCCACTCCCAATCGCCTTTACCAAACAAGGAACTCATCCCAGAGTTCTTTAACACACCTTCAAAGCGCTTACGGTTACTTTCGATAACCTTCGCGTTGTAATCAAGAACACTAGCAATGCGCTTTTCAGCGGAGTCAATTGCAGCCAACTTAACAGCACGGTCTTGCTTTTGTAATTCGCCCGCGCGCGCGCCAATTAGGGCAGGCACGTTACGCATCCCTGCAGCAAAACGACCTACGGGTGAAATGCGACCGCGAATGGGCTTACCTTCGGCATCCACGCCTGAAGCCACGTTTAATGCGCCTTGGGCAATGTCAAATAACATCTGCGCTTTTGTCATCTGACGAGCGTCTTCTCCGCCTAATAGCGCTTGATATTCCTTTGCACGTGCGGCAGCTTCTTCGCCCAGTGAACGAACAGGCAGTGTTTCTCCAATTTTTGTGTTCATCAGGTACTGACGTGCCTGATCAATCATGGATTTAGGGTAATTGACGTATGAAGGCTGATCTTCCACAGGGGTCACGCCGCCTTCATCGGACCCCGCTTGAAAACGCTGCACAATCCCCCCGTTCTTCATGGCAATCGGGGCTTGTTGTTCAGCAGCCGCAGGCAACGATGCAATACCGCCTGCAGGCATCTCAGGTGCCGGAGCGGGAGGAGGCATGGTCTGTGGGCCTTGAGCCATGGCCGCTAAGTCAGCAGCCGCGCCAGCCGATGCTCCCATCGGGCCGGGTGGTGTAGGACCTGCCATTTGTGGCGGAGGTTGCATCATCGCGCCCTGCTGAGCCAAGACTGGCTGCAAGAGTGCCAAGACTTCTGTGGGCGTTTCCGCTGCTGCACGATAGCCGACCAAGTCTGCGAGTTCTTCCACACGCGCATCCACCGAGCGCATGTCGCCGCGAAGATTATTCATGAGGATTTCAGGCGAATCTGGACGACGGTCCATCATCTTGCCCATCTCCATCTCATCGTCGTCTTCTTCCTCGCCTTCCATCTCGTCCATCATGGACACTTGGTCCATGAAGCCTTGCATGATGCCGACGTTGTTCACGTCCTCAGGCGGAACGGGAGGCCCTTTCTTCTTGAACATAGGCCTGTCAATTACTTTCGATTTCATCATTTCTCCTAAAATCTACTTAAACAAGCCTGCTGCCTTGCCGCCTGCATAGGTGCTCAGTCCGGCAATACCCGTAGAAACTGCCTGCGTCAAAGGACTAGGCGATGGTGCAGTAGTTGAAGTAATGGCTGTCTGGCTACCCGGTGTCTTCGACAAGATGTCCGACTGGAAGGAGAGCAGCTGGAACGGCATGAAGGTCTGCTGCATCTGCGTTGCGCGCATTGCATCCAAGCGAGCCTGTTGCAGTGCTTGTTCTTGTGCGCCAATCTGACCCATCATTGCAACGTCTGCCTGACCCAACTGCTGCTGCATCGCGCCCAAGTTGGCGCGCTGACCCGCCTGCGTAGCAAGTTGTGCACCCAAACCACCCAGTGTGCTGCCCTGTTGCAGGCCAAACTGACCCTGTTGCAGACCTAGACTGCCGATGCCCTGACCGAGTTGGCCGTAGATATTGGCTTGGTTACCCAAGATGTTTGCCTGCTGACCCGCAATCTGCGAAGGCAACAAACTCATCTGGCCTAGTGCCTGTCCTGCTGCCAGCTGGCGCTGTTGTTGCGACTCAAAGCCCTGTTGCGCGGCCTGTTGTGCTTGGAGATAGTTCTGTGAGTAGTCTTGCAAAATGCGCTGACCCATGACATCCATCAAGCCACGTTCCGTCTCTGCACGTTGTACACCTTCACGTGTGCCACCAAACGCGCCAGTGCGCACCGCTTGCGCCGCCTGTCCCTGTCTTGCAATGTCGGCCTGACGCTGCATCTCTTGCAGCGCGTTGGCAGTGACTTGCTGTTGGTAAGGGTTCATGTACGCAGCAGCTTGCGAAGGATCGTAGCCACTTGCCGCACCGGGCAGCATAGATGCCCCATACGCTGCCGTAGGCAGACCTTGCCCTGCTGTAGCCGCTAATGTCCCCAAGTTACCTGCTGCACCTGCGCCTGCTTGAAGTGCGCCGTATGCTGCCTGCAGAGGCTGTGAAACATTCAATCCTGCGATGCCCTGCGCTGCTTGTTGTGTCAGCTGCTGTCCTGCAGCCATGCCCTTTTCGGCTTCTGTTAAGAAAGGCTGATAGGACCCCACGCCTTGTTGAGCCAGCGATTTAGCTTGAAGTTGTCCTTCGCCAAGCCCCGCAATCTCATAGCCGGGGAGGGCGAGTGGTTTAGATACTTCTCGCTCTGCTGTCTTAAGTAGGGCAAGTCGCGCCTTCTCAATCTCAGGCGCTTCCTGAATGGTTTGTACTTGATATTCAGTTGCCATGGCTTATGCCCTCTTCTCCAAGGCCTTCATTAAGGCGTACATACGCTTTGCGCCCTTGCGCCGTGAGCCACCGCCCATGGCACGAACTGCTGCTGCGGTGAACACAAATTCGCCGTCTGAGAGCATTGCAGGAATCGAATCCGAAGTACCTGTGCCGGGGCCGTTAATCGGACCTGTCTTGCGTGGGTAACTCGAAGTTCCCCGCGCCAGACTAGCGACACCGCCCGTTGCATAACGATAAGGGGTGCCAGTAGAGGCCGATACGGTGCGGACATCCGGCGTAATGAGGTAAGGGTCTCGACGATAGAGCTCTGCCCCGGAGACAGGGATGTCTGGTTTTGGTGGCTCTTCTACGTCAAATGCGCCGCCCAGATAGGCCGCGCCGCCAATTGTTCCGACGAGTGGGCCGTAAGTTGCCAGCATGCCCGGTAAATTTGCTTCGTAAGTCTTGGCAATAACCGAACCTGCTGGGGCATTGATGATCTGTTCTGTAGACAAGCCGGGAAAAGCTTCTTTTGTTTTATTTAAAGCTTCGGCTGAGCCGCGTTGTTGTATTCCGCTTGGCGAGAGGTATTCGTCATACAGGTCACCAACCTTTGATCCAGCCGTCTTGCCTGCCTCTATGAATTTACCTTCCTTGACTAAATCCATGACCCCTTGTGAAGGGGCCGCACCGCCAGCAGGTGCAGCGACAGGGGTCATGTTGGGACCACCCATCGTCGAAGGGGACTCTAGTAAGTAGTTTTTCGGAGGAGCAGGGATAGGAGCATTTGTTCCACCTGCGAAATTATCCAAGGAATCTGTCAGGTAGTTGGGACCCCCAGTAGGCGCAACGGTAGGCGCAGGAACTGCGGGCCCTGTGCCTAAGAGTTGAGCAGGCTGCGGTGTTGTGGGACCTGTGTAGCTTGAGAGGTTTGTCACAGGCGAGGCAACGCTTGGAACAGTGCCTACAGGTTTACCACCCGCTAGATAACCTTTTTGTATTTCAGTAGCTATTGGATCGTAATCGTAAAGATCGTAGGGGTTAGTGCCCTGTCCAGAAGGAATGGTTGAGGGGCTTCTCGCAGGTCCTGTATAACTTGACGAAGTAGCTATTTCATCCGCAGTCGCGGCCTTACCTGCAGCCGCTGCTTCATCTACAGCACCCGCTGCCTTACTTGCCGCCGCTGCTTCATCCACAACACCCGCCGCTTTACCTGCGGCAGCGGCGTCGTCCACCGCACCAATACCTTTAGTTGCATCTACTGCAGATTTACCACCAAGGCTCTCAGTAAACTGCTGCCACGAACCCGACACCGTCGTAGGACCTGCGTAAGAACCTGCTTTAAAGGCCCCCATGCCACCGGTTACGCCAGAGAATGCGCCTGCGGTAATACCACCCATGGCACCGGCCTTCAGTGCGTCACCGACGCTGCCGCCTGCCAACAAGGTTGACCCAGCAGAACCGATAAAGCCGCCAATGGCTGCTACGCCCACGCTTGATGTCACCCCTAACAGACTTGCCGCCGCTGGGCCTAAGAGGAAGCCCAGCGCCACTGACGTGACAATGCGTCCTATCGTACTACTGGCAAACTTTTTAATAGCCTTACCAATGCCTCGGAAGGCCCCTTTAATAGCTTTGCCTGCGCCTACAAAGACCCCGCCCACGGCCTTTGCTAACTTCTTGAGAAAGAACTCAGGCAGACCCGTGATAGGGTTAATCGTTCCTGCGCCGCCCGCGCGCATGAGCATACGTGCCTCACGCGGGGTGATGTGCGCCAATATTCTGTCGCCGCCACGGCCAAGGCTGGCGATACCTGCAGAAATCGGATTTCTGACCAATCCACCAGCGGCAAAGCCTTGAACCACAGGTTGTGAGACCTGATCCAAGGCCATGTCCAAAGCCATCAAATAGGTTGGATCAAACTCTGGCGGCAAGAGGTCCTCTGGCACTCCTTCTTTAACTAATTCCGCACGGTTTTCTGCGTACTTGGCAGGTTCCTGCAGAAGCGCATCCACCATCTCCTTCATCAAATCGATGAGTTCCTGCGGCAAGCGTAAGCCTTGCAGCATAGAACGCAACTGTGCCACCGCTTGCGGGTCAGCTTGCTCCGCAGCGTTGAACATCTCTTTGTTGAAATCTTGAGGAGAGACTGAGTTTTGAAGCTGCGTTAACGTCGCTTCGTCTTCAGGGGTCAAATAACTCTTGGGAGCGCCGCCCATACCACCCATTTCGGGGGCTAGAGACATGACGCCCTGCATCGCTTCAGCCATGATAATCCTTTCCAAAGTGGCAATAGACCCTCGTGCGGGGTCGCGCGCCGGGAAAGGACGCGGAATTGCCGGTAATTATGTGGTAATTCATCAGTTTCTGTCCACTTCAAGATAACTTAAATAGAAGTGCACAGTCGCAATAGACGATGTCACTTTGAGAATGTCCCCGGCTTCCATAATGCAAGGAATCCCGTTGAAGACATCAAAGGTGTCGTTGACCGGTAGTGCCCTCACCTTTTGCAAAAAGTGCGGAGTACCCGATACATACTGCGTCACTGTGATTAGCGCGCTCGACGCACCTGCATTAGTCACTCGCAACGAACGCATGATCCCCGTGTTCGCGTCCGGCACGGTGTAGATCGTTGTCTCCGTGGCAGCAGCCGGGATCAGGTATTTGCGTAAGTACTTATTAGCCATTATTGAGTCAAATCATAAAAGGATAACGAGCCCAAGGCATCACCGGTTGTGGCTCCTGAGACCGTTCGAATGCCCACCGTGTAAACGTCGCTCACCCCGGCAATAGTCGCGCCTAACTGCAAATCAAAGTTGTAGGCGTTATCAAAACTAGTACCCCCCGTACCCCCGGCAGTGTTAGACGCAAGATAATTTGACTGCACAATCGTGCCGCCTGTCATAGCCGTTGCCGCTACATCAAATTCCACGTTGGAGTCCGAAGGCACTGTAGAGGCCCATGTCGCTCCAGTTAGCGTAGGGTTTTTAACCAAAACCACTTCGTAGTTTTGGCTGGTTGTCGGAAGAGCTTGAATTCGGTTTGGCAACACCACCGCACCGGTTCGGCCCGGAGCCAAACGAATGGAAACCAAAGGCAAAAAGGTTGTTCCTATCGTATTTAAAATCGTGGTGCGTCGCGCCACATGGTCAATCGACGTTTGCTCAAAGCCGCCTTCTGACACCACCGAGCAGCAGATTTGTGTGAGGGTTGCAGCTACCGCAGCCGTTGTTGTAGTAATTTCATAGCGCACAGGCAAGATAGCCGTGGTCATATAAACCGTAGTGCCATACACGTTAGCAGTATCAAACGTATGGCAAACAACATACTGCCCATCAATAATAAAGCCACATCGAACTGAGCCAACACCAAGCCACTCAAAGTCCATCCACAAAATCTGTGGGTGTTCAAGGTCTAGCGTATACCCAGACGCGCCCGTACCATCCAGTTTGTCACCGTTCCAATCCGCTTGATTGGCAAACCGCGCATCGCTGGGTGTTCCAGAAGTATTGGAGCGCATTACAAATGCATTCACACCACCCGTTCGACGAAAGAACACTCCGTTTTGAGTATTAAAATACCCAACACTTTGATTAAGGTTGGCAGATGTTCCGTTGTCCATGACAAACGTAGCTAACACCAACAACCCTTTACCGGGCTGGTAGGGGAAAACACGATATGTTTGACGTACTACAGAACCAACGCCGCCGCCTGTCACCGCCAGACTCATACTGGCTTGATTAGCGTTATAGGTACTTGATCCTGTGCCACTTAGGCTCGTGTCGAATTGATTGTCAGCAGCGTAGCGATTCTGACTGTCAAACAACGTGTAGGGTTCACTTACTCGCAGTCGCCCAAAAGCGTCGGTATTCGTGCCACCAATCGATACAGGAATAGTCATACCAGTGTCATCCATAAGTCCGCCGCCAGATTCATACCATGTAAGGGCAGCATCTTTGTCCTCCGTGACGATAGGCGAGTACGTGTTATTTAACTGCAGAATGACCTGTTCTAGTGAACGAACCAGCTGGTTAAACTGCTCTGGACTGTACTGCTGCGTCGCCGCGTTAGGCAGACGGACGTTGGTGATCTTACTCATCTCAAGCCATCCGGCTGCACATCAACGCGCAACGTACCAAACCGCCAATTATTGTCTACTTCGTCGCTCTCAATCTGCAAACTGATTTGCCGACCGCGCGCGCGTGTATCAACCTTTTCTGTCCCCGGTGCAATGACATAGGGGTCCAACGAACTAGGGCTTGCCGGAGCCTGCGGGTAAGGACGAAGCAGCAACCGCACGGTCAGATCGCCCACCTGATTCTTAAAGTCAGGGATAAACCGGCGCATGTACAGCATGTTATCGCCATCGCCGATGTCAAAGTAGCCCGACTTAATGAAGGACATGATCGGTGAGCCGTCGGCATTGACGCCGTCTTCTTGGTTGTAGACACGCGAGCGCCCTGCCGTTAAACCATAGATCGTTGAGATCGTGGCTGCATTGCTGTTTTGCAGGAAGTTTGTTGCAAGCGGACGCACAAACGTACCGATGTCCGTCCACGCAGTTCGTGACAAGGTGCCCACTGACCACACGCTTTCGAGATAGTTGAACGTCACGAAGCGGTCGATATAGTTCGAATTTGCAGAGCAATACCACCACGTAACCTCGTTGAACTGCGAGTTCACGCCAACGTGAAACTTCTCTTTTTGCGTCAGATTAATGTCTTTAAAGACATAATCCTGCACCGTGCAAGGCATCTTTTTGACCGTACCATCAAACACGTAAAACGCCTCAGTGCCCATCCAAAACGCCACGCCGTTGACATCCGCTGCTGCGTGAGGCGCGAGGCATCCACAGTTGGCTCCTAGCTGTTGAAAGCCAAAGGTGTACGGAGGCCCAACATACTGCATGCCGTGTAAAGAAGTGTCTGTGAAGATTAGAATCTGACCACGTGAACGAACAGCGGTGATGATCTCACTACCGTCCGTTAGTCGTTGGCCCCCGGCGGTATTTGTGACACTCTCAGCAAAAGTGTTTATGTCCTCTTGATTAGAGAATCGCACAAACATCGGGTCCTGCGTGGGCGAGGAACCGATAACGCTTTCCGTGCCAAAGCAGACTAAATGCCTATCTGGAGTAGATACCAAAGCGTATTTGCTCTTGGTTGGCGCGCCAGAAATAGGAAGCACCCGATCATTCGGCGCGCTGGTATCGAATAGATAGATACCGCCATCAGCAATCTGGCAAACAACATCTTCGCCATAGCTATCAAACTGCCAGACACGCGAGCTCAACGACAAGCCCGCAGAAGCTGGACGTGGCGTACCCCATGTGGACAAACTCCACGTACCCGTGCCCCAACCATAGTCAAAGTAGCTGATATCAGAGCCTGTGTTGATTTGATAGGCCCCTATTACTGACGCTCCACCGTTCCCAGAATCAGCGCCTGTGGCTGTAACGCCTACTCGAATGGTGTACGTGTTTACGCCAAGAATCTCTTGAATTTCAAATTCAGCGTTCAGATAAGCCGCTGTGACCGCGCCACCTAAGCCACTCGCACCGCTGTAAGTGACAAAGTCACCTCGAATCGCGCCGTGCGCAGGATCAGTGACGGTGACGATGTTGCTTCCCGATGTTGCGGCAAAAGTGACGCCACCCGGTGCAGTTGTTGCACGTAAAGGCGTGATATCCGTCCACGTGCCACCGTAAAAACCGTACAACTTCTTGTTAGTGCCCACCAAGACGTGAGGTGCGCCAGAGAGGTCATTCCACGTATGGATGTCACTAGACATGCCAACAAGGTAAGCATTGTTCTCGGCAAACGGCGTCCAGCCGCCGATCTTTTCCGGCAATCCATAACGAAAGCGGATGTAATCACCATCGATCCATCCGCCCTCTGCGCCGTATTCGGTATTCTGTTTATCGATACCCGGCTTTAACGCTAATCTGAAATAAGCCATCTCTCACCTTACTGCTTCGTATTGGCGGTAGCACTGTTTGAGGGCGCTACGGAGTTCGTCTGCTTCTCTGGCGAGCCTAACAAGAAACTCCCCATCCTCTCGGTAAAGCTCTTTTCCGGTACATCCACGCGATCCAGCACCGGAGGAACTGGACAGGGCACTGCCATCGGCGGGGCGCTCCTGCCGGTCGCGCAGGCTGTTAGTAAGAGCGGTAGCGCGAGCATTAAGGTTCTTGATCTCAACATCCTTCTCCTTCCGCAGCTTATCCGCCGTTTCCTGCATTGCCTGTTCACGCTTACGCGCTTCTTCCTGTCCTTTGGCGTAGGCAGCGTACTGCTCCGCCTTTTCCTTGTCCCACGCCTGCTGCACAACCGCTTTACCCGCAGTATTCCCTTGATAATACCCGCCCCCAGCCGCTGCGCCAACAGCTAACACAAAGGCCAGTATTACCCATGGATTCATCATTTTGGCGGGACTTTCGTGCCGTCCAATTTTTTATGGACTTTGATCTCCTTGCAGACCTGCACCTCTTTACCCTTCTTGTCCTTCTGGGTGTTGCAGACCTTTTTCGTCTCCGCTGCGTGAATCTGGAACGCCAAGACCGCACTTAACAAAACCGTAAGAGCCATGCGTAGATAGATAAACATTAGTTGATCTCCGGATGAGGGGGTTGCACAGGGGCTGGTTTGCCGTTGTAGCCTGTAGCTACAGGCGGCGCTGAACTGATTGGGTCAATCGTTGGCTCCACACGCGCGACTGGCGTTTGCACGGGCGCAGCGGGCTTAGGCGCAGGCGGCGTAGGTGGCGGTATATCGGCGCGCTCTTTCTCCGTAGACAAACCCGGCGGGATGAACTGCTGAACTGCGTCCTTGCCCTTGACCGCGAGGAGGGTCGCGAGGCTCCCGAGGATGTACTTCGACATATCGCTCAATATGAGAAAAAACTGTTTATCCGCTGGGGCCATCCCCGTCATCGGTTGTGTTACAAAAACGACACTATAAAGTGACACGCCCACCATGATGATCACGGTGCAACAGAACGTGACCGCGATACAAAACTTAATTACCGCATCGTGTTGTTCCTGTGTTAGTGCAAGGAACTGGCTGATCAACTTTAGCGGGTTCATTTGTCTCTACCTTTGCATCTTCAGGTTTAACAAGTTGGTCTGGGCATGTGCCCGTGGACGAACAATATGGCCTTTTGCACTGCTTCTTTTCCCAGTTCTCTGGGTCCTGACACTCGTATCGATAGCGATCACACCCACTAAGCCAAGCGAGTATCAGAACCAAACATATTGAGTGCCACTTCATAGTGATGCTCCCTATCTGCCAATCCAATATAGCCACCGTTGATCGCCTTGGTCAAACCTTTGAAGTCATTGCCATCCACAAAGCGATTCAACTTATTCGTCTCCCAGAACCAACACGCACTCTGCGCTGCGCCCTCAAACGTCTCTAGGTACTCCGACGCCTGCTCAGGGGTCATGTCCAACGATGCACCAAACCAAAAATAATTATCCTTGCCCGTCAGCTGGAGGATGCCTCGTCCGCGAAATTTATGCCCCTCTTGGCTGTTCTCATTGCCGTTGCCCATGCGGTTGGCGTACACACGCGAGGCGATCTTCACGGGATTGCGTTCGTACTGCTTTGCCGTGGCCGTATCAGGGAAGTACTTCGGAAAGACGCGCATCAGACCCGATGCAGAGTAATTTAGGTTCTCGGTGACAAAGACAAAGCCGCCCGACTCATGGCCGCACTGAGCCAAGAACGCTGCAATACGCTTTGGCGTATTGATTTCGTATTCTTCAAGCAACGACTTGCCGCCCAGTTCTGTCTGCGGTCCAAACAATGTGTCGTACCATTGCTGGGCATACTTGGTATGCGGGGCGAACTTCTTAAATTGAGCAAGTGTGATCATTTCCCGTACATCCTCTCAATCTGTATCTCTTTGCGCAGTTCCCGCATCTTGCGAACTTCCGTCACCGCCGCTTGTGTTGCAAAGTACATGTCGTAGTACATAAAAGCTAATATTGGCATGATGATGAAGAACATCAGAAGAACAGCCATCACCACGACAATCAGTGACCAAGGTACGTTCTCTGCGTCAGACTTCTCGCTGTTAGCCACATTAGACCCACCGCCCATATAACTACGAACACCACTGCCGAAACCCACGCCGCCTTTGACTTGATTTCCGCTATTCTTTTTCTGCGTCGCCATGATGCTATCTGAGCCAGTCTAAGTTCCTCTGCGTGGGCTACCTCCTGCTCGGCGATGATCTTCTGCCGCATCTCATCAAACTTACCCCACAGCGCACCCAACTCCGGTGGGGCCTTGTACACCATGGTTTCTCTGACTTCAGCCCATATCGCATCCAGCCTTGTATTGATCAGTATCCGGCGTAACGCCCGTTTACCAATGCTGTCTTCTCCTTTGTATACCGTCTTGGCTTCCAACTGCTCCTTCAACAACAGCTTGGCGATCTCGTCATGGGTATCCATCAACGCGCCTAACTGAGTGCCGATGTCCGTAAATACGTCGTTCGGATCAGCCTTGGCTATCTCCTGCACCCGCTGCACTTCCGCGTTGTACTGCTGCTTCTGTATCGGCGTCGGGTCTACTATCTTGTTGTACTGCTCCTTCAAGTCCTTCAGTACGTCGCTTACATCCCCCGCCGCGCCCTTGATATCTTTGTAAAGTTTGCAACCGGCCTTTACTGCCGCAACAGCGGCGTTTGCAGCAGCGAGCAGGGTTAACGGGTCAATTTCCTACTCCTTACTGATCCTGCCACTGCGATGTCTGTGGCGTAAAGTTGCCGGTGTAGCGGGCGTAACCTCTGGTAATGCGGAAGTCGTCGATG